>ERZ1740067.1218-NODE-1218-length-18170-cov-5.478167_pt1 | contig 18170 bp, 12 predicted proteins | sample MGYA00581736_ERZ1740067 | MGnify/ENA primary metagenome ERZ1740067 (study PRJEB43018, sample SAMN04849236) | marine metagenome | isolation source: floating plastic debris | place: Pacific Ocean | collected 2008-08-27 | study: EMG produced TPA metagenomics... | reverse complement strand
GGTCGTCGGAAAAGACCTGACTGAGATATGTCACATAGTCCGGCGCATTTGCTTCTACGAGAGAGGCAGCCTTCACTGTGCGCAACAGATCGACGTCCACCTTTGACGCATCAAATGCTGCCCAGTCGACATCCTCAAGTGTCCAGTGCTGTGTCATCCTATGGGTCGTCCCCACCTTGTTGTGCCGGATAAAGCCCCCTCACCGGCAGTAGCCCCATACAATAAACCCGCCCGGACATCAATTTGTCCAGCCGGGCTTATCGACATTCTTTTTGTGGATTCAACGCTTTAGCGCGGAATCCGTTGGCCTAAAGCGCGTCACGAAGCTGCTTGAGCTGGTTGAGCTTCCCTTCAGCGCGCGTCTTTGCGGCATCAGACGCAGCATCGTCCACATCTTCCTGCGCATTCTGGATTTCCTGATCCAGGGCCGCCGCATCCAGCTCATCAAGCGGGACGGAGTGCTCGGCCAGAAGCGTCAGGCCTTCCGCATTCACTTCCGCAAAGCCGCCACGCACGAACAGACGGGTTTCTTCCCGTCCGTCCTGCACGTCCACAACTCCGGGGCGCAGGGTGGTCATGAAGGGTGCATGACCCGCCATCACACCAAAGTCGCCTTCGGCACCAGGCACGGTCACCATGTCCGCATCCGCAGACATGAGAAGCCGTTCCGGGCTTACGAGTTCAAAATGCAGCTTGTCAGCCATGTGCTCTTACCAATCCAAAGACGCTTAGGCAGCTTCAGCAGCCAGACGCTCAGCCTTCTCGATGGCGGTCTCAATCGTACCAACCATGTAGAAAGCAGCTTCCGGAAGATGGTCATAGTCACCATCGCACAGAGCCTTGAAGCCTTTGACCGTGTCCTGAATGTCCACAAGCACGCCCGGCGTGTTTGTAAACTGCTCAGCCACGAAGAACGGCTGCGACAGGAAGCGTTCGATCTTACGGGCACGCGCCACGGTGAGCTTGTCTTCTTCAGACAGCTCATCCATGCCGAGAATGGCGATGATGTCCTGCAGCGACTTGTACTTCTGCAGGATTTCCTGCACCCGGCGTGCCGTGTCGTAGTGCTCCTGGCCAACAACGCGCGGCTCAAGAATACGGCTCGTTGAGTCGAGCGGATCCACAGCCGGATAAATGCCCTTTTCAGAGATCGCACGGTTCAGCACAGTGGTTGCATCCAAGTGAGCAAACGACGTCGCCGGCGCGGGGTCCGTCAGGTCATCGGCAGGCACGTAAATGGCCTGCACCGATGTGATCGAGCCTTTGGTAGTGGTCGTGATGCGCTCCTGTAGAGCACCCATGTCCGTTGCCAGTGTCGGCTGGTACCCCACAGCGGACGGGATGCGGCCCAGGAGAGCCGACACTTCAGAACCGGCCTGCGTAAAGCGGAAGATGTTGTCCACGAAGAACAGCACATCCTGGCCCTTGTCACGGAAGTCTTCCGCCACAGAAAGCCCGGCCAGCGCCACACGCGCACGGGCTCCGGGAGGTTCGTTCATCTGGCCATAGATCAAGGAGCACTTGGAGCCTTCTCCGCCGCCTTCCTTGTTCACGCCTGATTCGATCATTTCCCAATAAAGGTCGTTGCCTTCACGGGTGCGCTCGCCCACCCCGGCGAACACGGAGTAGCCGCCATGCGCCTTGGCGATGTTGTTGATGAGTTCCTGGATAAGAACCGTCTTGCCCACACCGGCACCACCGAAGAGGCCGATCTTACCGCCCTTGGCGTAGGGCGCGAGCAAGTCCACCACTTTGATTCCCGTGACGAGCATTTCAGCTTCCGTCGACTGCTCAACAAATTCCGGGGCCTCAGCGTGAATCGGGCGCTTGTCTGTAAACTGGATTGGGCCAGCTTCGTCGACCGGCTCGCCAATCACGTTCATGATGCGGCCCAGCGTACCGTCGCCGACGGGCACCTGAATGGCGACGCCCATATCCGTTGCTGTCTGGCCGCGCACCAGACCCTCAGTGGAGTCCATGGCAATTGCACGAACGGTGTTTTCGCCCAGATGCTGCGCAACTTCCATAACAAGGCGGTTGCCGTTGTTGTCAGTTTCAAGCGCATTCAGGATCGCCGGCAGATGATCGTCAAAACGAACGTCCACAACGGCGCCGATGACCTGGGTAATTTTGCCCACTGCGTTGGAGCTCATGGTCTGTGTCCTCGGTCTCGTCTCAGTACCTGGCAGCACATCATGCACTGCCTTTGTTGAAACCGCAGCGGCAGGTGCCGGTGCGGGTTTAGTCTCGATCTCGGTCGCAGTCGCTTCGATGACTGCGGAAGTCACATCACCCGGTGCTGGCAGGGCTCTGGGCCCCGGTTGCTGCCGGACAAACAGCCCAAGAACACTGGAAATGCTCTCAAGCAACGGACGCAAAAGACGTCCAAATCCGTTCTGCTTCGCCACCGACAGCGCCCCCCGGCTTGCTGCGTGCTCTACTGCTGTTTCCCAAAGCAAGAGAGCATCGGATATGTGGTCGAAGGGGCTTAGCGCCGCTCTTATGTCTCGTCTATCTAGACCGCTTCCGCGCCCGAGATAATTTCAATCAGTTCCTTGGTGATCTGAGCCTGACGCGACCGGTTATAGGTCAGCGTCAACTGGTCGATCATGTCACCGGCGTTGCGCGTTGCATTGTCCATGGCACTCATGCGGGCACCCTGTTCAGACGCAGCATTTTCCAGAAGTGCGCGGAACACCTGCGTGGTCAGGCTGCGCGGCAGAAGATCATTCATGATCTCGGTTTCTTCTGGCTCGTATTCATAAGGCACCGGCTCGCCGGCGTCCGCAGGACGCTCGGGAATGGAAGCCGGAACGATCTGCTGTTCCGTGGGAATCTGGGTCACCACATTTTGGAAAGCAGAATAGAAGATCGTCGCGACATCGAACTCGCCCGCCTCAAACATGTCGAGCACACGCTTCGAGACAGTTTCGGCCTGCGCGTAACCGATACGACGGACATCCGTGAACTCAAATGTATCGATGATCAGATCGGCAAACTGGCGCTTGAGAATGTCGCGTCCCTTGCGGCCGACACACAGAATTTTCACGGTCTTGCCGTCCGCCAGCAGGTCCTGAACTTTAAGACGGGCAATACGCGCAATTGATGAATTGAAACCGCCGCACAGGCCACGGTCTGCGGTAGCAACCACAAGAAGGTGCACCTGGTCGCTGCCGGTACCGATCAGCAGGGGTGATGCACCGGCTGACGTCAGCATGGACCCGCCAAGGTTCGCCATCACACTGTCCATACGCTCAGCATACGGACGAGCGGCTTCAGCAGCTTCCTGTGCACGGCGCAGCTTTGATGCTGCCACCATCTGCATGGCCTTGGTGATCTTCTGCGTCGCCTTGACGCTTGCGATCCGGTTGCGGAGTTCCTTGAGGCTCGCCATGGCTTGCTCTCGTATCCTTCTAGCGGCTCAGGCCCTTAGGCGAACGACTTTGCGAAAGCTTCAACGCCTTCACGCAGCTTGGCATTGGTGTCATCAGACAACGCGCCCGTATCGCGGATGCTTGTCAGAACGTCCGCATGCTTTTCGTGGAACGTGCGAAGCAGCTCTTCTTCAAAGCGGGCGATGTCTTCAACCGGAAGGTTGTCCAGGAAGCCCTGGGTACCGGCAAAGATCACAACAACCTGCTCTTCCATGGCAAGCGGCGAGAACTGCGGCTGCTTGAGCAGCTCGGTCAGGCGCTCACCGCGGTTGAGGAGACGCTGTGTGGTCGCATCAAGGTCAGAGCCGAACTGCGCGAACGCTGCCATTTCGCGGTACTGCGCAAGCTCACCCTTGATAGCACCAGCCACTTTCTTCATTGCCTTCGTCTGGGCAGAACCACCCACACGGGACACCGACAGACCCACATTCACAGCGGGACGAATGCCCTGGAAGAACAGGTCCGTCTCGAGGAAGATCTGCCCGTCGGTGATCGAGATCACATTGGTGGGGATGTACGCGGACACATCGTTAGCCTGCGTTTCAATGATCGGCAGCGCCGTCATGGACCCAAGACCATTGTCCTCGTTCAGCTTGGCGGAGCGCTCAAGCAGACGGGAGTGAAGGTAGAACACGTCGCCAGGGTAGGCTTCACGTCCAGGAGGACGGCGAAGCAGCAAGGACATCTGACGATACGCAACCGCCTGCTTGGAGAGATCGTCATACACGATCATCGAGTGCATACCATTGTCGCGGAAGTATTCAGCAATGGCGCACCCGCCGAACGGCGCGAGGAACTGAAGCGGTGCCGGCTCGGAAGCTGTCGCTGCAACAACCACGGAGTATTCCATGGCGCCGTTTTCTTCCAGCGTCTTCACGATCTGAGCAACCGTTGAGCGTTTCTGGCCAATGGCGACATAGACGCAATACAGCTTCTTGCTCTCATCGTCGCCAGCATTGACTTGCTTCTGGTTGAGGATTGCGTCGATCGCCACAGCAGTCTTGCCGGTCTGGCGGTCACCAATCACAAGTTCACGTTGGCCACGGCCAACGGGGATCAGCGCGTCAATCGCCTTGATTCCGGTTTGCATTGGTTCATGGACCGACTTACGCGGGATGATGCCCGGCGCCTTCACGTCAACGACGCGGCGCTCTGTGGATTCAATCGGCCCCTTACCATCGATCGGATTACCAAGCGGATCGACCACACGACCAAGAAGGCCCTTGCCGACGGGCACATCCACAATAGCGCCGGTGCGCTTGACGGTGTCGCCCTCTTTAATCTGTTGGTCCGAACCAAAGATCACGATACCGACATTGTCGTCTTCCAGGTTGAGCGCCATGCCGCGCACACCATTTGGAAATTCGACCATTTCGCCGGCCTGAACCTGATCAAGACCGTAGACACGGGCAATGCCGTCACCAACGGAAAGAACCTGGCCAATCTCCGTGACTTCGGCATCGGAGCCGAAGTTCTGGATCTGTGTTTTCAGGATCGAGGAAATCTCGGCAGCTTGAATGTCCATCAACCGGCCTCTTTCATAGCAAGCTTCATGCGATTTAGTTTTGTGCGCAGGGATGTGTCGACCATCCGGCTGCCGAGCTTGACCACGAGGCCGCCCAGAAGTCCGTTATCAACCTTGGTGCTGAGCGTCACGTCGCTGCCAGTCGCGGCTTTGAGCGTCTCGGTCAGTTTTTGCACCTGCACATCGGTGAGGGGGTGGGCAGAAGTGACTTCTGCCGAAACTTCGCCGCGATATTGAGCGACGAGAGCCTTGTAGGTCTTGATCATCCCATCCAGCGCAAACAGGCGCCGGTTGGTTGCCACAAGGCCAATAAATTTCTTGGTGAGGTCTGAAGCGCCCGCGCGGTCCAGCAACGCAGCCATGGCTTTTGTCTGATCTTCACGACCAAAAAGCGGGCTTTTCACGAGATCGCGGAGGTCCGCGCTCTCATTCATCATCTGCTCGAGGCCTGCAAGATCGCCAGCGACCGCATCAATGCCGCCAGCATCCTTTGCGAGGTCGAAAAGAGCGCTCGCATATCGTCCGGCGACACCGGTAAAATTCGCGTCTTCGGCTGCCACGTAACTGCCCGCTAGAAATCAGTTGTTTGGATATTTCTCAACCCTGGGGCGAGGCACCTGCCGCAACCTGCCAAGGCTTTGAAATACTTAAGAAAATCTGGTGTGACCCAAGCGTGATTGAACACCGCTTCCGGCCAAACCGCGCGTTAGGTAACACACCGTTTTCCGCTGTGCAACATAAGCTGCGCGGCAGGCTGACGCACTTGTCTCGCAGGTAAGCGGATTCAGTTTGCAGGAGCACTCACCCGGCCTTTCACGCGGGAGTTGCACTTATTTAATCAAATCCAGCGACACTCCTCTTTCCGGCCAGAAAAGGCCGTTTTAGTCAGCGACTTACGCTGATGGGCAGGAGGCCCGGAACGGGATGAATACCGTCAGACGATGGTCAACAGCGGGCACAGCATCGCTGCTAATAGCCACGGCTCTATGCGGTGTGCTGCTGACCCTTGCCTCCTACTACTTTGCCAAGCAAACCGAAATGTATGCGGCCAAGGAACGCTTTAAGTTCGCCCGTCAAGAAACACTGAGCGCCATTGAAGCCCGCATGCGCGCCTATGAGTCGGTGCTGCGCAGCATGGATTCGGCCTTTGCCTTCAGGACCAACGTTACGCGGGAGCACTGGCACGGGTTCACCGAAGGTCTGCAGATCAACCAGCATTTTCCCGGCATCCAGGCCCTTGGATATTCCGAATGGGTAAGCCCCAAGGATCTCGCGGCCTATGAAGCTGCGGTCCGTGCGGAGGGCTTTCCGGATTTTCATATCAGGCCCAAAGGTGAAAGGGATATCTACACCTCAATCACCATTATCGAGCCGATGGACATCCGCAACCAGCAGGCATTCGGCTACGACATGTGGTCAGAGACAACCCGCCAGCAGGCCATGATGGTTGCACGTGACACCGGCGAGATCACCATTACGGGGCCGGTAAAACTCAAGCAGGAAATTGACCACAGCGTCCAGGCCGGCATCCTGATGTATATGCCGCACTACGACACCGCCAGCCTCACAAGTGTGGACGCCCGCCGCGAGGCAAACAAAGGTTTTCTCTATGGTGCATTCCGGATGGACGACCTCATGGCCGGCATACTGGGATCAGAAATCCGCGACATTGAAATCGAACTACGCGACATCACTGCGGGCGGTGCAGACAACATGCTGTTTGCAAGCCCGAGCGGCACGGGGAATCAGTCGGACCTATCCTCAAGCGACACGTTTACGCTCTACGGCCGGACATGGGAGATGGTGTCGTATGCCAAACCATCTCTCCTTGCACGAAATGGCGACATAAGCTTGCCAGCAGCCGCCATATTGGTCAGCACCAGCGCATCTCTTTTTGTCCTTATACTGATGTTCTTCGCCCTCAATACCCGCCAGCGGGCGGCGACGATTGCCAGCCGCATCACAAGAGATCTGGACGAACGCACCAACGAACTCTCAGCTGCTCTGCGCCGCCAGGTGATGATTGAAGATGAATTGCGTGACATGGTGACAACAGACCCCCTCACGGGACTGGCGAACCGCGCCGCCTTCAACGTCTGGTTACAAAAGGCCAGCAACAAGGACTCGCAGGCATCGATCTTTCCCTCGGGGGACGATCTTCACGGCTATGGCGTGTTGATGATGGACCTTGATCGCTTCAAGATCATAAACGATACGCTGGGTCACATTACGGGCGATGAGCTCTTGTGTGCGGTTAGCGCACGCTTGCGCAAGACACTACCTGATGATTGCAAATTGGCCCGCCTTGGTGGCGATGAGTTTGCAATCATTCTGCCAGACGACGACAGACAGACCCGATCGCTCTCCGTCGCAAAATCCATTCAGGCGAAATTCGAGCAGCCCTTTGCCTGCGACAACCGAATGATCAAGACGACGTGCAGCATCGGTATCGCCTATATCGGAACTGAAAGCGCAGATCAGCAACGCGCCATGTCTCAGGCGGACATAGCGCTTTACCGCGCCAAAGACACCGGCCGCGGGCTGATACGAGTATTCGACGAAGACCTGGAAGCAGAGACCGTCCGCCGTGCATCGGTCGAAGAGGCTCTGGATGGTGCTCTTGCCCGCGGTGAATTCCATCTGGAGTATCAGCCAAAGCTCGACAGCAATGGCGGTCGCGTTGTCGGTGCTGAGGCCCTAATTCGCTGGGTTCACCCGACCATCGGCTTCATCCCGCCGGACCTATTTATTCAGACAGCGGAAGAAACCGGGCGACTGGAAGAAATCTCCGCCTGGGTGCTGGATACGACATGCGCACAGATCAGAACATGGGCGGACGATGGCATCACCGACATTCCCATCGCCATCAACCTTTCGTCCCAGCAACTGCAGTCCTACTCACTTGTTGAGTCAATTACAGCGACGCTCAAGAAGTACGGCATCGCACCAGAGAAGCTCGAGATCGAAATCACCGAAAGCATGCTCATCAATGATTTCGAGCAAGCCACAAATCAACTGCGCCGTCTGCGCGAGCTCGGCATCAAGATTGCGCTCGATGACTTCGGCACAGGCTATTCGTCCCTCTCCTACCTGCACAGGCTGGATGTGGATGTGCTCAAGATTGACCGCTCTTTTGTCGGTAGCCTTGATAAGTCCCAGTCACGCAGCATTGTTGAATCCATCATGACTCTGGCCAAGACCTTGAACCTGCATACAGTGGGTGAAGGGGTCGAAACGTTAGAGCAGGCACAGTTCCTGCGCGCTAACGGATGCAACGAGATGCAGGGCTGGCTATTCAGCAAGTCTCTCAAGGCAAAAGACTTTGAGGACTGGCTGCGGACAGACGGCACAATGCCTATGGCGGCCAAGATAGCTGTTGTCTGATCCGCTACCTACAAGAAACTTTGTGGGTCCACATCCACGGCCAGCCGCACGGCGTTGGGCAGCTTCACCTCAGCCAGCCAAGCCCGCACATATTTCTGCACCTGAAAGTCACGGGTCGCCTTGATGAGGAATCGAACCCGGTGCCGCCCGCGGAGCAATGCAATGGGCGCAGGCGCCGGCCCAAGCACCCGCACGCCGTCTGCTGGTGGAACTGCCCTGGCCATTTGCCGCGCTGTTTCCATCGCTTGAGGAAGTTCGGGAGCCGACAGAATGAGAGACACCAGCCTGCCATAGGGCGGCATCCCGGCATCCTCACGCTCCCGGGCTTCCTGCTGCAAGAATCGATCACGGTCTCCCGCCACAAGAGCCTGCATCACTTTATGATGCGGCATATAGGTCTGCAAAAACACACGCCCTGGTTTCTGACCACGTCCGGCCCGACCCGCCACCTGATGAAGCAGTTGATAGGTACGTTCCGCCGCCCGCAGGTCACCACCGGTCAATCCAAGGTCGGCATCCACCACCCCGACAAGAGTAAGGTTTGGAAAGTTGTGCCCCTTGGCGACAACCTGCGTTCCGACCACCAGGTCAACTTCCTGACGCGTGATCTGGCCGACGGCTTCCTGCGTAGCTTCAGGCCCATGCAGATGATCGCTGGACAAGACACTCAGGCGTGCATCGGGAAAACGTTCCACCGCTTCTTCCGCAATACGTTCAACCCCGGGACCGCATGCCGCCAGTGAGTTCTCGGCTCCACACTCCGGACAGCTATGGGGCGTTGGCACGCGGGTACCACAATGGTGACACTGCAGTTCCCTGCGAAAGCGGTGCTCCACAAGCCAGGCATCACAGTTGGGGCATTCAAACCGGTGGCCGCAAGTTCGGCACAGGGTCAGCGGTGCATATCCGCGCCGATTGAGAAACAGCATTGCCTGATCGCCCGCCGCAAGCGTCTCTGTGGTGGCAGATACCAGCGACGGTGAGAGCCATCGCCCGCGGTCCGGCGCATCTGCTCGCAAATCAATTGCGGTCACATCCGGCAATCGCGCTGCGCCATGTCGTTCTGGAAGAACCAGCCGCTCATACCGCCCTCGCTGCACATTCACTACGGTTTCAAGCGAGGGTGTCGCCGAGGCAAGAACGATGGGAATGTCGCCTAGCGAGGCCCGTGCCACTGCCATATCACGCGCATTGTAAATCACGCCTTCTTCCTGCTTGAAGGCAGACTCATGTTCCTCGTCGACAACAATCAATCCAAGATCTGTATACGGAAGAAATAGGGCCGACCGTGCCCCAACAACGACGTGAGCTCGACCCTCCGCAACACCGCGCCAGATGCGTCTACGTTCTTTCTGACTCAAGTCCGAATGCCACGGCGCGGGCGGCGCGCCAAAGCGGGTCTCGAAGCGTTTGAGCAATTGGGGCGTCAAAGCAATCTCCGGCAGCATCACCAGGACCTGCTTGCCCTGTCGCAAGGCCTCAGCCACCGCTTCAAAGTAGACTTCGGTTTTCCCCGCACCGGTCACGCCGTCCAGAAGCGTTGCCGCGAACCCCTGCCCTACATGGTCTGCCAGACCACGTGCAGCCGACATCTGGGGGGCGCTCAGCTTCGGGCCTTGAATGTCACCGTCAGGCTCCGCAAAGGCCCGCTCGCCCGGCATCTCGATTCTGTCGAGTGCGCCTGTCTTGGCAAGACCTGTGACGACGCTGGTGCCGACCCCCGCCATCTCGGAAATCTCACGCGCCGGACGCGCCAGCTGAGGCCCAGTTTCTCGCAAAATCTCCAGGACACGCTGGCGCTGTGGGGTAACGCGCGGTGGCTCCTCGCCGCTCAGGCGATAACCGATGATCGTCGGCGCGGGTTCCAAAGCCTGCGGCACCCGCATGGCAAGCCGCAAAACCGCGCCGGGTGGGGACAGTGTGTATGCCGCCACCCAGTCTACAAATTGCCGCACCACATCCGGCAGTGGCGGCGCGTCAAATCGACTCACAATTGCCTTGAGCTTTTCGCGTTCAACCGGCCTGCTTTCGACCCCTTGGGGCAACGCATCCCACACCACGCCGGTCACCTCGCGCGGGCCCAAAGGCACACGCACAAAGTCTCCCGGGCAGACCTCAAGATCGCCAGGCACGGCGTAATCGTAGGCACCCGGCAGCGCCAGCGGCAGCAGCACTCGGGCTGTGACAACGTCGATATCCATATCTAGCGCGGGTTGGTCAGCCATTTGGTCCCAATGTCGGGTTGGCGGGGTCGAATCCCATACCGTACAGTCTACCCAACACAAAAGATTCGTTTTGGCATCTCTGGAAAAGTCAGACTTTTCCGCAAGACGCCCTTTCCCGGTAAATGTAGGGGGAAACACCAGCATGACGTCACCCACGGAAACCTCCGGCGGCTCCTCCAACGGAGCTGGTAAAGGGACCGGAAACGAGGCAGCTACCCCCACCGCGAGCACTTTGGGCAGTGCCGGGGCCCTGCGCTCCGCTCTCACGCAACCTGTAAGCGATGCCAAACTGGATACCAAGTCCGTCAAAGCCTTTCTGGAAGCTAACCCGGACACCCTCCATGATGAACCAGACCTGCTGGCGAAGCTGACGCCGGACGCACACCGCGAGGGCGACGGCGTGGTGGACTTTCAGGTTTTCACTATCGAGCGCCTGCGCCAAGAAATCGAAGATCTGCGTGAACTCCAGCAGGCCATGGTGACGGCAGCGGAGGAAAACGCGATTTCCCGCGACCGCATTTTTGCCGCCGTGCTGAAGGTACTGGACGCCCGCAATTTTGAACACCTGATCCACTACATCACCACCGAACTGGCCGACGACATCGAAGTCGACCTTGTTGCCATGGGCGTGGAAGCATCGGACTCAACCAGCAACATGGCCGGCATGCGCTCGCCGACCGATACACCGGGCGGCCCCTCAGTCATGGTTCTGCAATCAGGCATGGTCGACACGCTGCTGGGCGTTCGGCCGGACGGCTCCCCGCGCCAGCACTCCCTGCGGGACGACGTGGAAGGCGCACAGGAACTCTTCGGCCCTCACGCCGTTCAGGTGCAGTCAGAAGCCCTGATCCGCATGACATTCTCTCGCGCGGCACCTCCGGGCATCCTGGCCCTTGGATCCACGCGGGCGAACCAGTTCTACCCCGAGCAGGCGGTAGACCATCTCAAATTCCTCGCGCAGGTCATCGAGCGCAATGTGCGCCTGTGGCTCGACCTGCCCCCGGCATAGTCAAGCGCAACACTGGCAGGGCGCGTGTGAGCACATCCAACCCCGTTCGAGAGGCCCTGCCGCGCAAGACGCGCGACGCGCTGGACGGCTGGTTGGCGTCTCTCGCCCTTGAGCGCCGGCTGAGCGGGCACACGGTGACGAACTACCAGCGCGATGTGCTGGGGTTTCTTGGATTTACAGCCCAGCATGTCGGAAACCCCGCCACCTTCACCGAGCTCAGCAACCTGCGCGCCGCAGACTTTCGAGCCTGGCTGGCCCAGCGCCGCAACGAAGATGAAGTCGGGCCTCGCACTTTGGCACGCGGTCTGTCCGCGGTTCGGACGTTCTTCCGCTATCTCGCGCGCGAGGGGCTGGCAGAAAATGCACAGATAGCCCTCGTCCGCACCCCCAAACAGCCCATCTCCGTTCCCAAGGCGCTCAGCGTCGATGCCGCCGACAAACTGCTCGGCAACATCGCCACTGACGACAGCTGGACACAGGCGCGGGACCTGGCCGTTGTTACACTCCTTTACGGAGCTGGATTGCGCATTAACGAGGCCCTGTCCCTCAATGTTCGTGAATGGCCGAAACGCGGCGAGCCAATGAGGGTCATTGGCAAGGGCAATAAGGCGCGTATCCTGCCGGTGATCGACGCGATCCACGACGCAGTAGACAGCTATCGAGACCGGTGTCCGCATGTTCTGGAGTTGGGGTCACCGCTCTTTGTCGGTGCCCGCGGCGGACGCCTCAACCCCCGCACTCTGCAAGCGACGATTGCACGGCTTCGATCTGCTCTGGGCCTACCGGACAGCGCAACACCGCATGCCCTGCGCCATTCCTTCGCGACTCATCTGCTTGGAGCCGGAGGCGATCTGCGCACCATTCAGGAACTGCTGGGCCACGCCAGCCTCTCGACCACCCAGACCTATGCGGCAGTCGATACAACCCGGCTAATGGAAGTCTATGACGCGGCGCACCCCCGCGCCAAGTAGCCGTCTTCAGGCAGCTACATATGCAGCGCGCGTCCTTCAACAGCCAGAGCCGCTTCCTTCACCGCTTCCGTAAGTGTTGGGTGAGCGTGGCAGGTCCGTGCAATATCTTCTGAGCACGCGCCAAACTCCATGGCCACTGCCGCTTCGGCGATCATGGTGCCAGCATCCATGCCCAGGATATGCACGCCGAGCACACGGTCGGTCGTGGCATCCGCAAGGATTTTCACAAACCCGTCCGCCTGCTTGTTGACCTTGGCGCGGCCATTGGCGCTGAACGGGAACTTACCGACCTTGTAGTCGATTCCTGCCTCTTTCAGCTCCTCTTCCGTCATGCCAACGGTCGCCACCTCCGGAGCCGAGTAGATGCAACCAGGGATAACATCGTAGTTCACGTGGCCGGACTGGCCTGCAAGAATTTCCGCAATCGCGACACCTTCATCTTCTGCCTTGTGCGCCAGCATCGGACCGGCGATGGCGTCCCCGATGGCATAAATGCCATCCACATTGGTTTTGAAATGTGCGTCTGTCGCCACGCGGCCACGGTTATCCATCTCAACACCGGCTTCCGCAAGGCCAAGGCCCTCCGTATATGGCCGGCGACCAATCGCGACGAGTGCGTAGTCCGCCTCAATGACTTCAGTGTCGCCGCCTGCAGCAGGCTCAACAGAAACCTTGAGACCGTTCTTGGCCTTTTCGATGCTCGTTACCTTGGTCCCAAGCTTGAAGGCAAAGCCCTGCTTCTTCAGCACGCGCTGAAACTGCTTGGCGACTTCATCATCAGTGCCAGGAATGATGCGGTCGAGAAACTCTACCACCGTGACTTTCGATCCAAGGCGTGACCAGACAGACCCAAGCTCGAGTCCGATAACGCCACCGCCTACGACCAGCAGATGCTTGGGCACTTCCGGCAGCGTCAACGCGCCCGTGGAGGACACAATACGCTTCTCGTCGATCTCGACGCCGGGCAGCGGCATCACGTCAGAACCTGTCGCAATGACAATATTCTTTGTGTCAAGAACCCGCGTGCCGCCCTCGTTCAGCGCCACTTCCACTTTGCCCGCAGACAGGACTTTACCCGCACCGAAAACGGGCTCAACCTTGTTCTTCTTGAATAGGAAAGCGACGCCCTTGGTGTTGCCGTCCACGCCTTCATCCTTGAAGGACATCATCTTCTCAAGATCAAGTGAAACACCCTTGGCGTTGATACCAAGGTCGGCCATGTGACCGGTACTCTCCGCGTACATTTCAGACGCATGGAGCAACGCCTTGGAGGGGATACAGCCGATGTTGAGGCAAGTGCCGCCAAGCGCATCCCGCTTTTCGACGCAGGCCACTTTGAGGCCCAGCTGAGCCGCACGGATGGCACACACATATCCGCCGGGCCCGGCGCCGATCACCACAAGGTCAAACTGGTCTGACACGGTCGTATTCTCCTCAGTGCACCTGCCTGAAGCAGGCTGAATTACTCGGTCGGTGGACGCGGCACGCTCGCGCCTGCCAGTCCGGCATCACCTGGTGTCGCCCTGGGGGAAGGCATATAGAACGCCTGTTCCTCCGCCCAGTACAAACGGTCTTCAAATCGAATACGCACAAACGGCCCGCCGGGCGCCACGGGTGCACGGCCTACAGGCCCATAAAGGTCCATGTGCTTTTCAATGCGTACACAGTCAGGCACGGATGTACCGCGGGCCACGGTCTCAAAATCTTCGAGCCGCGGGCAAACAAGCGCTGTTTCCACCGATACGATGAGCGCATGTGCCGGTGCCGTAAACAAAACGCTTATGGCCGCGATGGTGAAGAAGCGGATCACAGATCAAGCAACAGACGCTGCGGGTCTTCCAGGCTTTCCTTGACGCGCACAAGGAACGTCACAGCTTCGCGGCCATCAACAATGCGATGATCATAGGAAAGAGCCAGATACATCATCGGGCGTATCTGGATTTCTCCATTCACCACCATCGGGCGTTCCTGAATCTTGTGCATGCCAAGAATACCGGATTGCGGCGCATTGAGAATGGGCGTCGACATCAAGGAGCCGTACACGCCCCCATTGGAAATGGTGAATGTGCCGCCCTGCATCTCGTCCATGGTGAGCTTGCCGTCACGCGCGCGGCGGCCGAAGTCATTGATCGTGCCTTCGATGTCAGCAACCGACATCTCATCCGCATTGCGCACGACGGGCACCACAAGGCCGTTCGGCGTACCAACAGCAACACCCATGTGAACAAAATTCTTGAAGACGAGCTCCTCACCGTCAATCTCGGCGTTGACCTGCGGCAGTTCCTTGAGGGCGTGGGTACATGCCTTGACGAAGAAGCCCATGAAGCCGAGGCGAACGCCGTGCTTCTTTTCAAACAGATCCTTGTACTGTTTGCGCAGATCCATCACCGGGCCCATGTCCACCTCGTTGAAGGTGGTCAGCATGGCGGCAGTGTTCTGCGCTTCCTTGAGACGGCGTGCAATGGTCTTGCGCAGGCGTGTCATTTTCACGCGCTCTTCACGTGGCGCATCCTCCGCTGAGGACGGCGCCCGCGGTGTTGATGAGGGCGCCGGCGCAGCCGGAGCTTCCGTCTTGGCTTCAAGCGCTGCCTGAACGTCCGCCTTAACAAGGCGGCCGCCTTTGCCTGTGCCTTCAATGGTGGAAGGGTCGACATTGTTTTCTTCAACCATCTTGCGAACGGCAGGAGAAAGCGGCGGCTCGTCCGAAGGCGCCGCCTCCTTCTTGGCGGGAGCTGCTTCCGCTTTCGCAGGTGCAGGCTCAGCCTTCTTCTCTTCTGCCTTGGCAGGGGCTTTTTCGGTGACCTTTACATCACTGGCTCCTTCACCAATGGCGCCCAGAAGTGCATCCACCTCTACGGTGTCGCCTTCTTCCGCAGAAATTTCAGCAAGGACGCCGGCAGCAGGTGCCGGGACTTCGACGGTGACCTTGTCAGTTTCAAGCTCGACCAGAGGCTCGTCCGCACTGACAGCCTCGCCGGGTTTCTTGAACCACTGTGCAACCGTTGCCTCAGTAACGGATTCGCCAAGCGTGGGAACTCTGATTTCCGTGCTCATTGTCTGGCCTCTTTGGTGCGGCGGATCATCTGCCGTCTTGTCATGAATTAGATTGTGAGCGCTTCATCCAGGAACATGTTGAGTTCCTGCTTGTGCTTGCTCATCAAGCCGGTTGCGGTCGATGCCGTGGACGCCCGGCCCGCGTAGCGCGCACGCCGGTGCTTGGCATCAATATGTTTGAGAACCCATTCGATGTTGGGTTCCATGAAGGTCCAGGCGCCCATATTTTTGGGCTCTTCCTGACACCAGACCATGTCCGCATTCGCGAAGCGTTCCAGCTCCTTGATCATGGACTTGGCCGGGAACGGGTAGAGCTGCTCGACCCGCATCAGGTAGACATCATCAATACCGCGCTTCTCACGTTCTTCCAGCAGATCGTAGTAGACCTTGCCCGAGCACATGACGACGCGACGGATTTTGTTGGCCTCAACAAGCTTGACGGTCGACTCCGGCATGTACTCCGCATCGTCCCAAAGCACCCGGTGAAACGAGGAGCCCTCGCCCATTTCCTTCAGGGTGGAGACCGCCTTCTTGTGACGCAGCAGCGACTTGGGCGTCATGATGATCAGCGGTTTGCGGAACTTGCGGTGCAATTGACGCCGCAGGATGTGGAAGTAGTTGGCCGGCGTCGTGCAGTTCGCAATCTGCAGATTGTCTTCGGCACAAAGCTGCAGGTAGCGCTCAAGGCGGGCAGAGGAATGCTCCGGACCCTGACCTTCATAACCATGCGGCAGTAGCATCACGAGACCGGACATCCGCAACCACTTGCGTTCACCGGAGGAAATGAACTGGTCAATGATGACCTGTGCGCCGTTGGCGAAGTCACCAAACTGCGCTTCCCAAAGCACCAGCGCATTCGGCTCCGCCAGTGAGTAGCCATACTCATATCCCAGCACGGCGGCTTCAGACAGCATGGAGTCGACCACATCGTACTCCGCCTGACCGTCTTTCAGATTGTTGAGCGGCATGTACCGCTCTTCGGTTTCCTGATCGATGATGGCGGAATGGCGCTGGGAGAAAGTCCCGCGCGTTGAGTCCTGCCCCACCAGCCGAACCGGGAAGCCCTCGTCAATCAATGAGCCAAAGGCCAAGGACTCAGCGGTCGCCCAGTCAATGCCCTCACCGGCAGTCACCGCATCCATGCGTGCCTTGAAGACGCGGGCAAGCGTGCGATGCGCGTTCACATCCTCTGGAATGGTCGCAAGCTTGGTGCCGATCTCCTGAAGTGTCTTAGCAGGAACCGACGTTTCACCACGGCGTGCTTCGCCTTCGGCAACAGACAAGCCGCTCCACCGACCATCCAGCCAGTCAGCCTTGTTCGTCCTGAAATTGTCGGCGGTGTCAAACGCTTCAGACAGCATTGCGCTGAAGCTTTCCTTCATGCCGTTGATGTCATCCTGCGTTACCAGACCTTCCGCAATCAGGCGATCAGAGTAAATCTGCAGGGTCGTCGGCTGCTTCTTGATGGTCTTGTACATCAAGGGCTGGGTGAACATGGGCTCGTCGCCCTCATTGTGCCCAAAGCGCCGGTAACAGAACATGTCGATGACGACGTCAGCCCCGAATGTCTGACGGTACTCAGTCGCGATCTTGGCCACATGGACCACAGCTTCTGGATCATCACCATTCACATGAAAGATCGGCGCCTGCACCATCTTGGCAACATCAGAAGGGTAGGGCGACGAGCGTGAGAAACGCGGACTCGTCGTAAAGCCAATCTGATTGTTGACGATGAAATGGATGGTGCCGCCATTGCGGCCGCCCTTGAGCTGCGACAGGCCGAAGCACTCAGCAACGATGCCCTGCCCCGCAAAGGCAGCATCACCGTGCAGCAGGATAGGCATCACCTTGGTGCGGTCGCGGCCATGCTGCATGTCCTGCTTGGCCCGCGCCTTGCCGAGAACGACCGGGTTCACCGCCTCAAGGTGAGACGGGTTGGCGGTCAACGACAGGTGAACCTTGTTGCCGTCGAACTCCCGGTCAGAGGACGTGCCCAGCTGATATTTCACGTCGCCCGAGCCAGCGATATCTTCCGGATTTACCGAGCCACCTTTGAACTCATGGAAGATTGCCTGGTACGGCTTGCCCATTACAGTGGCGAGCACATTGAGACGGCCACGATGCGGCATGCCGAGGATGATTTCCTCAAGGCCCATATTGCCGCCACGCTTGATGATCTGCTCCATGGCCGGGATCAGGCTTTCGCCCCCATCAAGGCCAAAGCGCTTGGTGCCCGTGTACTTCACGTGCAGGAATTTCTCGAAGCCTTCGGACTCGATGAGCTTTTGAAGAATCGCCTTCTTGCCCATATCGGTGAAAGCCACTTCCTTGCCGCGGCCCTCAATACGTCGCTGGCTCCAGCCCTTCTGCTCCGGATCGGCGATGTGCTTAAACTCGACACCGATCGTGTCGCAATAGGTGCGCCACAGGATTTCCATCATCTCGTTGATGGTGGCGGTTTCCAGACCCAGCACGTTGTCGATGAAGATCGGCCGGTCCATATCATCATCCGTAAACCCATATGATTTCGGGTTCAGTTCCGGGTGATCCTTAGGCGGCTCAATTTTC
>ERZ1740067.1217-NODE-1217-length-18175-cov-6.317991_pt1 | contig 18175 bp, 19 predicted proteins | sample MGYA00581736_ERZ1740067 | MGnify/ENA primary metagenome ERZ1740067 (study PRJEB43018, sample SAMN04849236) | marine metagenome | isolation source: floating plastic debris | place: Pacific Ocean | collected 2008-08-27 | study: EMG produced TPA metagenomics... | reverse complement strand
CCATCAGCATCTGGTTGGAATTGGCCGTGCCGTAGAAGGTGCAGGTGCCGGGGCCGTGATACGAGGCCATCTCGGCCTCCATCAGCTTGTCCCGGCCGATCTCGCCTGCGGCGAATTGCTGGCGGACCTTGGCCTTTTCGTCATTGGGCAGGCCGCTGACCATCGGGCCGGCGGGCATGAAGATGCCGGGGATGTAGCCGAACGTGCCAGCGGCGATCACAAGACCCGGTACGATCTTGTCGCACACACCCAGATAAACGGCGGCGTCGTAAGTGTTGTGGGACAGCGCGACGCCAGCGGCCAAGGCAATCACGTCGCGCGAGAAAAGCGACAACTCCATCCCGACCTGGCCTTGCGTAACACCGTCGCACATCGCGGGCACCCCGCCCGCAACCTGGGCTGTGCCGCCTGCTGCGCGGGCCGCATCGCGGATGACGTCGGGGTAGCGTTCGAACGGCTGATGGGCTGACAGCATGTCATTATAGGCGGTCACAATCCCGAGGTTGGGCGCGCGGTCGCCGGTCAAGGCGCTTTTGTCGTCGCCCATCGCAGCGTAGGCGTGGGCCTGATTTCCGCAGCTGAGATGCGCGCGGCGCGGGCCTTCGTCGGCGGCGCGGCGCATGCGATCCAGATAAATCTCGCGCGTTGGGCGGCTGCGTTCGATAATTTTCCGGGTGACGGCGTGGACGGTGTCGTTCAGAGGCATGGCTTGGCTGTCCTTGCTGATCGCGTGATAACTTTTACTTGGTTTTATCGTAATCCGTTAGCGCTAACAATACCACCCCTCACAATGTCTTTTCCGCAGGCAAAGGGCTGCACTGCGTGCATAACGGGGTTTCCGATTTGGTCCTTTTCGATTGGTCATAACCGCTTACCCTTATGTCATCGCCACGAACGGAGCAGAACCATGACAGTCTTGAACACAGACATTTATACGACAGACGGCGCGATTGACCTGCGCGCTGTCGAAAACAAGGCCCAGCAACTTCGCGCTGAAGCGACACGCGACGCGTTTCGCGCAATTGTTGTTTACTTTAAGCCGAAATCGGCTTCTGCGAAAGGCACACAAAACGCCTAGAATATCTGCCCACACCGCCGAAGCAGGCGTGTGGATGTCCCAAGAAGACCGCGCAATCGTCGCGCGGTCTTCTCATTTTAGACAAATTTGAACGGCAATTTTCCTATCGCAGGCGTGCCCTGCCGACCAAGACGGTCGTCCCAGAACGGGCAGACGCCCAGAGGTGAGTTATGAAATTTGTACGCTTCTTTGTGCTTCTTGCGGTTGGTGTGACCCTGTCGGCCTGTGCCAGCGTGGAGCCCGCATCGCGGAACGCGCCGCTTGGTGCGACGCCCATCGACACAGCCGCTGTTCAGCAAGTGATCAAACCCTCCTTCGATGTCCAGCGTGTCAACGTGACCGTGCCCGAGACTCTGAGCGTTTCCGAAGCAAATCTGTACTATCCGACCAGCGACATTGTCTGGCGCGAAGATCGTGGCGGTGACCGTCATGCGCAGGTCAAGGCGATTGTGTCTCAGGCCGCCGAACTTGGCACTGCCGGGATGAACGGCCGCCAGCCTGTGATCGTCGATATTCAACTCGATCGCTTCCACTCGTTGTCTGAAAAGGCCCGTTATTCCGTTGGCGGCATACACAACATCGTTTTCCGTATGGCCGTTCGCAACGCAAACTCCGGTGCATTCATCATCGAGCCGTATCAGATCAACACCGATCTGCGTGCCTTTGGCGGAGCCCGCGCAATTGAGGCAGAGCGCGAAGGCCAAACCCAAAAGGTCCGCATCATCGGGCATCTGAGCCAGGTGATCGCCGAAGAGCTGTCCAAGCCGATCCCGGTGACGCGCGATATGATGCTCTCTCAATTGGCCGACCCCACCACTCTGCGCTAACCGCTTTCCACCACTCATAACACACAGTAAGAGGGCGCCATGACAGCGCCCTCTTTTCCTGTGATCCGCCTGAAACCCAAAGCCAACCCGCGCGCCATCCGCTTCGGCGCGCCTTGGGTTTACGCCGATGATATCGTCACCGACCGTCGCACCAAGGCGCTTGCACCTGGCAGCTTTGCGCATCTTGAGGATGCCAATCGCGCTTACCTTGCCACTGTCACGGTGAACCCTGTTTCAAAGATCATGGCCCGCGTGATGACCCGTGATGCGGCCGAGCAGATTGATACCGTCTGGATCGAGGCCCGCATCGCGGCTGCTTTGACACATCGCGAACGGCTGTTTGAGGCGCCGTTCTACCGTTTGATCCATGCCGAGGCCGATGGTTTTCCCGGTGTGATCGTGGACCGTTTTGGCGACACGCTGGTACTGCAACCCAATGCAGCCTGGGCCGAGGCGATGGCCGATGATCTGGCGGCAGCTTTGGTCAAGGTGACAGGCTGCGCGAATGTGCTGAAGAATGCAGGTGGCCGGACGCGCGCGCTGGAAGGGCTTGATGATGTCGATGCTGTGCTGGTTGGTGCGGCGCCGGAGGCGCCGGTGCCGGTGCCCATGAACGGCGCGATATATATGGCCGATCTGACGGGTGGTCAGAAGACCGGCCTGTTCTTTGATCAACGCCCGAACCAAGCGTTTGTCCAACGTCTGTGTGACGGTGCCGATGTATTGGATGTGTTCAGCCAAGTGGGCGGCTTTTCCCTTGCGGCTTTGGCCTGCGGTGCAGCCTCTGCGTTGGCCGTCGACGGCTCGGCCTCCGCGCTTAAACTGGCAGCGGAAGGGGCAGATGCGATGGGTGTGAGCGACCGTTTCGCCACCCGCAAAGGCGACGCGTTTGACGTGCTTGCCGCGCTGCAATCTGAAGGCGCGCAGTTTCACGTCGTGATCTGTGATCCGCCCGCGTTTGCGCCGTCAAAATCGGCGCTGGACCGCGGCTTGCGCGCCTATGATCGGGTGGCGCGGCTGGCTGCGTTGCTGGTAGAGCCCGGCGGCTATCTGGTGCTGTGCTCATGCAGCCATGCCGCCGATCTGGATGCGTTCCGCGCTGCCAGCACACGTGGCATCGGCAAGGCGGGCAGGGCGGGGCAACTGGTCTATACCGGCTTTGCGGGGGCGGATCACCCGCAACTGCCAAGCCTTGCGGAAAGCGGCTACCTGAAAGCGCTGGCCTATCGGCTGACATGAAGGTTTTGCTGGACGCCTGCGTGATTTACCCAACGGTGATGCGCGAGATGCTGTTGGGAGCGGCCAAGGCGGGGCTTTATGAGCCGCTCTGGTCGGCACGCATCCTTGAGGAATGGGCCCGCGCGGCGGCCAAGCTGGAGCCTATGGGTGAAGCCGTTGCGCGGGGCGAAATCGCGCTGCTAAGTGCGGCTTTCCCTCGCGCATCCGTGCCGGTGAACGCAGGGCTTGAGGCGCGACTTTGGCTGCCTGATCCGAATGACGTGCATGTCCTGGCCGCCGCGATTGCAGGCTCGGCGGATATCATTGTGACCAATAACGCCAAAGACTTCCCGCGCGGGCTTTTGGCCGAAGAAGGTCTATCGCGCGCAGACCCCGATCAGTTTCTGCTTGGTATTTTTGAGGCACAGCCTGACGCCATGGGTGGCGTGGCGCAAAGCGTTCTGGCCGAGGCGCGCAGACTGTCCGGCGAAGACTGGGAGATGCGCCGCCTGATGAAAAAGGCGCGTCTTTCAAGGCTGGGCAAGGCGCTGGTTACGGGCGGTCTTTGAGTATTTAGACACAAAAGAAGCCTAGGTCTGCGCCTGCCACTTCGCCTCAAGCGCCTCGATCGCGCGGATGCGCTCGTGGGTTTTGGGATGGCTCATCAGCCATGCAGGGACGGCACCGGCGCGCGATTGGGTCAGTTCTTCGAGCTTTTCGAACAGCGACTTTTGCGCCGCGGTTCCGATGCCGGTTTTGACCAGCAGCGCGCTGGCATAGGCGTCGGCCTCGTATTCATCCGACCGCGACAGCCGCGCGGTCAGCAGCGTCGTGATCCCATTGGCGATCCACACGCCGATGCCCGGCAGAAAGCGGTTGAGCACCATGGCGAGCACCGTCCGCAAGGCGTTCTGGCCGGAGAAGTCGATCATGCGGCGACGCGAATGGCCCAAAGCGACATGGCCCAGCTCATGGGCGATGACGGAGGCCATTTCCTCGCCCGAGACGACGCCTTGCTGGTACTTGCGATAGAACCCACGGGTAATGAAGATACGACCGTCCGGCGCAGCGAGGCCGTTGACGGGATCGATCTCGTAAATGTGGACTTTGATGCGGTCCAGATCGAGGGCGGCGGCCATCCGGTCGGTGAGTTTTTTCAGGCGCGGATCGGCCAATTCGGTCGATTTCGCATCAAGCTCTCTTGCGGTCCGCCACGCGGAGAACCGATAAAGGACGAGCGCGTATAGAACGGCCAGCAGGATGGGTGTGATCTTGAGCATATGATGGATATGGGGCGCGATGGGCCCTGTGGCAATGATTTGGCCGTCAGGATGTGAAGTTGATCGCAAGTTGGCGTGCCCGCTGCGGCTCGATCTGCCAGCATGCTGCAATTTCCCGCGCAATTCGGGCGCGTTGGTGCGCAGGCGGGAGATCTGCGAGGGGTGCGTCGAAAATCTGCGCATCTATGCGGGCCTCATCCCAGTCGAGCAGGCAGAGGCGCCCGTTCGACAGGCGTTTGAGGTTGCTGGCGTTTATGTCGCCATGCACGACGCTGACAGGCAAATCTGCAAGACATCGCCACGCCGCGCGACAGGCGGTAACAAGGTCAGGTGGCATGGTGGTCAGGTCGATAGCGCCGCTTTGATCGTCATGGCAAAGCTGGGCGGTGGTCGTAAAGCCAGGGCGCTGCCGGGTGGTGATATAAGGCAAGCGGACGCTGGCGGCTGTGGCATCGCTAACAGGTGTTCCGATGATGTATGGCTCGCAGGTCCAGCCGTGTTCGATCAGGGGACCGGCTTGGCTGGGGATCAGGTTTGGTGCTGTTAAGCCTGCGACTTTGAGTTGGCAAAACACGAGCGACAGCCATGCGAGGGCGGCAACACTGCGGCGGCTTGATTTGAAAACAAGATCGGCCTTGGGCTGGGGCAGATGCAAGACTGTATTGCGATGTCCACCCATGAGCGGGACAAGCGAGCCGGTGACACCCCACCGCGCAAGCGGAGGGCGTGCGGCGCTCACCGTGTCAGCGCCTTCATCCCTCGCGCGATGCCGTCCAGTGGCATCGGCACCATGCGGGCGGGGAAGACTTCCTGGATCATGCCGATCGACTGGGTGTAGCCCCAGTATTTTTCCGGCACCGGGTTGATCCAGAGGTGATCAGGCCACTGGTCGCAAGCGCGTTGCAGCCAGACCGATCCGGCTTCGGCGTTCCAATGCTCGTTGGCACCGCCCGGGTAGGCGACCTCGTACGGGGACATCGACGCGTCGCCGACGAAGATGCATTTGTAGTCAGGGCCGTAGGTTCTGAGCACATCCCAGGTTGGCGTTTGCGCGTCCCAGCGGCGGCGGTTGTCGCGCCACACACCTTCGTAAAGGCAATTGTGGAAGTAGAAATGCTCAAGATGTTTGAATTCGGCGCGGGCGGCGGAAAACAGTTCCTCAAGCACTCGGATATGCGGGTCCATCGAGCCGCCGACATCGAAGAATAGCAGCACTTTGACAGCGTTGCGCCGCTCTGGGCGGGTTTGCACGTCGAGGTAGCCATGCTCGGCGGTGGCGCGGATGGTGCCGTCCAAGTCCAACTCGTCCGCCGCGCCATCGCGAGCCCAGTGGCGCAGGCGCTTCAGGGCGACCTTGATGTTTCGCGTACCCAATTCAACTGTGTCGTCCAAGTCTTTGAAATCACGCCGGTCCCAGACCTTGACAGCGCGCTGGTGGCGGCTTTCGTCCTGACCGATCCGCACGCCTTCAGGGTTGTAGCCATAGGCACCAAAGGGAGAGGTTCCGGCCGTCCCGATCCATTTGTTGCCCCCTTGATGGCGGCCTTGCTGTTCTTTCAGGCGCTCTTTGAGCGTTTCCATCAGCTTGTCGAAGCCGCCCAAAGCCTCGATCTCGGCCTTTTCTTCATCCGACAGATGCTTTTCGGCCAGCTTTTTCAGCCAATCACCGGGGATATCCACAGCGTCGACGACCTGCTCAAGGCTGATCTGCTCAAGCCCCTGAAACGCAGTGGCAAAGGCGCGGTCGAACTTGTCGATGTTGCGTTCATCTTTCACCATGGCGGTGCGGGCGAGATAGTAAAACGCCTCAACGTCATAAGTCGCAAGGCCTGCCTTCATGCCTTCCAGAAAGCTCAGGTATTCGCGCAAGCTGACCGGCACGCCGCCCTTCCTGAGTGTCTCGAAGAAGGGAAGAAACATCGCGCTACCCGATCCGGATGTAGGCAACCAGCGCCAGAACGGTGAGCAAAAAGCCGATCACACCGTAGACCAAGGCATAGTGTAGAACGTCAAAGCGGCTGCCTTTGCGCCGCTTTGCCCGTATCGCGCCGATCCCCGCTCCGACCAGTAAACCCGCAATCAGGATGGTCAGGACTTGGGGCGTCATCGGTTATCCTCCGCTGCGCCCTAGCACTGGTGTCAGGGCGGTGATCTCAGACAGGCGGGTGCGTACATCCCGCTCAGAGCCGAAGCCGTATCGCGCCCAGCCAAGACTGTCCAGACGCACCGCTTGCGCTTCTGCGCGACGGCCCTCGATCTCAAGCGCTTCGGCCTTCAGCATCAAGAGCGTGGCCAGCAAATTGGCGTTCTCGGACCGGCGCACGACGGGCAAATGCGAGTTGATCATGGTGATCGCCTCAAGCCCTTCGCCGGCGCTGATTTTATAGGCGATCAGGTTGACGGCAACATGGGCGGCATGCAGGCGCGTCTTGGGATCGGCGCGGTAATAGCCGTCAGCCGCGAGGTAATTCGACAGCGCGTAGTCACTGTCGGCCGCGGTCGCCAAACGCGCTACAAGGAAGTGGCTGTAGCCGCGGCGCGGGCCGGTCCAGCCGGAATTTTGCGCTATTGTCAGCGCTTTGGCCGCATGGCTGCGCCGTTGGCTCATGGACGTGCGCGGACCCAGCGCGCCTTCGATCGCCTCGATCCAGCTGCGCGCTGTGATCTGGCGGGGCTCCGATGGGCGGCCAATGCCGCGCGGATTGATGCGGGCCAGAACCTGTGGCAACACGCGGGCAACGCCTTCTCGGGTCATTCCGTTGCGCAGCTCTGGCGCGTAATAGGCCCGCAGGATCATCATATCGAAGCCGGTCAGCACGGTATGGATGTTGTCGTCGTTGAAGATGCTGTCGGGCAGGCGGTAGAGGTCGTTTAAAGGACCGATGGCCTGAGCCAGTTCCTCGTGCAGGCAGTCGCGGATCTCTTGCGGGCTGACATCGCCGGGCATAAAGATACCGACCTTGTCGCGCGTTTTCAAACGAGCCCAATCCACAGAAGCGGTGCGGCGCAGCTTGCGGAACTCGGCCCAGCTTTGCACATGGGGCACCACGAAGCAGGCCGCCGCCGGCACCGAGCCTTGCAGCGTCTTGCGGGTGATCACGTTGATGGTGATATTGGCGTCGGCGCGCGTGGTCTGGCGGATGTCGATCTGTGCTTCACTCCGCAGCCGTCCCAGCAGCTTTGTCAGATCGTTTTGCAGACTGCCCGGCGCATCACCTGACACCCGGACCGAAATCGGCTCTTCGAAACGCGTCATGTAAGGCAACAAGCGTCCACTCTCCATCCGGAAAGTCAGATCCAGAAAGTCGCGGCCGATGTCTTGATTGGAACGTTGCGGGGCCACGACCGGGGCTGTCGCGAACGTTTTCATAGGTGGCAGGCTGTCGGGCAGGGCTGGCGCGCGTGAGGTATATTCCAACGAACCGCTCGGCATACAGGCGGTCAAAAACATGATGGAAAGCGGAAAAAGTCTACGGAACATGGCTACCTTACTGTGACAAGACACGGGAGAAGGGCCAATCGGAGGACGTTTTCGCCAGACATGCCAGTGCGCCAAAACCGGACAACCCTCTCGCGCCCCATGCGCAGAAAAGGTCATAAAATAGCTTTAGAGTCAGATGGTTGCCCAAAAAGCTCGTCCCAAGATTGGTGCATTGGCGGCAACACTCCAATGCAAGCAAGGTCATTTGTAGACCAATTTGGATTGAGAGCATGGCATATTTTGGACGCCGTGCCACAAAGTTGCTGAAAAGACTCAGGTTGGGGGTGGTGCTTGGATTTCGAGGCTGGTTTCGGGGTTGATCTGGCGCTTTTCGCCCCGTCCCGGACGTGATCCGCGAGCCCGGTGTGAGGGGATATTAACGTGCGTCCGCAGCGGATGGCGGGTTTGAGCCCGGATCGACCGATGCTGCACGATGTACGAACGACTGCTATGGGTGCGTCGCAGTTTTATTCATTGACCAGCAAGAAGATATGTTCTTGACTTGTTCTGCAGCAAGAACGAGGGCGAGAACTTGGAATTACAGGCATTTTTGATCTTTGCGACAACCACAGCAGTCGTGATACTTTCGCCGGGGGCATCGGCTATCCTTGTCGCTTCACAAGGTGCGAGCAACGGCTGGAAGGCGACAATCTACAGCATCTTTGGGATAATGCTCGCTACTGCGATCTACTTTGTCTTGTCGGCTACAGGCCTCGCGGCGCTCATCTTGGCATCCAATGTCTTATTCCAGATCATCAAGTGGATCGGTGTCGGTTATCTGATTTACCTTGGCCTGAACGCCATTCTGAGCAAATCAGGTGGTATCTCGGTAGCCCATGCCGGTCAGGTGCGGTCTAAGAAGAAACTCTTCTCGCAAGGCTTTATCGTTGAGTTTGCCAACCCGAAGGCACTCCTTTACTTCGCCGCCATTCTCCCACAGTTCCTAGATACCACCGCGCCAATTGCACCGCAGATGATGATCATGGGGCTGACTGGAATGACCATGCAGTTGGTCATCTATTCAGTCTATGCGAACATGGGAGACCGTTTAGCCAATGGTGGCGTTCGGGTATGGATCGTCGATGTGATCAACAAGACTGCCGGGGCAGCCCTCATTTTCGCAGGTATCAAGATGGCAAGCGTAACAGCGAACCGTTAGGACATAAGCGGACGCTCGAACAGACGCAGCGAAAGCGGAGTTTGTCCGCTGATCGGTCTTTGAAACGTCGACGCAACATTGGTTCTCAGCCATCTTCAGTTTGTTTTCGTTATCATCGTCACCCTCAACCAAGTTGAGGGTCTCTTTGGTAAAGAGATCCTCGGGGGAAGTCCGAGGATGACGCTCCTCAAACCGCCTTAAAGTGCTTACTCAGCTTCAACCCTTGCCCCTGATAATTCGACGCGATTCCGGCGCCGTATAGCTGGTCCGGCACCGCGGCCATCCGCTCGTACACCAGCCGCCCGACGATCTGGCCGTGTTCCAGCACGAAGGGGGCCTCGTGGCACCGAACCTCAAGCACCCCTCGTGACCCCGCACCCCCTGCATCGTCATGGCCAAAGCCCGGGTCGAAAAAGCCGGCGTAGTGGACGCGGAATTCGCCAACCATGGCGAGGTAGGGCGCCATTTCGGCGGCGCAGTCGGGGGGAATGGTGACGGCTTCTTGAGAGACGAGAATGTAGAATGCGCCGGGGTCAAGGATGATGCGGCCCTCGGTCGTGTGGATGGGTTCCCAGTATTCGGATGGCTCGTAATGGGCGATTTTGTCGAGGTCGATCACGCCGGTATGGGGCTTGGCGCGGAAGCCGGCGAGGTCGCCGTTTTCCGGTTTGAGATCAACGGAGAAGCCGAGACCTTCGTCGATATGCGCGTCTCCTGAAACAAGGCGCTCGTGCGCATGCAGGTCGCGCAGTTCGATGTCTGACAGCACGGCCTGACCCTTGCGAAAGCGGATCTGGTTCAGCCGCTGACCGGGGCGTACGAGGACACTGAACGAACGCGGGCAGATTTCGGCGTAGAGCGGGCCGCTATAGCCGGGGGCGATGCGATCAAACTCGACCCCTTCATCGGTGATGGTACGTGTCAGCAGATCAAGCCGCCCGGTGGAGGATTTGGCGTTCGCCACAGCCTGCACACCGTCGGGGAGCGCAAGGCTCTCCATCAAAGGCACGACATAGACAGCGCCTTTCTCGAGAACGGCGCCGCCCTCAAGATCAATGCGGTGCATTTCGAACTCGGAGAGGCGTCCGGCGACCGTGTTCCCGGCGCCCGCCAGAAACGACGCGCGGACACGGTAAGCCACGGTTCCCAAACGCAGATCAAGACTGGCCGGTTGGATTTGCTCGGGCGTGATCGCAGGAGTGCCAGACAACGTGCCGTCTGCAATCATTGCCTTGATCGCTTGGCTGGGAAGTACTCCGGTCATCTGTTGCCCCTCAATATGCAAACCGCCCGCAGCGCGAAAGACGCGGCGGGCGGTGTGATTTGGTCGGGCTAGCAGGACTCGAACCTGCGACCTTCCGTCCCCCAGACGGACGCGCTACCAGGCTGCGCCATAGCCCGACTGGCGTGAAGTCATAACGATTTTGCAGAGCGGGGCAAGCCGAGAATCGCAGCAATTTCCTAGCGCGCACCGTGGCTGGTCATTTCGGCGCGTAATGCCTTGAGGCGTGTCAGAAGTGGGGCGATCTGATCCGCTTTTGCGTCAAGCGATCCAGGTTTGCTGCGCAGGCTCAATGCAAGGGCTGAGACGGGCAAGGCGTCATAGTCGGGCGCGTCGGCTTCGATATCAGGTACGTCGATGATGAGGGGTTTGGGGGCAGGGGCTGCCGCTGCAACCGGTTCGGGTGCGGGGTCTGGTTCCGGTGTCGCCGCGGGCTCTGCTTCGTCCTTGATTTCGGGAAGTGCAAGCTGTTCATGAGGTGCGTCGGCTGTTTCGGGTTCGGGCGCGGTAGGTTCAAACGCAACGACGTTATCATCTTGCACCGTCTCAGCGTCGATCACGTCATCGGTGCCATCAATCGACGGCGAATTGGCGGCGACCGCATCAATCCCGTCTGCACGGATCATGCTTTGAACAGCCTTGATCGTCTGCCCCTGATCATGGAGCAAGACCTTGATTCCACCCAGTAATTCCATGTCAGACGGTCGATAATACCGACGACCACCAGCCCGCTTCACGGGTTTTACCTGAGTGAATTTGCTTTCCCAGAACCGCAGCACATGAGGCGCCACATCGAGCCATTCTGCGACCTCGGAAATGGTGCGGAAGGCGTCGGGGGCTTTGCCCATGTCGTTGATCCTACTTGTTGTTTCCGGTCGCCACGCGATCTTTCATCAGATGCGACGGACGGAAGGTGAGCACACGGCGCGGGTGGATCGGCACCTCTTCACCGGTCTTTGGATTGCGCCCGACACGGGCCGCTTTGTCACGCACGCTGAACGTGCCGAAGGACGATATCTTGACCGTCTGACCGCCCACAAGCGCATCCGACATGTGATCCAGAACCGACTCAACCAGTTGCGACGATTCATTCCGGGACAGACCCACTTCGCGGAACACCGCTTCGCTCAAATCCATCCGTGTCAGCGTTTTATCAGACATGTCACCCCCTTTTATTTCCAGCCACAGTAAGGCGGGCGTAATTTCCGAGTCAATATCAATGACTTGCGAAGGGCAATTACCAGCGCAAAACCACCGCGCCCCATGCCAATCCGCCACCGATCGCCTCGGTGACGATCACATCGCCTTGCTTGATCTGCCCGCGGGCCTTGCCGACGGACAGCGCAAGCGGGATTGACGCGGCCGAAGTGTTACCATGGTCCTGCACGGTCACAACGACCCGCTCCATCGGGACGCCCATCTTCTGCGCGGTCTTGGTGATGATCCGCAGGTTGGCTTGATGCGGGACGATCCAGTCGATGTCGTCCCCGGTCAGGCCGACTTTCTCCAGTGCGGTGTCAGCGGTCTGGGCCAGCTTTTCAACGGCGTGACGAAAGACCTCTTTGCCTTGCATCCGCAAATGGCCTGTTGATTGGGTCGACACGCCGCCATCCACATAAAGAATGTCGCGCTGGCTGCCGTCAGAGTTCAGATCGACCGATAGAATTCCACGATCTTCGTTGGTGCCGTTGCCTTCGGCGCTTTCCAGGATCAGCGCGCCAGCGCCATCGCCAAAAAGCACACAGGTCCCGCGATCTGTCCAATCCATGATCCGGCTGAATGTTTCGGCGCCGATGACCAGGACGCGTTTTGCCTGACCGCTGACGATCAGGGCGTTGGCATTACTAAGTGCAAACACAAAGCCCGCGCAAACCGCTTGCACATCGAACGCATAGCCTTTGGTCATGCCAAGGGCGTGTTGCACCATGGTTGCGGCGGACGGAAAGGTCAGGTCGGCGGTTGAGGTCGCCACGATGATCGCATCCAGATCACCGGCTTCAAGCCCGGCATCCGTCAAAGCCGCCTTGGCAGCCATTGTTGCCATTTCAGCGGTGGTTTGGCCGTCGGCTGCGAGATGGCGCCGCTCAATCCCCGAGCGCGAACGGATCCACTCGTCGCTGGTCTCCAGGCTCGCTTCAAATTCGCTGTTTTCGACAATCCGCTCAGGCAGATAGTGCCCGACCCCTTTGACAACTGCGCGAACGCTCATGCGTCTTGTCCATTCTTTTCAAAGTCTTGCAGCCCGTGCTGCGCCAAAAGAGCAGCTTGCGCCACCCGCGCGGCGAGCTTGTCCGAGAAACCAGCCTGCCCCAAGGTAAAGGCCAGTTGTACGGCAGAGGCAACGCCTAAAGCATCTGCGGAGCCATGGGATTTCACAACTGTGCCATTCAGCCCCAGAAAAACACCGCCATTCACACGGCGCGGGTCGATGCGTTTGGTCAAACGGCGCAGCGATGTGTAGGCCAGCAATGCCGCGATGCGCGACAGGGGGGTTGCCTTGAACGCGTCCTGAAGAAATTCGCGGATCAGCCCGGCTGTGCCTTCGCCGGTTTTCAGCGCGATGTTTCCGGTAAAGCCGTCTGTGACGACGACATCGACGCGGTTGGAAGGGATATCGCCCCCTTCGACAAAACCAACATAATCGAAATCGGCGCTGGGGGCTACGGCGGCAATCAGATCGTTCGCGACCTTCAACTCCGCACGGCCTTTGTGTTCTTCGGTGCCGACATTTAGCAGACCGATCCGCGGGCGTTTCAAACCAAGGCCGTTTCGGGCGTAAGACGCGCCCATCAGCGCGTATTGCAGCAGGTCCTGTTCGTCCGCGCGGATGTCGGCACCCACGTCCAGCATGACGTTGAAGCCGCCTGCGTTGCGCGATGGCCACAAACACGCGATGGCGGGGCGGTTCACGCCTTCGACCTTGCGCAGACGGATCATCGACAGCGCCATCAGCGCGCCGGTGTTGCCGCATGAGACTGCGACCGACGCGTCGCCCGCGCGCACGGCCTCGATCGTCGACCACATGGACGTACCTTTGCCGTTGCGCATGACGTGACTGGGCTTGGCGTCCATCGTGACGACTTCTGTCGCATGACGTATCTCGCAGCGGCTCGTCAGCTTGCGCTTGTCGACCAACGGTTTCAGCACAGCTTCATCGCCATGCAAAATAAACCGCATTTCAGGATTTTTGCCAGCCGCACGTGAAAGACCCGCGACAACTGCCGCGGGTCCCCTGTCACCGCCCATGGCGTCAACAGAAATCGTTGTACGATGCCCCCGAGATGTGTCCGGTGATGTGTCGGATGACGTCATCGGGCGCGCGTGCTTTACTTATGCCGCGTCTTCTTCGTCCAGATCGACTTCGTCGACCATCGCGACAACCTCACGGTCGTCGTAGTGACCGCAAGCGGCACAGACGTGGTGCGGACGCTTCAGCTCACCGCAATTTGGGCACTCGTTGGGGTTCCCAGCAACCAGTGCGTCATGTGCGCGGCGGTTGTTGCGGCGCGATTTCGAAATTTTATTCTGAGGGACAGCCATGTCACAACCTCGGTATTGCTGGGCAAAAGCCCTGTTTCCTTGGGGTATCGCGGACGGATACGCGTTGCTGCGTGCCCTGTCTACCCCTTTGTCGAAGAGGCCGCGAACATACTGCGATTCCGTCCCAGCGCAAGCCTTTTGTCCGCAGCGTTATTCCGGCCCTTTTTCCAGCTTGTCCCGTAACGCTGCTAGCCCTGCAAAGGGCTTGACGTCTTCGTCTGTAAGCGCCTGTTTTCCCGGCTCCGTGAAGGCTGCGTCGGCATGTGCTGCACCATCCGCGCGCGGATAAAGCGGCAATGCGAGCGCCAACGCCTCGGTGGCGACCAGCCCCAGATCAATGACGGCTGGAAGTGGCTCGACCGAGTCGTCTTCTGGCATCTCGATCTCGCTGCCTTCGGGGGCTGGCTCGTAATGGTGCACGTATTCACGTGCCACGCGCTCTTCGATCCGCGTCGTCACCGGCTCAAGCGTGACCACGCAGGATTGCACGACCGTTGCGCCCAATTGACCCTCGAGCCTCCAGTCATGCTTGCCCATTGGGATCAGGCTCACCGCAAAGCGCAGTTTGCGCAAACCCGCGATACCGAGCTGCATCGCAAGGGCTGCGCAAACCTTGGTATCCGGGCTTAAAGTCACGCGGCTTGTCTTGCGTGCAGGCAGATCGGCCACACGCACAGGGTGGCTAAGGGCAGGGGTGTCGGACATCGAGGTGAGTTTCCTTTCTTGAACCGCGCCGCACCTCTGTGTAACCAGAACACATCAGAGGCCGGTGAACGCGGTCACGACACATGGGCAAGAGCTTGGGGAAGACAATGGCAAACTGGCCTGGAATGGTAAAGTACATCGCAGCCGCAGCAGTTATGCTCTCTTTGACCGCCTGCTCTGCAATCTACCGCAACCATGGTTACGCGCCCACGGATGACGAGCTTTCATTCCTTGTCGTCGGCGTCGATAACCGCGCCTCGGTCGAAGAGATCGTGGGCCGCCCAAGTGCGACAGGCGTTCTGAATGAAAGCGGATGGTACTATGTCTCAAGCCGTTGGCGCCACTTTGCGTATCAGGCGCCAGAAGTGATCGACCGTCAGGTCGTCGCAATCAGCTTTGCAGGCGAAGAGGGCACGATCACCAATATCGAACGCTTCACGTTGGAGGACGGGCAAATCGTACCGCTCTCGCGGCGCGTGACAGACAGCTCCGTGCAAGGCATTAGCTTCCTGCGGCAACTTCTTGGAAATATTGGTAACTTCAACCCGGCCGGTTTGCTGAACTAGTCGCTTTCAGGCTCAAACGTCAACGCAACACCGTTGATGCAGTAGCGCAGTCCGGTGGGCTGTGGGCCATCCGGGAAGACGTGTCCAAGATGTGCGTCACAGCGATTGCAATGCACTTCGGTCCGACGCATGAAAAAGCTGCGATCCTCCTTTTCGCCCACCATCTCACTGTCGATCGGTGCAAAGAATGACGGCCAGCCTGTACCGCTCTCGAATTTGGTGTCTTGCTCAAACAAAGGGGCGCCGCAGCACACGCACATATAGGTGCCGGGGTATTTGGGGAAATCCTCATGGGTTCCGGCCCGTTCTGTACCATGTTTGCGGGTCACCTTATAGGCTTCTGGGCTCAGCTGTTCGCGCCATTCCGCATCGGATTTGATGATCTTGTCCATGTCGGCCTCTCTTCATCGAAGTGTCACCGGGATGACATCACTTGTGTGCCAACCCTTTGACACCATAGATATGGTATAAGACGCGCAGGCCAAGAGACGGGGGGCTGAAAGATGATCTCACTCGGACGCGGCATATACAAAGCCCGCTTTGCAGACAGCAAAGCTGACAGGGAAACTTGCCAAGCCCTGCGCCATCTCGCGTTTCACGGGCGTCGGGGGCGCGATGCAGACCCGTTTGATGCACATTGCGCGCATGTGATGGTTGATATGGTCAACATGCTTGTCGCTTGCTACCTCTTATTGCGCGTCGAGACGGGGGCCGATATCGCCCAAAGCTATTCCGCACAATTCTATGATCTTTCCGCGTTGAAGGCGTTTGAGGGGCCAATGGTCGAAATGGGCCGCTTCTGCGTGCATCCCGACCACCCTGATCCCGACATCATCCGTGTCGCTTGGGCGACGCTGACCCGCTATGTGGACGACAACGATATCAAGATGCTGTTCGGCTGCGCGTCGTTTCAAGGGACCGAGGCTGCTGAATACACCGATACATTTGCCATTCTGAAAGCCCGTCACCTCGCGCCGAAACGCTGGCTGCCGCGTGTCAAAGCACCAAATGTCTTTCGTTTTGCCAAGCAGCTACGCGGTGAAACTAATCTGAAATCCGGCATGCTGCGGATGCCGCCGCTGCTGCGGACATATCTCACGATGGGTGGTTGGGTCAGCGATCATGCTGTCGTTGATACTCATATGAACACGCTGCATGTCTTTACGGGGCTCGAAATTGCGGCCATCCCGCCAGCACGTGCCCGCCTTCTGCGTGCCGACGCGGGTTGACGCGCGGGGCTGACACGCATAGCTCCCGCCCATGGCGCGCGCACCCCTTCTTCAACTTTCCGACATCTCCCTCACCTTCGGGGGCGAACCGATCTTTTCCGACCTGGGCCTTGTCGTCCAGCAAGGGGACCGCGTGGCTTTGGTGGGGCGCAACGGGTCCGGCAAATCGACGTTGATGAAGGTCATGGCCGCGCTGACGGAAGCCGACAGCGGTACGCGTGTCGTCCCGCCCGGCACGTCGGTCGGATACATGGAGCAGGACCCGGATATGTCCGGTTTCGTGACCATCGGTGATTATGCCGCCAGCGCGTTGGACGAGACCGAGCGATACCGCGTCGATATGGTCGCCGAAGGTCTGAAATTTGATCCTGACACACCCGTTGATACGGCGTCCGGTGGTGAGAAGCGGCGCGCGGCTTTGGCCAAACTCATGGCTGAAGCGCCAGACCTGATGCTGCTGGACGAGCCAACGAACCACCTGGATATTCAAGCTATTCAATGGCTTGAAGACGAACTTAAATCCACACGAACCGCCTATGTGCTGATCAGTCACGACCGTGCTTTTCTGCGCGCGCTGACCAAGGCAACGCTCTGGATCGACCGGGGTGCTGTGCGCCGTCAGGAACAGGGGTTCGACGCATTCGAGGCGTGGCGCGATAAGACCTGGGAAGAGGAAGACGACCAACGCCATAAGTTGGATCGCAAGATCAAGGCGGAGGCACGTTGGGCTGTTGAGGGCATAAGTGCGCGGCGCAAGCGCAATCAAGGCCGCGTGCGCGCGTTGCAGGAGCTGCGTCAGACCCGCTCGAACATGATCCGCCGTCAGGGGGCTGCGGACATGGCGCTGGAAAGCGGGCCCAAGTCCGGCAAGAAGGTTATCGAAGCTGAAAGTATTTCAAAGACTTACGATGATAAACTCATCTTGAGACCGTTCGATCTGAAGGTCCAGCGCGGCGACCGTATCGCTTTCATCGGACCCAACGGCGCGGGCAAGACGACGCTTCTCAAGATGCTCATCGGGCAGGAAGCGCCTGATACGGGCACTGTCAAACTTGGCACAAATCTGGAGCTGGCGGTTTTCGATCAGACCCGCGCGCAGCTGAACCCGGACATGACGCTTTGGGATAATCTCACGCTTGATCCTGAAATGGCCGTCTCGGGTCGTTCCGATCAGGTGATGGTACGGGGCATGCCCAAACATGTGGTCGGCTACCTCAAGGATTTTCTGTTTGATGAACGTCAGGTCCGCGCGCCCGTACGCAGCCTGTCGGGGGGCGAAAAAGCCCGCCTACTGCTGGCGCGGATCATGGCGCGGGAAAGCAATCTGCTGGTTCTCGACGAGCCGACCAACGATCTGGATATCGAAACGCTCGATCTGTTGCAGGAACTGCTCGATGATTATGACGGCACGGTGCTTCTGGTCAGTCACGACCGCGATTTTTTGGACCGTGTCGCCACCACCACCATCGCGATGGAAGGGCAGGGCCGCGCCACCGCCTATGCGGGCGGCTGGACCGACTACCAGTCCCAGCGTGGTACTGTGGACGCGATGCCCGATCCAGTCAAACGCCGCGCAAAGCAGGAAGAGGCGACGAAAGAGACGGCCAATCAAGAGGTGTTGTCGTTCACCGAAAAGCACCGGCTTGAAGAGTTGCCGGGCGTCATCGAACGTCTTGAGGCCGAGATTGCCAAACTGGAACATTTTCTTACGGACCCTGATTTGTTCACCAAAGAACCGGTCAAGTTTCAGAAGGCCACAGACGCGTTGGTTGAGCGCCACAAGGCGCTCGCGACCGCCGAGGAAGAGTGG
>ERZ1740067.1216-NODE-1216-length-18177-cov-9.501214_pt1 | contig 18177 bp, 4 predicted proteins | sample MGYA00581736_ERZ1740067 | MGnify/ENA primary metagenome ERZ1740067 (study PRJEB43018, sample SAMN04849236) | marine metagenome | isolation source: floating plastic debris | place: Pacific Ocean | collected 2008-08-27 | study: EMG produced TPA metagenomics... | reverse complement strand
AAAAAGAACAGACTGTCATCAGTGAGTTAAAAGCGTCTCTTCAGAAAGCTCTACCACAGCACATGGTGCCCGCAGCATTCATTGTGCTGCAAGCATTGCCACTCACTGCAAACGGAAAAATCGCTCGGCAAGCGTTGCCCGCGCCAAAAAGAGAGGCGATCGCATCCACCTTTACCGCACCCCGCACCCCGACTGAGAGCCTCCTGGCCCAAATCTGGGGCAACATTCTCGCTCAGCCAACCATCGGCATCCACGACAACTTCTTTGAGCTGGGTGGCCACTCACTTCTAGCGGCACAAGTCGCCTCACGCATTCGCCAGCGCATGATGAAAAATCTACCGCTGCGCAGCCTGTTCGAGCATCCCACTATCGCAGCGCTAGCCCCCATCCTCGACGGACTCGAGCAAAACAGCGCACCTGAGCAAACCACCACACCACCCATCCTGCCAGCGGGAGACACCGTACCCACCACGCTCTCTTTTGCGCAGCAACGGCTTTGGTTTCTCAATCAGCTAGAACCTGACAGCAGCCGGTATCACATCACCTGGGCCGTTCGCTTGCACGGGGAGCTGAACGTTGGAGCCTTGCAAAAAGCGATCCATAGCATAGTCGAGAGGCACGAAGTGCTGCGGACTCACTTCGTTGTAGAAGCAGGCATACCAGCCATTGCCATTGCGCCTGTCCCCACCAGCTGCACCGCTATCATCGACCTTTCCCAATCGCAGACAACCCTCGAAGCAACCCTCAACCAAATAGCCCAAAAGCCCTTCAATCTGTCTACAGATCTCTTACTGCGTGCCGCCATTATTCGCACAGAAAGGCAAACAGAAGAACAAACAGAAAAGCAAACTCACGTACTCCAGATCGTCATCCACCACATCGCTACCGACGGCTGGTCGATGGAGATTTTCCGCAGAGAACTTAGCGAGCTGTACAAGGCTTACAGCAGCGAGCAGCCCAATCCTTTACTGGCGCTGCCCATTCAGTACAGCGACTTCGCCCACTGGCAAAAGCAATGGCTCACACACACGGTGCTAACCAGCCAGCTCAACTACTGGACACAACAGCTCGCCGACGCGCCACCGCTGCTAGCATTGCCGACCGATCGACCACGCCCGGCGACACCTTCTTACACGGGCGATCGCATCACTTTCACCATTTCACCTGCGCTCACCACCGCCCTCAAAGCCCTCAGCCAGCAGAGCAACGCCACCTTGTTCATGACGCTGCTCGCCGCCTTCAACACACTGCTCTATCGCCACACCCAGCAAGACGACATCGTCATCGGCTCGCCCATCGCCAACCGCAACCACGCCGAACTGGAAGACCTGATCGGATTTTTTGCCAACACGCTAGCGCTACGCACCGACCTCTCAGGCAACCCCACCTTCGCTACCCTGCTAAACCGCGTGCGACAAACCGCGCTAGACGCCTACGCCCACCAGAGCCTACCGTTTGAAAAGCTAGTAGAAGAGCTGCGACCCGAGCGCAGCCTAAGCTACACACCGCTATTTCAAGTGCTGTTTTCCCTGCAAAACACGCCGCGCTCAGACCATTCATTTGCGAATTTACACGCGCAGCCACAGCCAGTAAGCAACGAAACTGCAAAATTCGACCTCACCCTAGCCCTAGAAGAACAGGACGACGAGCTACAAGGCGTGTTCAAATACAACACTGACCTCTTCGATGCGAGCACGATTGCGCGGCTGATTGGGCACTTTCAAACGCTGCTGGGCGCGATCGCAGCCAACCCGAACCAACCGCTCAGCACGCTGCCCCTACTCACCAAGCCAGAACAACAACAGCTCCTCACAGGCTGGAATCAAACAGAACCCACAAGCTGCGACTACCCAACTATTCACGCATGGTTTGAGGCGCAGGTAGAAAAAACGCCGAATGCGATCGCCCTCGTTTACGAAACCCAACAGCTCACCTACCGCGAACTCAACGCCAAAGCCAACCAGCTCGCCCACCACTTGCAGCGTCTAGGCGTCGACACCGAAACCCTCGTAGGCCTCTGCGTCGACCGCTCACTCGATATGATGGTTGGCCTACTCGGCATCCTCAAAGCAGGCGGCGCTTACGTTCCGCTCGACCCCGTGTTACCACAGCAGCGCCTAGCCTTCATGCTAGAAAACGCTCAGGCAACCACCCTCGTCACGCAAAGTTCTCTGCTACCAACCCTCACATTCTTCCAAGGTAAAACCGTTTGCCTAGATGCCCACGGGCCAGAGATTGACCAACAGTCTCAACAGAACCTTCAAAAGGCACACACCAACAATCTCGTCTACGTCCTCTACACCTCCGGCTCTACCGGTCAGCCCAAAGGCGTGGCTGTAGAACATCGGCAGCTGCTCAACTACGTGCAGGGCATTCTCACTCGGCTACAGCTTCCTACCGGCGCTAGCTACGCCACCGTTTCTACCCTCGCGGCAGACTTGGGCAATACCGTTATTTTCTCGGCACTCGTCACTGGTGGCACCCTGCACATTCTGTCGCAGGAGCGCATCACCAATCCGAATGCGATCGCCACCTACTTCGCCCAACACCCCATCGACTGCCTCAAGATTGTCCCCTCTCACCTCGCCGCCCTGCTCACCGCCACCCAGCCTCAAAACGTCCTCCCTCGCCAGCGACTGCTGCTAGGCGGCGAAGCCTGTAGCTGGTCGCTCATCCGGCAAGTCAAATCCTTAGCCCCTGACTGCACCGTCTTCAACCACTACGGCCCCACCGAAACCACCGTAGGCGTCGCCGCTTGCGAGCTGCAACCAGCAGACGCAGCTCACTCAGCCACACCACCCATCGGTCGCCCCCTACCAAACAGCCAAATTTATCTGCTCGACGCCCAGCAGCAGCTCGTCCCGGCAGGCACGACAGGCGAACTGTACATCGGCGGTGCAGGCCTGACCCGAGGCTACCTCCACCGACCCACACTCACCGCGCAAAAGTTCATTCCCCATCCCTTCAGCGACAGCTCTCACGCGCGGCTATACAAAACGGGAGACTTGGGCCGCTACCTGACCGACGGTCGGATTGAACTCATTGGCCGCATCGATAGCCAGATAAAAGTTCGCGGCAATCGCATTGAGCTCGGCGAAATAGAAGCCAAGCTCAGCCAGCATCCAAACGTACAGCAGTGCGCAGTACTGGCCAAAGCTGACACCGCAGGCAGTCAAAAGCTGGTCGCCTACATTGCCACAGCCGCCGCAAACACCAATCATTCAAACAACAATTCACAGCCCTATCGCGCCTACTTGCAACAAACGCTGCCAGACTACATGGTGCCGTCAGCCTTTGTCTCCCTACCGGCTCTGCCGCTCACACCCAACGGCAAAATCGACCGTAAGGAGCTGCTGACTCTCGACGTCTCAGCAACAGATTTAGGCAAGTCTTCAACAGATTTAGCAGCACAAATCGCCCCTAGAACATCGCTTGAGAAATCTATCGCGCAGGTTTGGCAAAGCGTCCTAGGCCAGGCAGAAATCGGCATCCACGACAATTTCTTTGATATCGGTGGGCACTCGCTGCTAGCCATTCACCTGATGGCACAGCTGCAAACCCAGCTAGGGTGTGACCTGCCGCTTTCGACGCTTTTCCAGTCACCCACAGTTGCGCAGCTAGCAGCCGCAATCGAAACTCAAGGGCCGGACAGAAAACGCTCTACGCCATCTACTCTCGTCACTCTGCAAGCAGGAAGCACCAACCGCTCACCTATTTTCTTCGTGCATCCTGTCGGTGGCAGCGTTCTTTGCTACGCCGACCTCGTTCGCCAGCTAGATGAAGAACAACCCTTCTACGGCCTTCAGTCCAGTTTTGCGGAAATGGAACAGGCGAAGAGGCAAAACGAGCAGCCACTCAGCCTAGACGCGATCGCAGCCCACTACATCACAGTCCTGCGTACCATTCAGCCCGAAGGCCCTTATCTGCTAGGTGGCTGGTCCATGGGCGGCGTAGTCGCCTTTGAAATGGCCCGACAGCTCACCAGCCAAGGCCACACCATCAACTCTCTAACCCTCATTGACAGCCATCGGCCCAACCCTACGAAAAAAGACGAACAGGATTCAGCCCTACTACACCGCTTCGCCAAACACCTCGCCCTCTCAAAAACCCAAAACCTCGACACGCTCTCTCAGCTCAAGCAGCTCAAGCAAACTCTTCAGCCATTACCCTTCAGCCAACGGCTTAGCGAACTCCTCATCTGGCTACAGGATCAAACCATCCTCCACCCCGACGCCAGCAAAGCCCAACTACAACAGCTCTTTGACACCTTCAAACGTAACTTCCAAGCCGTCAACAGCTACCACCCTCGGCCCTACAGCGGCCCGGCTCACCTGTTCACCTGTCAGGAGCCCATCAGCTCATCGAGCCAAAAGCAATCGGCCCAAACCGACTTCTGGCAGAGCGTCACAGCCGACCTCACGGTCACCGAAGTGCCTGCTAACCACTTCACCCTGCTCCATCCGCCCACCGTTTCCTACATCGCCCACCACCTAAAACACATTCCTCAGTTTAGCCATCTGCCACAATGAACCACTTTTCAGTTTTCACCATCCTCTACCTCACTGCCTTCCTCTGCGAAATGGCAGAAAACTGGAAGCACCCTGGCTTTGCCGCCGCCTTTTTGGTGATAATTTGTGCGATCGCCTTCACCCGCATCACCCGACTGAAATTCTTCATATTTCTCATTGCCTCCACCGCCTACATCCTCCTCTTTCGCTTCCCGGAAGTTGCTAACCACGTCAACTTCATTCTCCTCGTTAATCTCACCTTGATCGTAGGCATTGCCTACTCCTGGCTGCGCCCCACCTGGCAAGATGCAGACTTCTTCGAGATGATCAAGCCACCGCTGCGGCTCTCTATGGTGCTGGTGTACTTTTTCACCGGCTTCCACAAGTTCAATCAAGACTTCTTTCATCCCCAGGCCTCCTGCATTGACGAGTTTCTCTCGCAGTTTGTATGGCTCCTAGACAGGTCCAGGGTGCTTTTTGTGCCGACCATCTTAATTTTGCTCGCGGCGGGAAGTCTTCTATACGCCAGGCTGTTTGGCAATCCACTGCGACGATTTTCTGGAATTGTGCAGAGCGGTATTTGGGTGGGAATTGCGATCGCAGCTGTTTTTCTCGGTCAGCTCATCGGCAGCACCCACGACCTTATCCAAGCCCGGTTCCCTGCGCCACTCATTCTGCTAGTGGCTGGCACCGTCATCCTGTGGGAAATCATCGGTAGCCTCATGCTGCTCTTCCCCAAAACGCAGGCGCTCATGCTTGCCTTCTCGCTAGCCATGCACGCCTCCTTCGCCCTCATCGGCTTCGTCGACTTCAGCGCCTTGGCCGTCGCGCTGCTCTTCACCTTCATCCCGCCCGCCTACCTCAACGTGCTCGACCAGCGCCCCAGCGTCAGGATTGGAGGCGTCGCCACTGTTAGTAGAGCCCACGCCTACCTCTCTATTTTGCTAGTAGGCTTCTTCTTCGGTGGCATCCACCACAAAATCTATCCGATCTACGGCCCCAAAATTCTCACCGCACTCTTCATTAGCGGCATGTTCTTTTTGGTAGCGACCATCGTCTTTTACTGGCCAATTTTGGTCAGACTTTGCGCCGCAAACCGGTTGCCCTGGACTGGCGTGCCGCTTTTATCTAGCGCTTCTACAACAGCCCAATCCGGGCAAGGTCACCGCGCCTTGGTTCTCTTTTCTGCGAGCATCATTCTGCTATTTGGCCTTAGCCCCTACCTAGGACTGCGCACAGCGGGCACCTTTTCCATGTTCAGCAACTTAAAAACAGAAGGTGAATACTCCAATCACTTCCTGCTTGGGCAAAATCAGCTCAAGCTGTGGGGCTATCAGGAAGATGTTGTCGAGGTACTCGAAATTGATGATGAAACAGCCCGACTAGGGCATAAGTACAGGCCCTTAAAAGGGTACAAGCTACCCGTCGTTGAGTTTAGAAAGCTCGTACACAAATGGACAGAAGCGAACTACACCGTACCCATTCGCTTTGTGCACAACGGCGTGGAGTACGCGAGTGCAGACATTGTGAATGACCCCACCTGGAAAACGCCAAACCGCACCTGGGAGACCTACCTGATGGATTTCAGAATTATTCAGCCGGATGGTGCCAATCAATGTCGGTGGTAAACAGATCTCACAACGAACTCTAACAACCCTCCAACCAAAACCCAACCAAAGATGGCATCTACTCAAACACAGCTCTCTGCTAGCAACCAGAAAACTGCCGTCCAGGCAAATAGTGCGCAGCCTGCGGGTTCGTTAGAGCAGGCCATCGATTTCTCTGTAGAAGCTGCTGAGCTCACCTCGCAAAAAAGCGCTGCGATCGCCCACGGCCCCACCCTACAAATTCCACCCGGCAGTCCCACAACCTTCACCCAAATCATCCACCGGGCAACCCAACAGCACCCCACCCGCGAGATTGTCTTCATCAAGCCAGACGGCAGCGAACATATTCAGACCTACGCCACCCTCAAAACCCAGGCAGAAAGACTCCTCGCAGGCCTTCGCAGTCTAAGCCTTCAGCCCGGCGATCTCGTCATTCTATACGCGGTCGATCGCGACTTCATCGCTGCCTTCTGGGCCTGCATCATCGGTGGCTTCGTCCCCGTACCACTCACCCCAAACCCCAAGCGACAGGCAGAAACCGAGGCCAAACTCAAGCACGCCTGGAACACACTCAAACAGCCCCTCATACTCGCTTCTGCATCGCTGCTAACCGACAAAACTCTCGATGTATCTTCCACAGAAATCTCCGGCTCAACAGTCTCTGGCTCAACAGTCTCTGGCTCAACAGTCTCTGGTTCAACAGCAACAATAGCCACCATCGATGACCTCAGCACCCACGAGCCAGCTCACGACTGGCACCCCAGCCAGCCAGCAGACCTGGCCTACTTAGTGATGAGCTCGGGCACAACCGGCACGCCGAAAGTAGTGGAAATGAGCCACCACATCGTGACAACCCGCTTTATCCGAGGCTATCAGCGCAAGCTCGACCTCACCCGAGAAAACATTCTGCTGAATTGGCTACCCTTCAGCCATAGTGCGGGTCTGCAGGTTGTAAGGCCCCAATGGGACCGCGTGATTTATGTACAAACAGAAGCTGTCCTGCAAAATCCGCTGCTGTGGCTCGACACCATTGAGCAATATGGCGTTACCAATGTGACGTTGCCTAACTTTGCGCTGGGGCTGATTGTAGAAAAGCTAGCGCTGGCAGCGGAGAACGGAGAGGGCAAAAGCTGGAAACTCAGTCACCTGCGCCGAATTGGCGTAAGTACAGAAGCAATCGTACCTAAAACTGCACGCCTGTTTGCAGAACAGTTGTTTCCCTACGGATTGAAACCAAACGCCCTGTGCCCGACTTACAGTATGTCTGAAGTAGGGGCCATTACCAGTGCCAACCGCTGGTCGGCAACAGATATCCAAGAAGGCGATCGCCTCGTCGTTGTCGGCGAGCCAGACCAGGGCTGCTCCATCCGCATCGTAAACGAGCATCAACAGCTGCTTTCAGAAGGAGAAACCGGGCAAATTCAGGCCTACAGCCCAGCTATGAGCCCAGGCTACTATCGAGATCCGGATAGAACGGCGGGCGTTTTCACAGCCGATGGCTGGTTCAAAACCGGTGACTTAGGATTTTTACAGCAGGGCCAGCTCACCGTCACCGGTCGGCACAAAGAACTCATTATTATCAATGGCCGCAACTACCACAGCACAGAAATTGAGGCCGTTGTAGAAGGCATTGATGGCTTAGAAAAAGGCTACACCGCCGCTTGCGCCACTCGCAGCAGCAACAACAATACCGACGAACTGGTTCTCTTTTTCCATCCGCGAACGTCCGACTCAGCAACGCTAAGCGATCGCATCAAACAAATCCGCAAAATACTCAACCAGTCGCTGGGCGTAAATCCGGCATACCTGCTACCCGTTGATAAAGAGACCATTCCTAGAACGGCCACCGGCAAAATCCAACGGCTGGCCCTAAAGAAACGCTTTGACGCTGGCGAGTTTAGCGGCTTGGTCAGCCAGATGGAACAGCTCACCCAGCAGCAACAGCAAGAAACCTTTGTTGCCCCCCAAAGCAAAACAGAACAACAGCTCGCCGACATTTGGGCGACCCTCCTCAAGCGCCCTCAAGTAGGCACCCACGACAACTTTTTTGAGCTAGGCGGCCACTCCCTCATGGCCACACAAGTCGTCTCTCGCATACGCCAGCACACTCAGCTGGACCTCCCTCTACACAGTCTTTTCGCCCACCCCACCGTCGCCGAACTCGCCAGCTTCATTGACCAGCAGCTAGAGCATCCCAACGAAAATGTAACAGCTATTCCACAAAGAGAGCACACCAGCGAAGCCGCACCGCTATCATTCGCCCAAGAAAGACTCTGGTTTGCCCAGCAGCTCGATAAGCAAAACCGCGCCTATCACCTCACCAAGACGCTAAAACTACAGGGCACGCTAGATGTTCCAAGCTTGCAGCAAGCCCTAAGCGCGCTTGTTGCCAGGCATGAATCGCTGAGAACTCGCTTTATTCCAGATGCTGAAGGCATGCCAACTCAGGTGATTGCGTCATCCTGCGACGTAGCGCTACCGTTGGTCGATTTGACGAACGAGCTGAGCCTTGAGGCAAGTGACATAGCACGCACAAACGGTGAAGCCACAGGCTCATCAACCGCCCTAAAATCAGAACAGGCCCTACAAAAGGAACTCGCGAAAACAACAGAACCCTTCAACCTCGCAACAGACCTAATGCTGCGAGCGAAACTATTCCGCCTTCAGCCAGACGCACACGTCCTACATATCACCATCCATCACATCGCTGCCGACGGCTGGTCTATGGGCATTTTCAAGCATGAGCTAAGCGCACTCTACCAGGCATTTGCGGCCGGTCAGCCTTCTCCCCTGAGCACTCTGCCGATTCAGTATGCCGACTTTGCCCACTGGCAGCGGCAATGGCTAGCGGGCGATCGCATCAACACCCAGCTCACCTACTGGAAACAACAGCTCGCCGCAGCACCGCCTGTGCTAGCACTACCCACAGATTATCCTCGTCCAGCGCAACCCTCTGCTGCGGGCGCTAGCATCACATTTGCACTCGCCAGCGAGGTAAGTGACAAACTCAAAACCATCAGTCAACAGAATGGCGCAACGCTGTATATGACGCTGCTAGCCGCTTTCAATACGTTGCTAGCCCGATACAGCCAACAGGACGACATTGTAATTGGCTCACCGATTGCCAGCCGCGATCGCCCCGAGTTAGAAAATCTCATCGGCTTCTTCGTCAACACCCTCGTCCTGCGCACCGACCTCTCCGGCGAACCCACGTTCCAAACCCTCCTCCAGCGCGTCCGCCAAACCACCCTCGACGCCTACGCCCATCAAAACATCCCCTTTGAGGAACTAGTCGCTGCCCTCAAGCCCGAACGCAGCCCAAACCAGTCACCCTGGTTCCAGGTGATGTTTGTCTTCCAAAATCAGCCGTTGCGATCGCTAACCCTCCCCGGCCTCACCATCGAGACCTTCAAACGCGATGGCAAAGCCCTGCCAAAGGCAGATCGCAAACAGGGCAACGCCATGTTCGACCTCACCCTCTTCATGCGAGAAACAGAAGATGGACTCAGCGGCAAAATCGTCTTCAAAACGGACCTCTTCGATTCAGCCACCATTCACCGGATGGCAGGCCACTTTCAAACTCTGCTCACAGGCATTGCAACGAATCCACAAAAGCCGATTTCACAGCTGCCGCTACTCACCCCCACAGAGCAGCAACAGCTCACCGAAAGACAACAGGCTCAAGCCATCGAGCCCATAAATTACTGCATCCATCAGCTGTTTGAAGCGCAGGTGGAAAGAACGCCCGATGCGATCGCCCTCATCGACCCAAAAACAGAGCAAGCCCCCCTCACCTACCAAGCCCTCAACGCCCAAGCCAACCGCCTCGCCCGGCATTTACAAAGCCTTGGCGTTGGCCCCGATGTCCTCGTCGGCCTCTGCGTAGAACGCTCCATCGAAATGGTTGTTGGCCTCCTCGGCATCCTAAAAGCAGGCGGCGCATATGTGCCCCTCGACCCTGCCTACCCCAAAGCTCGCCTTACTGCTATGGTCGACGACGCACAGCCAAAGGTGATTGTCACCCTACGCTCACTGCAAAATGAGCTTCCCACTCTCAGCTGTCCTGTCGTCTGCCTCGACCGCGACTGGCACGAAATAGAACAATCTGTCGCACAGCCACTACAGCAAATTGTTCAACCCAATCACCTCGCCTACATCATTTACACCTCTGGCTCTACCGGCAAGCCCAAAGGCGTAATGATCGAGCATCGGTCGCTGGTGAACTTTACCAGGGGCGCAATCGGTGAATATGGAATTAGTGAGAATGATCGCATTCTCCAATTCGCCTCCATCAACTTCGACGCCGCCGCCGAAGAAATCTTCCCCGCCCTGTGCACAGGCGCAACCCTCATCCTCCGCACCGACGAAATGCTCGCCTCCCCCCAGCACTTTATGCAGCAGTGCCAGGCGCTCCAGCTCACCGTTCTAGACCTACCCACCGCCTACTGGCACCAGCTCACCGCCGAACTCGCCAATAGCCAAATCGCCATCCCAGCCGCCCTTCGCCTGGTCATCGTCGGTGGAGAAGCCGCCGCCACCGAGCAGCTAAACAACTGGCAAACCTGGCTATCGCAAACTCACCAGCCCCCTCAGCTCATCAACACCTACGGCCCCACCGAATCCACCATTGTCGCCACCGCCTATCGCGTTCCGACAAATCACAACAGCCCTACCCTGTCCATCGGGCAACGCTTCGCCAACGCCCAAATCCACCTACTCGATACGCACCAGCAGCCTGTTCCTATCGGCCTACCTGGCGAAATTCACATCGGCGGTCCTGGCCTCGCCAGGGGCTATCTCAATCGCCCAGATCTCACCGCTGAAAGCTTCATCACCAGTCCTTTCGCCTCTACAAAACACCCAACCGAGACCCAAACAACAGAGGAACAGCCAGCACGCTTGTACAAAACAGGCGACCTCGCCTGCTATCTCCCCGACGGCAACCTCAAATTCCTCGGCAGACGCGACGGCCAAATCAAAATCCGAGGCTTCCGCATAGAGCTAGGCGAAATAGAATCTGCACTCACCCAGCACCCAGCAGTGCAGCAGTGCATCGTTATCGCTAGCGAAGCCACTGGCGACAAGCGCCTCATCGCCTACGTCGTCACCACAGAAAACCAGACACCCGCTGCCCTCAACCAAGCGCTAAAACAGCACCTTCAGCAAAAAGTCCCCGCTTACATGGTACCTGCGGCCATCATAGGATTGACCAGCCTACCGCTCACGCCCAACGGCAAAGTAAATCGCAAAGCGCTTCCCGAACCAGATTTTTCAGATTTACAGTCCAACACTCACTTTGTTGCCCCTCGCACCCCTCAAGAACAAAATATCGCCGACATCTGGGCCCAGGTTCTCAAGCTAGAGCAAGTCAGCATTCACGACAGCTTCTTTGAGCTAGGCGGACACTCTCTCTTGGCTATCCAAGTCACGACCCGAGTCAGTCAAGCATTAGAGACAGAAATTCCGCTTCAGCTGCTATTCACTACGCCCACGCTAGAAAAATACGCCGCAAAATGCGCTACGCACGCGCAGCTGAGCGATCGCACCCTTTCCACCACCGTCATTCACCCGACCGACCGACAACAGCCTATCCCAGCCTCCTTCGCCCAGCAGCGCATGTGGTTTTTGCAGCAGCTAGAACCAGACAACAGCGCCTACAAAATCTCTCGAACGCTACGACTCAAAGGCAAGCTCAACGTCGAAGCACTACAGCAAACCTTTGCTACACTGCTCGCCCGTCACGAAGTGCTAAGAACCCGATTGGTGACTGCCCAGCCAGGCAGTGAAGCCGCCCGAGAAGGTATCCCCGTTCAGGCGATCGCACCCCCTACACCGTTCTCACTTCCACTCATCCACACCGACGAAAACACCCTCCACACTCAGCTTCAGCAGGCCGCTCGTCGCCCCTTCAACCTAGCCGAAGACCTCATGCTGCGCGCTAACCTGTTTCGCCTAGGAGAAAACGAACACGTCCTCCAGGTAGTGTTCCACCACATTGCCGCCGACGGCTGGTCCATCGGTCTCTTCCGCCGCGAACTCGGCACCCTGTACAACGCCTACTGCCAAGGCAAAACCAACCCGCTACCCACCCTCCCCATTCAATACACCGACTTCGCCGCCTGGCAAAGACAGTGGCTCACAGGCAACGTGCTCGCGACTCAGCTCACCTACTGGCAGCAGCAGCTAGCAGGCGCACCTCCATTACTAGAACTCCCCACCGACCATCCCCGACCACCTCACCCCTCCCACCGAGGCGCAAAGCACGCCTTCACCCTTTCAAAATCACTCACTGAATCACTTAGTCAGCTCAGTCAGCAGCACAATACAACGCTGTTCATGACGCTCCTCAGTGCCTTCAAAGTGCTGCTATTCCGCTACACCCAACAGACCGTCATCGTCATCGGCTCCCCCATCGCCAACCGCCCACGCCCAGAGCTAGAAAATCTCATCGGCCTATTTCTCAATACGCTCGTACTGCGCACAGACCTCACTGGCTCCCCCACCTTTCTACAGTTGCTAAGCCGCGTCAAAACCATGACGCTAGACGCCTACGCCCACCAGGACTTGCCCTTCGAGAAACTGTTGGAAACGCTAAAGCCAACCCGGAACCTCAGCCACTCTCCCTGGTTCCAAGTGATGTTTATTCTGCAAGCTTCAGGGAAAAATACAACACAGTCTGACCATTCACTCAACCATTCACTCAATGGGTTAGAAACTCACACCGAGCAGGGCAAAGGCACCACCGCTAAGTTTGACCTCACACTGACGATGCGCGATCGCCCCGACGGCCTACGTGGCACCTTTGAGTACAGCCTTGATCTCTTTGAACCCGCAACCATTGAGCGCATGGTCGGCCACTTCCAAACCCTGCTAGAAAGCATTGCTACCGCACCCGACACACCCATTACAACACTCTCGATACTACCCACCGCAGAACGGCAAAAGTTACTCCCTCAGCGGGCACTCACCTCACAGCAAACACACAGCGATCGCACCTGCATCCATCGGCTCATCGACGCTCAAGTGCAAAAAACACCCAATGCGATCGCCCTCACCTATCAAACCCAAACCCTCACCTACCAACAGCTAAACCACCGCGCCAACCAGCTCGCCCATCACCTGCAAAGCCAAGGCGTCGGGCCAGACAGCATCGTCGGGATATGCACTCCACGATCTCTCGACACATATGTAGGGCTCCTCGCCATCCTCAAAGCAGGCGGCGCTTACCTCCCGCTCGACCCCACCTATCCACCAGAGCGTCGGGCCCTAATGTTAGAAGACGCTCAGCCGCAGCTGATTGTAACTCTCGAAACAGCCCAGCAATCACTCCCCAAATCGAACATTGCAACAGTTTGTATAGATACCGACTGGCCAACCATCGCCCTCCAGTCTACGGAAAATCCCATCAGCCCAGTGCAAGCAAAGCACTTGGCCTACATCATCTACACCTCTGGCTCTACAGGAAAACCAAAAGGGGTAATGATCGAACATCAGGCGCTGGTGAACTTTACCAACGCTGCTATTGAGAAATATGAAATTGAAGAGAGCGATGGCATTCTACAGTTCGCCTCTCTCAACTTCGACGCTGCCGCCGAAGAAATCTTCCCCGCCTTGTGCACAGGCGCAACCCTCATTCCCCGAACAGACGAAATGCTCGCCTCCCCGCAGCACTTCATGCAACAGTGCCAAGCCCTCAACCTCACCGTCCTCGACCTACCCACTGCCTACTGGCACCAGCTCGCCGCCACCTTACCTACCACTACCTGCGCACTGCCCCCCTCACTGCGGCTCATCATCATCGGCGGAGAAGCCGCCCAGCCAGATCAGCTGATCAATTGGCAGCGCTGGGTCGCTCAGTCTACACCCACAAATCCTCCCACCATCATCAACACCTACGGCCCCACCGAAGCCACCGTCGTCGCCACAACCTACCCCCTGCCTAAAACAGCTACCACCGAGATTCCCATCGGCCAATCGCTACCACACGTACAAACCTATCTTCTAGACCCACAGCAACAGCCTGTACCCATCGGCATCCCCGGCGAGCTGTACATCGGCGGTAGCGCCCTCGCCAGAGGCTATCTCAACCGCCCAGACCTCACCGCCGAACGCTTCATCGCCAACCCTTTTAGCCCCTCATCCGAGCGCCTATACAAAACCGGCGACCTCGCCTGCTACCTCCCCAGCGGCGACCTCAAATTCCTAGGCCGCTGCGACAACCAGGTCAAAATTCGCGGCTTCCGCATAGAGCTAGGTGAAGTAGAAACCGCCCTTGGCCAGCACCCAACCATTCAGCAATGCGCCGTCATCGTCAGAGCAGATATCCCCGGCGACAAACGCCTAGTCGCCTACATCGTCCCCGCACCATCTGACAACGCACCTTACAACAAACCTCACAGCAAACAGCTACGACAGTTCCTCGCCCAGCAGCTACCAAGCTACATGGTGCCTTCTGTATTCGTTCAGCTGTCGGCGCTCCCCCTCACCCCCAGCAACAAAGTCAACCGGCAGGCCCTACCAAAACCAGACACCGCCGACATCCGCGCCGCCGCACCCTTCATCGCCCCACGCAACCCAACAGAAACCCAGCTAGCTACCGTCTGGAAAGAAATCCTCCACCTAGAGACCATTAGCATCACCGACAATTTCTTCGAGCTAGGCGGCCATTCCCTCCTCGCGGCCCAAGTCGTCGCCCGTATCCAGTCTCACTGCCACGTCACCCTTCCTCTCGCCGCAGTATTCGAGTTTCCTACCATCGAAGCGCTGGCACAGCAATACACCATAGAACCACCCCCTGTAAAAGAGTCCTCTACAGATGACATCGCAAAAGGCACAGCTCAGAAAACATCCTACTCACTCACCACCAATCCCCTGGTTCTTCTAAAACAGGGAAACCCCAACCAGCTCCCCCTATTCCTCATCCACGATGCCGACGGCGATATTTCTCTTTATGGAAACCTCGCTGCTCATCTACCCGGCGATCGCACCCTCTACGCCCTCCAGCCCCGCTCCGCACCCGGCGTCCCCATCCTCTACAGTCGCATCGAAGCCATCGCCGCCGACTACCTACAGCAGATCAAAACCGTTCAACCTGAAGGGCCCTACCTACTTGGCGGACTGTGCATCGGTGGCCGCTTCGCCTTTGAAATCGCGCTTCAGCTCCAGGAAGCTGGCGAACCCGTTGCCCTAGTCGCCATGATTGATGCGATCGCCAAAGGAGCAAAAAAGAAGAAAGCCCACAAAACAAAAACCGTCCGAGCAAACTCTCAAAAAGAGAAAATATCCGCAGCCCTGCAAAAGCTAAAACACAAGCCAACCGCCGTCTTCACCCTCAGCAAAACAGTCGCCAAAAAGCTAAAAAGCCGAACCCTATACGAAACAGGGCGCAAGCAGAAATACTGGCAGGCCAAACTCTTTAGAAAACTCTACGACGGCAAAACTCAACCCCTACCGGCCTTCTTCCAAACCCTCACCGTCCGCAAAATCCTAGAATTCGCCGTCAAAGACTACTACCCCAGAGCCAAATTTACCGGTCATACCCTACTGGTAAAAGCCTCCTTTGGCATGACACCCGAAAAACCCGCCTACGCCGACATGTACCAAGACCCGCAGTTCGGCTGGGGAAACTGGGCCAGCAACCCCATAGAAACCCATCAGGTTTCCGGCGGACACAACACACTCCTCGGCGCTGAAAAAATCAACGAACTCATCGGTATATTGGAACCTGCGATCGCCAAAGCAACAGCCCCTTACTCCAAATCCGACAGTCTCAACGACGAGAGTTAAATCCCAAAAAAGGAACAACATCAGGGACAGGCCAGCTGGCATACCACTCAGCCATATGCGATCGCACTCTCCCCGCCATCTCTCGATACGCCCCATTATCCGTCTGCGACTGCAACTCCTCCGCCAGCGCTCTGCCCACTTCCACAAAGTCAAACCCTGTCGGCTGACCGCCTTCTAGCACGACCTTTCCATTGACGAGAACAGTATCTACATATGAGGCGCGGGCTCTCATCATCACCACACTCATCGGGTCCGCCTCCGGCGCCACCCACGGCCAATTCATACACTCACAGTCCACCAGCACCACATCCGCCTTATACCCAGCCGCCAGCCTACCAATACTATTCTCCTTCCCCAGCAGCTTCGCCCCACCCACAGTCGCCACTCGAAAAATATCTCCTAGCGTCGGCACCTCATCACTTACCTGAGGAGATCGCTGCAACCTCGCTGCCTGCCGCATCTCCGCAAACATATCCTCATCATCATTAATCGTCGTCCCATCCATTCCCAGGCCCATCGTTACCCCACCCTTCATCAGCGCCGTCAACGGCGCAATCCCTGCCCGCAGCCGCAAATTCGAGCTGGGATTATGACTAATCGACGCCCCCGTCTGTGCCAGTAGCTCAATATCCGCTTCACTCACCCAAACCCCGTGCGCCATCGAAAAGCGAGGATTCAAAACACCCAAATCATGCAAGTGAGCAATCACCGACTTCCCATAGAACCTCGGCCCCATCTCCTTCTCATAAAAAGACTCCAAAACGTGAGTCTGCACCCCCGTCTCCAGCGCATTTGCCCTTTCAACAATCTTTAGCAGCAGCTCATCACCCACCCACTGCGGCCCCGGCGGCCCAAACCACACATCAATCGCAGGATGCGCCTGGTACCGCTTCACCGCCGCCGTCATCACCGCCAAATAATCATCCGGGCTCAGCCCCTGTTGCAGCGGCGTATGCTTTCTCACCTGCTGCTGCAAATCCGCAGGCAGCGTCTCCAAAAAAGCCTCATCCTGCCCTTTCCCATGCACCAAAAAGCTGTCGTACTTAGCCCCCGGCGCAAACGCCACCCGAATGCCTGCCTCCTCATAAGCACTAAGGCAAGCATCCATCTCCCGCTCGCTATCTTCTACTGAGCCCCCAATCGAAGCCACATCTAAAACCGACGTCACCCCCGTTTTTAGCAAATAGCCAGCACTCAACAAAGTTCTCAGCTTCGATGTCTGGTCTCTTTTCGCATTGCGCGAATATAGCCAAAGCTCCAACAAATCATCCTCAATTCCCAAAAGAGAATTGGGCACTCCATTGCTGTGATGGTGCGCATTCACAAACCCAGGAAGAACAGCGTGGTGAGGAGAACCGAGAACCGGGGCAGTTGGGTAGCGACCCTGCACATCATCCCACCCCCCGACTTCAACAATCGTATCGCCTCGAACAACAACCGCACCGTCCGTCAGCACATCGTCCTCAGCAAAAACCCAGCGCCCTCGCAACACCCGAACCGCACCCGTCTCACTCACAGAATCTACCAATATCCCTTCCAAAATCTAGTCATCACAGTTGCTACTATGCTCGGCACCGTATCGAAAAAAGCCAGCCTGCTAATAAGACTTTCGGGGGGGTCTGGGGGGAGGCCGTGCGGCCCCCCAGGCAGCACATTAAGCATCCCAGCAAAGGAGGGGTGCGGGGAGGAAATCCCCGCCTCTTACCGCCTTGCGTTTTACCTTCCAACCGGCTGCCGAATCACCCTAAACAAAACCCCATACAAAACCGCCGCCACAACAATCCCATTCACCGGCCCAATCCCAATCCCCGCATTCCCCGTAACATAAGCCACAACAGACCCCACAACATAAGCAATCACCCCAGCCCAATTAAAAGCCGGAATCCTCCCCCCCAACGCCGGAAACCGACCCCCAAACCGCAACCAAAAATCCACCATAATATTCCCCCCAACCGGCGGAATCACCGTCCCCAGAAAAATCAGATACGTCGGCAACAAATCATAAATCCCCGACAGCGTCAACACTAACGCCAACGTCGCCCCACCCAACACAAACGCATGCCGCTTCCGCGTCCGAAACATATTCGCCCCCGCCACCGAAAACGCATAAATCGTATTATCCTGCGTCGTCCACACATTCAAAATCAGCAACAACACACCCCCAGCCAAAATCCCCTGAGGACGCCAGCGCGCCCCCCAAACCAACAACCCGAACCCCAGCGCACCAAACCGAAAGGAAAAAAAAAACCACCGCACACAACACAGCACAACACCAC
>ERZ1740067.1212-NODE-1212-length-18206-cov-16.755881_pt1 | contig 18206 bp, 24 predicted proteins | sample MGYA00581736_ERZ1740067 | MGnify/ENA primary metagenome ERZ1740067 (study PRJEB43018, sample SAMN04849236) | marine metagenome | isolation source: floating plastic debris | place: Pacific Ocean | collected 2008-08-27 | study: EMG produced TPA metagenomics... | reverse complement strand
AACGCCGCGAAGGCAGTAATATCAGAGGCTGATCTGGGTGACCCTGCCATGCTGGCCAAAGAGTGCTGTTCAATAGCCGCGACCCTCTTCATAGAAGTGCAGCGAGAGTTGTAGGAAGCGTGAAGTTGCTAAAGTTTCGTGCTTCGGGTTAGATGGATTCACGGACGACCAATTCCCGACGTCAAAAAAAATATCCGCCCGAAGCACTGGCATTCCTTGAAGTCTGGCAAAAACAACGGGAATTTTTCAAAAGCCGAAGTCCCTTGTGTGCCAGTTGACACAAAGGGATCACGGTAGGCAGCCCGTGAATATTGCGTAACTCTTCACGTATAACAGCCTTCGCTTGCTCTAATGAAAATTATCCTGAAAATTGTTGCCGACTCTGCCAAAGACGCTCTGAGCGTCGTTTCTGACGTACAGGAAGGCAGACTTCCCGTGGAGATTCGAGGTCAAATTGATGGCATTGAAATCGTCCAATCCAGCCTAAAAATCAACCTCAGTCAGGTTCCTGAAGTCCGTCCGGAGTTATTAGCAGACGCCCAGTCATAATCTGTAGCATTTCGTCAAAACTCATCGGCTTCCTTGGGCTGGCGCCTGGAACCGTCAAGTATTCCGTCAAATGGAATGCGGCTAGTACCACCGCATCGGGCTTACCGCCTGCCAGCTTCGAATTAACGGCTGTTCCCCACCCTTCCATTTTATTGATTGAAGTGCTAGCACTAGCGTCTTTCGAAAGGGCGTACCCCGTCTGCTGTTCTAGCCAATGAACAAGCTTTAGGATACTGAGGCGCTCCTGCCCAGGACCGAATAATCCTTTCGCATCGGCCCAACCGTAGAGAGAGTCGGGCCATAGGCGTGTGTCGGTGCGGTGGCGTGCAAGCCACATTCCAAATGCCTTTTTCCCATCGAACGTGTAAATCGTTGCCATAGCGCCTCCCTCACCAATCGATTTTAGGTGGGTAGCGCAAAAATTAATAGCTACATTTATACACGGTTGCGAAATTCGCTTCCGTATTGGTAGATCGATCTAGATCTAGTTTTTCAATTTGAAAAACTAGATCTAGATAGGAAAATAGAATTTAAATTATCAAATAAAAAGCGCGGACTAGGTCCGCGCTCCATACGCATAGACAAACCCACAACAACGCCAAACATGAAGTCGGAATGAGTCCGTAAAAGTAATGAATAAATTTAAGCACAAGCCGACCGAAGGTAACAACCTTCCCGAGACGGTTCTTAAAGATTTTTTCCAATCTGTTGTCGTCCTAGCTCTGACAGAGCTCATGAAGAGACTTCAGAAGCCGTATGTCCGCCTAGAGCAAGCTAACCAAAACATCATAGGAGGTGAAGGATGAGAACTCACCCAGAACCAAGTGCTCAGGAATTTCGCGTCATAAGTCATCTAATTCGATGCAGGCATGATGGGATTCGATTTCGGTCAACCAACCTAATTGCTCAGCATTGCGGCATCAACAGAAGGACGGCCAATACCGTGCTTCAGCAACTTGCACAAAGGGAATGGGTGAGTGCTCGCACCGTTTCCGACAACGAAGCACATGAATTACTTGCAACTAAAGCTCGATATAGCCTCGCCACAACACCAGGCTCAGAATGCGAGTGGTGCGGAGCCATAACTCCCGTGCTGGAAAAGCACCATCACCCAATCAAAGCCAGAGATGGCGGGCAAGAAACTGTCAATATTTGCGGTTCATGTCATGCAGAATTTCATTTTCTGACTGAATCAGTGTTCTATTGCGCGACGGAAAAAGCTTGTCTGGAGGCTCTAGCATGACAACCTTCAGAACCAAGCAAGCCAAGGAATTCACAACCATCAGTAATGACGCGGTCAGGGATGGTCGCCTGAGTTTAAAAGCTCGCGGACTGCATCACGTCCTGCTGAGCTATCCCGACAACCGGCAATTCAATCTTGCAGACCTAATCAACGAGAGCGACAAAGACGGTCGCGATAGCATTCGTGCTGCCATTGCTGAGTTAGAAACCCTGGGCTATGTCAATCGGACAAGGGAACGTGACCGGAGCGGACAACTAAAGGGAATGGCCTACGAAGTCGTGAATTGCGTAAACGAGACCGAAGGTCTAGCAGTCGGGGAGGACAGCAATGCTCACACACTTTGACAGAGAAAAACTGATATGGGAAAGCCAGCTTTCGTCAACAGAGGCGATGCTTCTGCTGGCCTTAAACACATTCGTTGATGCGGACGGGAGGTGTTGGCCTGGACAGAAGAAGTTAGCTGAAATGTGCAAGGTCACAGACCGAAGCGTCCGAAAGACGATTGCATCCTTAGCCCAGAAAGGGATTCTGCAAAAACGTCATCGCTGCAATAACGGACGAAGAACGAGTGACGAGTACCTAGTCAACTTCAACCGAATCCTCGAATTTCTACCGGAACCACGTTCCAGTAGCCAACCGGAACCACGTTCCGCTAACCCCCCCCTACCGGAACCACGTTCCAGTAGCCAACCGGAACCACGTTCCAGTAGCCAACCGGAACCACGTTCCAGGGATCTATCCAGATCAGGATCTATCCAGTTATTAACTACTTCCAGATCTATCCCCCTTCCCCCTTTATCCCCTTCCGGGGAAGTTCGGGACAAAAAAGAGATGGGGGGAGAAGCTTCGCTTTCTTCAGAACCGGAACCGGAGCAAAAGGCCATCCCTGATCAGCCGAATCAAGAGCTTCAAGATTCTGGCAAATCTCCACAGTCCTCCAGTGCCCCGCCGCGCCCCCGCGATTTTTCGAACGATGCGACTGCGTTTGCCCATGGACCCTGGTTGGCTGAAGCCGGTTTCTTTGCGCTGGTTGAACAGCACATGCGCAAAAGCAACTACTACCGCGACATGCGGCAAATCTCGCAAACCCAGGTCAAGGCCTACATCCGAAAAGCGACGACGAACTTAGAGCGTTTGGGGACCGTGGATGACCTGTGGGAGGAGTTTCAGTCAATTCAGACCTCGCCTGCGCCAGTTACTCCGCCCAAGCCGAAGCTCAGCGCCTGGGAGAGGGTGTGTCAGGCAAAAGCCCGCTTAGCGGCTAAGCAGCCAAAACTGGTCCCTGTGCCGCTTGAGCGGGAGAGCCGCCATGTTGGATAGGGAGACTTTTGACGAGTTTTACCGCTACTTGGAGACCGCGAATCAGTGGCGACGGGCAGATGACGATTCGCTGAAGTTCTACTACGACAGGGTTTCCGCCGCTATTGACGACGACGAGTACACCAAGCTGGTCAACGCATTACTGGATTCTGAAACCGTCAAAACGCCCCGGGACTTTTTGGGCTCTATCCGCTCTGCTATCCGCGAGAAAGCTAAGCAGGTCAACCAGTTCGCTAAGTTTGACCTGCCTAATGGCCAGTTCGACTGCGACGAGTACGTGAGGTTCGCCCGAGCCATGCGGGCGCTAGAACAGCTCAAAGCGGAGTTCCCCGACTGGCGATGCTCACAGCGGCAGGATGAGTTTTGGTTTCATCGGCTGTGGCGTCAGGACATCACCGAAGATGACCGGCTGTACGTCGAGGGCAAGCAGGTCGAGCAAATCATGGCGATGGGTGGCATCCAGATGCATCGGCCTGTTGGTCAGACGAGCGACATGGAGCCTGTGACATGACTAGTTCGCTAACTGCGCTCCCCAAGGCTCAAGACCTGTCTGCGTTGGTGTGCGGCCTGACTACGGCGATTGAGCTTCTGGGTTGGGCTGGAAAGACCCGAACTAGCGGAGTCACGCACTGGGAGGTCTACAACCCGAACCTGTTGGCAGGACTGCGTGAAGCTGCCAAGCGCTCTCTTGCGATCGACGGATTCTCTGCTCCTCAGGACGTGATTTCTGGAGCGGTAGAAGCTTACGGCGGTAATGAGTTTCTCGCTTATCGCAGCTTGCTCAACGAAGGTGCATTGCACGCCCTAACAGCTCAGTTCGAGAAGATTCTCAAGGGGGGCGAATGACCATCTTGGCCCCACGCCTCCGCGTCTCACAGCGTCTCTGCCGCAATGGCCGGACCTTCTGGGTACAGGGCTGGGAGATCTTTGACCCCAAGGCGCTGCATAGCGTAACGGGCACCAAAGGCGGACGCGTCCCACTCACGCTAAAGCGCCCGGCTCGCTTGGGACAGGTTCACCTGATTTCGGCTGGGCAAAATGGCCGCCCCTTCCCCGTTGATGCGAGCGATGTACGCCCGACTCGCGGCAACGACACGACGTTCCAAGAGTTCTGTTCGCTATGACTTACCGCAACCCCTACTGGCAAAGGGCTGAGCCCGATTACTTACTGGACCCCGAGACCGAGTCTGACCAGGTCTACGTGAGCTTGGTCGAAGAATGGTGGGAGGAGGACAACCGGCTGTGGTCCTCGCCGTATCAAGCGTTTCTCGATGGTGACTACTGGCAACGCGTCAGGCAAGCGGTATTTACCCGCGACGGCCATCAGTGCGTGCAGTGCGGACGTGCCAAAGACTTACACGCACACCACCGTCAGTACTGCCAGCGCGGTACAGAGCTGAACAATCTTCACCTGCTAGAGACCCTTTGCTCCCGCTGTCATGACCAGGTGCATGGCCATTGGCGTCCGTCCGACAGCCAGAATCACACCCCTTAACCCCCGAGTTCCTATGAGACAACAAGCCCTATTCACCGCCTCCGAGCCCGTGCCAGTCCAAGGGGAGCGTGTGGCGAACGACTACTACCCCACCCCCGAAGCCATCACCAAGGCCCTGCTCGACAGAGTCGCAATCCGCGGCGTTGTGTTCGAGCCCTGTGCAGGTACGCGGGGCATGAGCGATGTTCTTGCCCGGCACCTGCGTGATATGCGTTCAGGCGAGCTTTACGACAGTGACCTCACCTGGGCCGGTGCCGACCCCCGCGACGCAACTGCCCCTGATTTCTGGTGGTGGTGGTTCGTGAACGTCATGCACAACGAGCTGGACTGGACGATCACCAACCCGCCATTCTCCGCGGCGGAGAAGATTCTCCCCCTGGCCTGGGAGCACAGCCAACAAGGCGTTGCACTCCTCCTGCGGCTCAGCTACCTGGAGCCCACTGCCGGTCGCGCCCAATGGCTCCAGCAGCACGCTGACCACCTCCGCTTTGTCATCCCCGTGAGCCCGCGCCCCCGCTTCCGTCGTGGCAGCGGCAGCGACTCTGTTACCTGCGCCTGGTTCGTGTGGCGCAAGACGTGGAGTTGGTCAGAGCTGGGGATTGCCTGCCCGTTTCAGTTCGTCGCGGGGTGGCGTTGATGAATTGGCTGTACGTCTTACTGGTGGTCTTGTCGATCATCCTCGCCACCACTTTCGCCCTAAGTCTTGCCCGAGCTGCCGCCCGCACATCCGACGAAGAAACCAACTACCCCGACTGGTAATCGCTATGACCCTACAAGAAGAGATACAAGCCCTACGCGAACAGATGGCCAGCGACGCACAGAAAGCCGAAGAAGAGAGGGCAGCACTGCATCAGGTGGTATGCGACCTGAAAGCACAAACGATGGCCTTGTTGGACCGCCTGAAGGTACCAGCAGATACGCCGCAACCATTGACCGAGGCCTGGCGGCAAACATCCTGCATCAGCGAGCAGGCTGCGCGGCGTCGATGCGCTAACGGCCAGTGGCGGCAGGGCTATGAATGGTTCGACCAACGCTCACCTGGCGCTGCCAATGCCCGCATCTACCTCGACATTGCGGCCTGCAACGAACGGGACCGAACACGCCCCAGCCAGCGCCGCCCACTGCGGAGCGTGAGTTAATGGCCGATGTCCCCCCCTACGACTATGGCGACCTCGTCCACGTCAGGCGAGGCGACTGCCTCTACCGGGCATGCCTCGTTGACGTCGGCCTCGACTCCCTCGTTATTCGCTACCCCAGCGGCTACACAACAACCGTGCCAATGCACTGCGCGTCTGTAGTCCGTCAGCGCACACTCGCAGATGTGATCGCAGAGCGTGCGCGTGAGGAGCGGCGGCACAAGCTGGACGACTGGGATCCGCCACTACTGCCGCCAGTAGAAGCAGGACAGTCGCTGCCCATGTTGCCCGCACCGCCAGAGGAGTCCGGTGGCGAATTCGTGGGCGCGGATGTGTGGCGAAGGCTGGGTTAAATTCTCACTATCCACGCGCCCGCAGCCGCTCTATCCACGCGGCCCGCGCCTGTGCCTTAGAGATGTACTCCCGGTAGGTGTCGGCATTCACGCGGGCGCTGTTGCCAGCCAGCTTCCCTGCCAGGCCTGGGTCCAGGCCAAATTCTAATGCGGCAACGATGTTCCAAAAGTGGCGCAGATCATACGGCTTAAACCCGAGCTGATAGCGCCGCGCTGCCGTCGACACACGGTTACCCAGCTCCCCATTTGTACGTCCTGTGATCTTGGGCTTGTCAACATCGAACAACCGCCAGCGATCGCACCACTCAAGCCGCAGCGGAGGCACCACCCGTTGCCCTGTCTTGGTGTCTGGTGGCACTAGGGCTGACAGTATGCCGTCTTCGCCGTACTCATAGTCAGAGAGCGTGACCTCGTGGTTGCGCAGGCCAAACGTAACCATCGCGCCAAACGCCCACTGCCAGGGGCGGTGGGGGATGCCGTCAATCGCGGCAACAATGTCAGCCTCGCTCGGAATATCTCTCCAGCCTGGCCTGTAGCTAACGCGCAGGTCTTTGAGTGACGCCTCAATGCCCGCGAACCGGGCCAACCGCTCAAAACGTTGGCAAGCCATCTGCATTGCCCGAGGCTTGTTTTGCCAGCGCAGCGCAGTCGTCCGCAACACCGCCTCGCTCAACGGCTCCTGCTGTGGGAGCTTATCGAACAACCATTTCCACTGGACTTTCCAGTACTGGAGCTGGGCCTCGTCGCTCTCGTCGCGCCCCTGTGCCCAGTCCTTGCGAAACCGCTCCACCCATTCGGCGCAGCTATCACTCTGTCGCCTCCCCCACCGGCCTGGCGTGCCTGCCCAGTCAAAACGTCCCTGGTCAATCAGTGCACCATACTGCTGGGCCTCTCTCTCTGCCTCAGCCAGGCCTGCGGGATTGGCATAGACGTGCAGGGCAAAGCGTTGCTGCTTGCGGGTGCGCCCCTGAGCATCTGTTGCCCCTGGGCGTAATGGCAACGTCCCCCGCAACCATAAAGTCCCACCGCGCTGTTCCACGCGGAGACGACAACTGGAGGCCTTCAGACGGGCATTAACAGCGTCAACGGTTAGAGGTTTGCGGGGCATATCGGCTGGCTAAATTTGTGCCTAAATATTCCGATAAACCTCGATAAAATCCGACAAATTGCGACAAAACTAAACAGCTAAAACTACTACGTGAAGCGGCGGTAAATCTTGCAGGTCAACTGTTTCAAGACTCTTGCATTATCAATCTCTTTCTGCTTGCAAGGCAGACAACAGGGATATGTAATGCTTACAGGCAAAGCATTGGGGCGTTAGTCACAGTGGGTGTGCATATAGTTGTGCCTAAACTCTGTAGGCTGTGACAAGAAATTTTGATCACCAGAGGGGAACTTTTGGCCCATTTGGATAATGCCACCGACGACGAGCCCCTGCGTCAGTGTGGATGAAGCCGCGACCGATGGCCAGGCCACCAGCACCACCTACGCTATCGCGCTTCATCTTCTCGAAAAAAGCAGCTAGGTCAGTTGGTCCATGGAAGTCTACCGCCCAACCCTTGAGGTGTTCGCTGCGGGTAGCTCCACCGACCCGTCGATTGGTCACAGGATCGCGATACCAGCTCGTGATAAACAGCGGTCCACCAGCCATCGACCGAAAGCGGTCCATTCTCTTAGCGCCCTGAACAATGCGCTGACTGACAGCAGCGCTTACGGGAATACGCTGGCCGTTCTTCGTGGCCTCAGCCCAGGTAAATCTACTGGGCGTGTTGCCGTTCCAGTAGATAGGCTCCAACAGCCGCTTCTTGGCGCTGAACCCTGGAATCGATACCAGTGGGCCTAAATCTTCTTTCGCAGCCTGTGAGACGGCGTCCTGTACCGCCTCTGCCGATAAACGCACTAGCGCTTTAGCAGCTTCGGCCTTTTTGTTCTCATCGATGATGATGGGCTCATCGTGCGGGTCTGGGTGGCTGCCCTCGTCGAGGTCGGTATGAGGCGCGTAGGCGAACCAGCGCAACGCCTGGCTATTGGGCTGTGGCTCGACTAGCTGTAGAAAGTAATGGTCGTCCGCGTCAATGCTGGGATCTACGTGGCGACCTTCCCAGAAAAAGACGTCGTGGCATACCAGCTTTGTCCCAGCGGCGATCGCCAGCAGGAAATGTTTTTCTAGCTCAGCGCTGGGAACGCGTGCGCGGATGGTGGCGGACTGTTCGGGTGTGGCCTTGAGCCACGTATCGGCCTTGATATGCAGCTTGTAGACCATGGGGACCGGGTGGGCAACGGCCCAAGGTTCCAGGTCACCGGAACTCTGAGTTGTCCCAGCGCGAATACACCATGCCCGTCACCCAAGCAGGACTGCGCGATGCTGCGCACCGAAAATTCAAAGACCGTGCGCTTGAGATCCGCCTCTCTACCGGGCGCGATGAAGCCTCGCTGGTCTCAGGGGTACTGCCAGAGACTAGTGGCTATAGCCACTATGGTTTCACCATCACAACGGACGGCACCTACGAGCAGGCCCCGCAGACCGGTATCACTGCATGGTGGACTATGGGACAGGTTGACGCGCTCTACAGCGCCACCGGCGGCAACTACCAGTACGAGTCGGCCTACCTAGTCGATGCAGCCGATCCCTCGACGCCACTGCAATACCAAGTCTTTGACTCAACCACCACCGTTTTCGATGGCGGTGAAGATGCACGAGTCAGTCTGATGCTGGTCGAAATTGCCTCCGATGTCTGATGCCGCCGAGCGCCTGCAACGTGCACAATCGGCAAACCGGGCAACGGCTATTGCCAAGCAAAAGAACAGTTCTGCCCAAAATTTGACCCCATCTTTCTGGGTTCAGGGTCATGGCACTGACGGACCCATCATCGCGTCTGCCGATGGCACCGTGAGGCCAACACAGTATGTCAGCAATACCGCTCTGCCAGTGGGGCGCAGCGTGGCAACCCGCGCTGGCGGAGCGATTATCGATCAGCAGCCCCGCATTGAGCTAAGGACGCCTGTGGTTTCTCAGGAAGTTGTGGGAGACACGATCATCCTCTATCGCCTGAACTACCCCACCTTCTCGCGGATGGTGGTTTTTGTGGGCCAGAAAGAGGTCGTCCTGGGAGACTACCCGCTCAGCGTTGGCGGCTATCGCTACAGCCAAGTGCGAGACACGCTCAATGCTGTTGATCGAAGTACGAGCCCGTTCACGACAATTGCTGACAGCGACGTCATACAGGATGTAGCTCCAACACTAGTCGATGGGACCACGCCCAGCACGTCTATCGCTATTCCTGAAAACGCTGCTGGGTCGGCTAGCCAGTCGTATATTCTGCATTTGCCACCGGGTACCTATGAAGACATTCAGGTAAACGCCGCTTTGAACTCCAGTGGCAGCGACGATCCCAATAACCCTGGCTCAATTGGATCAGGTGGAGCAGTTCTCTTCCTCGCAGCTGGAACATCGATTTTATATTCCACAGGGGCTGCGCCCGATAACTCGCCTCAACCTCTAGTCAAAATACAAACTGGGCCTGTTGTAAATGGATACCGAACTGAAAGAATTTCCGTGCTCTCATCTGCAACCGCGGGCAATATTCAGCAGGTGCCAGTAAACGTGACCTCAACGGTGGACCTAAGCTCTCTATCTTTTGACTTCAGGCCACTGGGCGACCTCTCCGTAGCCTCTGACCCGTCAATAGCATTTTGCCTGATACCCTACAACGATCCCGTCCTAGGGTTTGCACTGGACTACTACACCATCGTGCGCGGCAAGGTTGCTCAAAAACAGACATTCTCCTACACAAATCCTCCCGCATTCAGCGTTTCAGACTTCATTCGTGCTCAGTTTAGCTGGGGCGTATACCAACAATTTCAGAGCCTGATCGAGTCCACCACTACGCCCCCTGGCACAAGTGATGTGTATAGGCTGAGAAAGGTCCAAAACAGCAACGTCCTGACCGTCTCTAAGAACAATGTGCTCGTGACTGAGGAGCGGGGTGTGCCAGAACCGACGTTTGGCGACTGGTCGTTCGTTTCGGCAATGCTGCCGATCAACAGGCTTGTGGCGTTGTAGTTAGCCTTTTGCTGTGTTGTAGTTAGCCATTAAGCGCTTCAATCAGGTTGAGATATCCCGGCTGGCCGTCTTTAGGCGTCTGATTTGGGTCATACCACTCCCAGCAACAGGCATCTACACCTGCTGAGTTGGCTACTTTCCCAAACCTCTCATAAGCTGCCATCTGTGCTCTGCGTTGTGACGCATTCGCACGGACTGACACTTCTGATAAGCGGGCTTCCAAGCCCAATCCCTTGATCCTATCCAAAGCATCCTGTACTTTCGGCGCTGGCATTAACGACACCAACCGCGCTGCACCAAAGTCAAACGCCCTTGCTCGCTTCGGCAGCCTCAGCTTCCCTCTGAGATCCACGTGACATTGGACACCTATCCCATCAAGCCCTTCTCCCAGTAGGCTTTGACCTAGCGATAGAACCTGATCCCAGTAAGCGTCATCTTTTATGGCGTACTCGTTAAGCCATAACTTTGCCTCTGGATATCCCTTTCGGACCACGGAGAGGGCGTGTTTCGTCCAGTCAGGTGGTAGCCTGTCGAATCGACGGCTGCCCACTACTTCGACAAGGACATCCCATTCGTCAATGAGTCCCTGATATCCGCTAATCCGCTGCTTAATGAAAGCCTCAAGTTCATCAATGCCGCTAAAGATAGGAGCCGATCTTTTGGTGACGACGACATGACCTAGCAGAGTGCGGCCTTCGTTTTTAAGGCGCTCAATAACGGGCCGATATTCGTCGCTGCTGCCGGTATGCAGTACGACCGTCAGGTGGTCTAATCCGTCGAACTGCTGGTGATAAGAATCCCCAAATTTCAATGCTGCGCGGGGGAAATAGGCGGCAGAGCTAAACATTTTCTTAGGCGTCATAGTCGTACCGAGTCCAGTTGTCGGAACCGCCGCCAGGGTTCTCGTACACGTACTCAACTAAGGTCCCGCCGACTGAGGCTGTACCAACGAATTTGTAAATGATTGGGTAGTTGCTGGCTCCCGTCGGCACAGTTGTCCCCACAATCCGACCTGTGGGGTGCCATCTGCCAGAGCCAGCACTCGGCGCAACAATCCACTCTCCATTGCCCGCCAGCGTGTCTGCTGGGTCGTAGCGGTACCACTGGTCTTTTGCAATCACGAAGCGCATCGCCGGAGTCGGGTTCGCGGTAATGTCAACTGCTTGGAGGGCTGCAATATCTGCAACGTCGTATCCGGCCATGATTTCCCTGGCGGTGGTTCGCGTCAGGGTTCCGAACCCCTAAAGTCCATCCCACTCAGCGGCTGTCAGCCCATCCCACTGCCCAGCGGTCAACCCATCCCAGCTCAGCGATCCACCGCCAACGCACGCGGCGGTTGCTAACCCATCCCACTCAGCGGCGGTCAGCCCATCCCACTCAGCAGCCGTCAGTCCGTCCCAGCACACTTGCCCACTGCTCGGAGGCCCGCCAGGCGTGTTACCCCAAAGCCCACCAGTCTGCCTGGCTGCGGTCCACACCTGCGGCTGCGACGTCAGCACGATGGGCGTGTTACCCCAAAGCCCCACACTTTGACCTGTCCCCGTCCACACCTTGGGTTCGGAATAGGGCGGCAGTACCGCGTCAACGGTCTGGGTGGATGTGGTGCCATCTGGGTTGGTGGTCGTGACCGTCTGGGTCACACCCGTGCGATCGCCCACCCACACCAGGTCAATACCGCACCGGTTTTCGCCCGACACCAGTGAGTAGGCATCACCATCAGCCAAAAAGGCGCGGGTCACCGTGGTGCCATCAAACCGCCGCTCGGTTACTTCAATGCAGTCGAGCGGTTCAAGGTTGGTCAGGTCATCCCGGTATGGCAACGCGATCTCGCTGCCCTGGTAGCGTCCGTGGAGCAGCGCCCCAAACTGTCTGCCCAGGGCACGCGGCCAGGCATTTTGCCCAAAGCTAACGACCCGCCTTCGCCTGCCAGACGTGCTCGTGGTGCCCACCTTCCCTGGCAGGTAAGGGATATTCAGCGTCACCGGCCGCGCATCTGTGCAACCGCGTTGCGGCAAGTCCACCTCAGTTTTGTAAGGCTGGTCGGTGACGCTGTACTTGGGCGGCCTACGGTCAGGTGATGGGGGGCGGACACCGTTATTCGATGCTCGGCGCCGGGTGACAGTTGTCGTCAGTGCCAGCTTCTGCTCCAGCGTGAATGTGCCGGACTCAATCTTCGAGTTGAGTGCTGCCGGGGTACGAGTGGCCTCGGCCTCTTCCCACTCAGCTTCAGGGATGACCTCAACCCATTCGGTTTCGCCGTCCTCAGCTACTCGAAATGAGGCGGCAGTAACCCCGTCAATGGTCCCGTTGTTGTTATTCCAGTCCTCGCTGGGCAGCAGTGACGCCGCCGTCTGCTGCTTGGTGTACAGTCGCCGGAGCGGCTCGTGCGTATCTGGGTCGTAAATCCAGCGAGTCTCCTCGCGCTCAGCAGATATCAGCCCAAACGGGTCGCTACTCCACCCGCCAGTCGTGCTGTTCCCGTTTTCTTCGTAGCCGCTGATGCCAAAAATTCGGGGCAGCTGCCGATCAACCGAAACCGTCAGCAGTTTGCCGCTATCCGTATCACCATTGCCCTCGGGCTCATATCGCTTGACTTCAGTCGATGAGTCGGACACCACCAGCGCGACGCGGCTGCCGGTCGTATCTGGGTCAACAAACCCCCTCGGTTCGCGCACCGTTGTCTGAGTGGTCCGTCGGTCATTGTCGGGATCCCACTGCTCCTCAATCTGCTCCTCGCGCAACACGATGAGGCTGTCTTCCCCCGGGCCTGTCAGGCCGACCTGATACTGGCGCCCATAGCTGGTTGTGGTGGTCACGGATGAGACCTGAGTTTCCGTGACCACCTTGTTGGTGCCCGTGACAATCAGCTTGTCGGGGGGGCGCTGTGCTCCGCTCAGGCGCGTATAGTCAATCTCATCCTGACCGACGGCGTATGCCAAAGCCGCGGCACCTGGGCTCGTCCTAAACCGCGCCGTGCGGATATTCTCAAAGCGATCAACCCACAGCCAGCCGCCGCTGCTGAATGCCAGCTTGCCGATGGTCTCCCAGTAGTTTTGGCCGATGTTGATGGGGTAGTTGATCCGCAGGCTGCCCAGTCCATCTGCCAGCGGCCCCTGCCCCAATTTGGCTAGGAGTCGGTTTGCAATAGCGGTGGCCGTACTGTAACCGGGTGGGCTGATTCCCGCATCCCGATAATCTGTGGGCTCCTGCCTGGACCCATAGGCGATCAGGTCGCCCACACCTAGCTTGAGTCGCCCGCGCCCGTCGAACTCGCTTTTAATGATGCGCAGCGCCCCGTGGGGGAATCTAGCCCAGGCGCCAGACTCGTCCATAATTTCGAGCGTGATGCGCTGCCCTCTGCACCAGCGGCTGTTGCTGCGGTCGTCCAGGTCCTCCGGCGTTTGACCGGCGATGTATTGCAGCTCAATGTTTCCAGTGATGCTGAGCAGCCCGGACGTGTCCGCTGTGCTGCGGGCACCAGCGTAACTGATGAAACAAGGGCTAAAGTCTACGCCGCCGACCAGGATGCGTACAGGCCGTGCGCCTGCGTTAAGCGCCATGGGGAACCCCGTCGAAGTGCCCACCCGTCACCGTCACCGCCCGCCCTGTACCAGACGTAGCAGTGCTCAGACTTTGCGCCGTCGCTACCGACCCATCAGCGGACTGCACCGTAGTCCGACCGCTGGCTGAATCGAAGCCCTTGATCTGACCCTGATAACTGTCTGTGGCAGCGCCCAACTGCTGCAACAGGCGCTGTGTCCCAGCATCACGGTTTGATTGCTGGGTGCGTTTGAGAAGGGCAGCAGCAGAGGCCATGGGCGTCAAACATACGTCCCGCTAAGGTTCCAGCCGTGTCCCCTCACTGAGTACGATAATTGCCTTGCGCTGAGCGCCGGACACCTCTTCTCGCAGGCTATCGAAGTGCATATTTATCTGTGGTGTGTAGGTGACGCTGCCGTCGGCATTATTGGTCACCGCACCTGCTGCCCGCCGCGTTTGGGTGGGCTCGGTCACTGTGCGCGTGGTATCCGTGACCACTATCGGGACGATGGTGAACGGTGGCTGTCGGCACTGTTCAAACTTGGCCTTAATCAGCTCCAGCCGCCGCCACTGTTCATCATCAACTAGCGCTGTACCCTGTATCTTTTGTTTCTCTATCGCTGGGCCATTTACGTAGGCGGCACCATTGTAAGAGTATCCAGTTTGCAGCGCCGTGTCTTCGCTTGGGCTGCGTGGTGGAGCGCCCGGCTGGAAACGACTAAGCGTGACCTGGGTGCCTGTGTGTTCCAAGGTAAGCATTATGAGTCCTGATGAAGAGGGCTGGAGTGTTCAAGAACGGAACGGCCAGCCGTTGCAGTGGTATCCGACCGAAGCTGAGGCGATTCGAGCTGAGCTGAAAGCGGCCCGGCGTGGGGTGGATGCAACGAGTACGCCACACCCTATGCCCCCATCGCCTGTATTGCGGCAGCCTGCTGCTCGGCGTAAACCTGACCTGCCACCGTCCCTGGGTCCTGCTCCGTCGTGATGTTCAGGTTGTAGGGGCGCGAGGCCAGGAACTGAGTGATCTGCTGTAGCTCCTGTAGAAGGGTGCGCACGTCGCCCAGGCCACCTGGTCCTGACTGCTCAATTTCGCGCTGTGCAGATACCTGCGGCGTCTCAATGCTGGGTGCTTCGACCCGGGGGATTTCTGGGCGGGCCACCTGGAGTCGTTCAGGTCCACGGGGCTCAGCTTGGGCAGCGAGGTCTACGATGTCTCCGCGTCCAATATCTTGAAGGAGCTGGCCAAACAGTTCGTTATCCCGCTCTTGAATCGCAGCCCTTAGCAGTCGCTCGTCGGAGGCCCCCACCAGCCTTTCCACTTGGCGGATAGTCTGTTCGCCTTCACGGCGTTCGTCGCGGTCTACCAGTCCAGCACTAGCGGCCAAACCTAGTCGCTCTCTGGACCCGTCCAGCACCTCCGTGGCTCTTTCCTCGTCGGTTTCGTTCAGCTGACCGCTAATGATGCCGAGCAGCCTGGCCCGTTCGCGTTCCTGCTGGGCCTGCTCATCACTAATCTCTTTCTGCTTTTGCTGTTCAGCCGTTATTTGCTGTTGAGCCGCCAGCGTGGCGTCTTGGAGCGATTCAATTTGGGTCTGCCGACTAATGGACTCGTCCACCAGCGCCAGCCGCTGTCGCTGTAAGTCCAGCACAGCCTCACTAGCCCCTTCCGCCTCAGCTTGAGCCAGGGCTATCTGGGCGTTGATGCGCTCACGTTCAAGCTCGGCCCGCTGAATTTCCTGGGACAGTTTGAGCTGGGACTGCTGTATCTTGAACTGCGCTTCCATTTGGCCGCGCTGTTCGTCAAGGATACGCCCGCGCAACTGCTCGGCCAGCGCACTATCCCCTGCGGCTTCGGCCTGGGCAACTTGCGTCTCTAGCTGGGTCACCGCTAGGTTGGCGGTGGCCTGGGCTAGTTCGGCCTGGGCATTGAGTAGGGCCTCGTCCCCGCGCTGCCCTTGAATGCCGATATCAGCCTGCTGTGACTGGATGCCCAGCGTGTCGTCTATCTCCCGCAGTCGGGCCTCTCGCCTAGCCTGAATTTCCTGCTCCAGGCGCTGGAGGTTGACGTCGGCAATCTCCTGCTGCAGTTCGATTTCGCGGCCAGCGGCCTCCTCCGCGTCAATCAGCCCCCGAGCCCGCAGGTCGCTCAACTGGGCCAGTTCCTGACGGCGCAGCTCGATCCGTTGTGCAGTAGCGTTTTGCTCTATCGCCTGCACCTGTTGTGAGGCCTCCGCCTCGCTCAAACCTCCTGATAGCTGAGCCTGTCGGACTGCCGCAATTCGCTCAGTCTGCGACCGTTGCAGCTCCGCCTCGGCGCGCTGGTTGGCCTGTTCGATTTGGGCCAGCTCACGCTCACGTAAGCGCTCCTTTTCGTCCAGCTCAGCCTCTAGCAGTGAGATGGAGGCTCGGCTGATATCAGCGGTCAGCTTTTGACGTTCCTCAGCGGCCTGCTCCGCCGTCAGAACGCCCTCCTGCTCAAGTTGGGCGATGGTCGCCAGCTCGGCCTCTTTAGCACCAATCAGGCGCTGACTGGCCTGTAGTTGCGCGTCGACAATGCGCCCCGCAGCAGCGTCTGAGTCCAGGTCGCCCGATAGCTGAGCCTGCCGGACTTCAATTACCTCGGCGTCCCGTTCTTGGTTTATCTCAGCGACTATGGCTGCGTTCGCAGCACGCACTGCGTCTAGCCGTTCGCGCTGGGCCTTTTCGATAGACTCGGTGGATTTTTCAACTGCTGAGCCCGCTAACGCCGCAGAACCTGCTAGCTTCTGCTCTGCTCCAGCAAGCGTACTAATGGCGTCGGTTAACGACTCCACGGGTTGTGTGTCTACTGAGATTGCTGCCGATTCAATCGGGCTTGTTGCTGACCCGCCAAGATTTTGTACCCGCTCTAACGCGCTGGCCGCAGAGTCGGCCACTGAGCCAAATGGGTCGCGAGCAAACTCTGCCAGTTGCTGGAGCCGCTCTTGAACATCTCTAATGCGATCTGCCATCGCCCCCAGGGGGTTGATCGCAAGCTCGGCGATATCGGCAGGCAGTCTCAGCAGTGCCCCTATAACTGGGATACGCTCTGTAATCTCCTGATATTTGTCAATGGTCTCGTCCGCTGCTTGGATAACGTCTGAGAAGAAAACGACAACATCGACCAAAACGCCGGTCGCAGATGAGATCGCATTCGCTAGCTCAAGAAAATCGTCGACCCGCTCAGTTATCGCCTCAGGATTCTCGGAGAGTAGGTTATTGAATCGTTCAATCCCATCGATAATCGCGTCAATACTGAGATTCGCCAATTCACCGAGAGCTTCACCCAATCGCTGTGCTACCTCGGGGTTTTCTCTCAGGCTGGCTTGCAAGCGTTCACCTGCGTCCGTTAGCCTATCGAGCTCAACGGTGGCAGATGCTGATTCCAAAATGCCGTCAGCCAGTTCAATGAATGCGCCTCGGACAGGCTGGATTGCTGCGCCAACATCACGCTGTATGTCTTGAATTCGATTCTCGAACCGACCCAGCGCGGCAATGACCGGGTCAACTTCTCCTTCGATGTCACGTAAACCAGCAATGAACGCGGGAATAAATTCTGAGCTAGCCAGCCCGCCCGACGACACTAGCTCATTTAGTTCGTCCACGGTTATCCCCAAACCGCGAGCTGTTGCACCAAAGGCGACCGGTAATTGCTCACCCAATTGCTGGCGTAACTCTTCCATGCTGACCACGCCTTTCGACGTGATCTGCTGCAGAGCCGTGAATGTTTGGCCTAGTCCTTCATTGTCAAGTCCAAGAATTGCCCCGACGCGGGCAGTTTCTGCAAATAGCTCATTGATGGATTGCTGACTGACACTAACTTCTTTTGCAGCGGCAGAGACGCCCAGGTATGACTGTTGCAGAACACTGAGGCTTTGTCCTGTGTTGTCGCTCACCTGACGCAAGAAGCCAAGCGCTGTGCCTGCTGCCTCAGAACTACCCAGAATCTGAGTTAGAGCATTATCTACTGCCCTTAACTGAGTGTTTAGGTCTAGTGATTCACGGATGAAGCCCACTGCGGCCTGAGTTAGGCTTTGTACCGCGTTGACGAGCAAATCTAAAGCAGCAAACGCCGCACCTGCTGCTAAGCCTGTGATAGCTGCCTGCAAGTTGGTGATCGATGGTCTGGCGCTACCTGCCGCGCTATCAGCTTCTTTTAGTCTGCGGGTGAGGCGGTCTAGCCCTTCTGAGTCGCGTACGTCGACTCCTAGTGTCCTGAGCTGCCCTTTAAGCTGTTCAACCTCCGTGGATATATCGTCGATTCCACCGGAAAAAGCTTTTGCGAATTTGCCGCCCGATGCACGGCTCAACGCTTCTGCATCTTTTAAGTCCTTGCGTAGGCGGCTAATATCTGCGCCGAGCAGTAGTTCGAGGCGACCAAGGGAGGAGGACAAAAGCGGAACCAGCGCGTCGGCGCAGGGTTCCGGTAACGTCGCGTAAATCCCGATAACGTCGACTAACGCGTCGGAGGGTGCGCGTTAGGTTGTGT
>ERZ1740067.1211-NODE-1211-length-18212-cov-6.267996_pt1 | contig 18212 bp, 18 predicted proteins | sample MGYA00581736_ERZ1740067 | MGnify/ENA primary metagenome ERZ1740067 (study PRJEB43018, sample SAMN04849236) | marine metagenome | isolation source: floating plastic debris | place: Pacific Ocean | collected 2008-08-27 | study: EMG produced TPA metagenomics... | reverse complement strand
GCTGTCCGTTGGCGCGCACGAGATGACGCAGAATGTCCTGAGCGTGTTCAATGGTGAGCGTCTGGCCGATCAGTTCCGCATGCGCAATGAGTGTTGTGAGAGCGCCTTCGAGTTCGCGGATCGACGATGAGATAGAGCTTGCCAGGAAGTCGATCACGTCATCGCTGAGCTGCACACCGGGGTGGTTCGGCAGCATGGCCTCGGCCTTGGCCTGCAGGATGCCAAGGCGCAATTCATAATCTGTCGGCAGGATGTCACAGGCGAGGCCATGACCCAGGCGCGAGCGAATGCGCTCTTCAATGCCTTCAAGGTCGGACGGGGAGCGGTCGGCAGAGATGATGATCTGACGGTTGTGATCCACCAGCGCGTTGAACGTGTGGAAGAACTCTTCCTGCGTTGAATCCTTGCCGCCGATGAATTGCACGTCGTCCACCATCAACACATCGACGGACCGGTAGGCGTGCTTGAAGGCCACGGTGTCCTTGTGGCGCAGCGCATTCACGAAGTGATACATGAAGCGCTCAGCTGACAGATAGACAACCCGCTTGCTTGGATCGCGGCGGCGGATCTCTGTGCCGATGGCATGCATCAGATGCGTTTTGCCAAGACCGACGGGGCCATAAAGGTAAAGCGGATTAAACGGGACCGCGCCTTCAGCTTCCGCGACACGGCGGGCGGCGGCATAGGCCAACTGGTTTGACTTGCCGACAATGAAATTGTCGAAAGTCAGATGCGGCAATAGCGGCGCCCCAAGAGGCGCATCCTCACCGGAGCCGGATGTGGGCGGTGTCTTGCCACCGGTCCCACCTGTCTGAAATGGATTGCTGGCCGCCCGCGGTGGCGCTGCTTCCGGCACGGGCTTCGCGGGTGTGGCGGGCGCAGGCGTGGCCGCGACGCTCTCAGCGGCAATTGCCCGTGCGGCTTCTGCCGCAGTGGCCGAGCCTTCCGCAATCAGGGTAATCTTCCGAATGGACGCGTCTTCTGCACGCCACAGACCCAGAAGCTGGTCGCCAAACTCACGCTGTATGTAGTCACGCGCGAAGGACGTTGGCACGGAGTAGCTGACCGCACCGTCGCCAACGCCAATCAGAAGGACCTTCCCAAACCAACTTTTGAAGCGCGCCTCGCCCATTCCATTGCGCAACTTCTGCTGGATTTTGGACCACTGCCCAGCAACACCGATCTCACCGCCACCGACCTCCATCCCCTCGAGGGAAGGCTGGCTTGGCACCTCTTCACGTGCCATTCCGCCCGCGGTCTCCTGACCGGCCTGAACGCCGGATTTGTTTTTCATCATGTCGTCCCCTTGGCCCCTGCCTGCCGCATGAGGGGCAAATTCGTATTCAAGTTCGTTTTGTGCTGCGTCCAGCTTTCATAGCCGGAGCAGAAGTCTGTTTGGACAAGGGCCTTGCCAGCAATCCGGCACAGCAGCCCCTCGCGCCTATCCCTGCCGCCAGGGGAGGCCTGCCACCTTCCAGCCACTTGTCGTTCCGCGGTGACCATGTGCATCCAGGCCGCCTTCAAATCCGCCGGCCACATTGAAGCAGCTTGAGAACCCTTTTTGCGTCAGCGCTGCTGCCGCTGATGCACTGCGCTGGCCAGATCGGCACAAGCACAGAATGGGCGCGTCATCTGCGATACCGGCTGCACGCAATTTGCCGGCTACTTCATGGGCAAACGATCCGTTCTGGACACCCCCAGGAAACGCCTGCCACTCCTCTGTCAGAAGTGGCCGGCCTGTTGCCGCAATCTCCGGGAGGCCGACGAACGTCCACTCCGCCTGCGTGCGCACATCGATCAAGACGCTGCGCGCGTCCTCATTAAGCAGCCGCCAGGCTTCAGACACATCAATGTCGCCCGCATAACCACCGCTCATTTAGTGCACGCCCCCAAGCTTCATCGCCGCTTTCAGCCTGTCGACCAAACCAGGCCAACCCAGGCCCGACTTTCGGAAGAGAAACACAAACAAACGTCTCTCCCGTGCGGCAAAGCATGCGCTTCGTACCGCCCAATCAGCGTCGACCCAAATGTTGAGAAGTGTTGAGTACTACCTACTCGCCACAATACTATAAAACGAAAACTGTGAACTTGACTTAAATTGTCGGATAATCTTCGCCAACCACTCACAACTAGACTGACTAGTTAGAGATGTATGTTTATAAATCAAGTAATTACCGCCGTCGTCCAAGAAACAAATACTAACGCCTGCGTGGTTGGAACTTCAACCGGACCATTTGGTGAACGTCGTAAAACTTTCGTCGAAACGTTATCCGATCAGGCTCCATGCCTTGAGCTGCCACTTCGGTGAAGAGGCTTGCTCAACTGCAGGAAAGCTAGTGTATGAAAGGCATTAGTCGCCGCGCAAGGGTGATTCGTCCACCGGCGGGAAAAATTAACCAACGTTGCGAAATGCGCACACAGAGCGCCTGCCTTAAGCCCTGCAATTGGCAGCTCAGAGCCTGCGGACTCCGACAAAGCGTTTAAGTCAAGGGCAAATAAAACCGTTCCTCATCCGAAAGTGCCGACACGCCCTCTGTGGCTTCCAGATGGGCAATCAAAAAGGACGCCTCCCGGTGTGGGAGGCGCCCTTTTGAAAATCGGTCGGGTCTGCCTGCGGCAGTTAGGCCTGGCCAAGCGCCTTGATGCGGCTTGAAAGGCGGGACACCTTCCGCGATGCGGTGTTCTTATGAAGGATGCCATTCGATGCGGCGCGCATGATTTCTGACTGCGCTGCCTTGAGAGCGTCCTTGGAGGCTGTCTGGTCACCGCTTGCAATTGCTTCTTCAACCTTGCGGATGAATGTGCGCATGCGGCTGGTGCGGGCACGGTTTACTTCTGTGCGGCGCTCGATCTTGCGGACCATCTTCTTTGCGGAACGTGTGTTAGCCATCGGGCTTCAAACCATTTCTTGTCAGCGGCTCGTATGTGCCCCACCCGACCGAATGTCGGAGGCAAGCCCAAACAGCGCTTGAACGTAAGGAATTTAAGAGGCGGCGTTATACCTGCGCCCCACCGCCCGGTCAAGCAGGCTGGCGACGCGAGATAGCGGGGGTCAGAGCTATCGCGTTCTGCCGAGTACTGCGACGCCTATATGACGCCTAAATCGGCAGAATTCCAGCGGTTTTCGCTACTGCAGTCTCCATATGATCAATCATAGCCTGCAACCTGAGGCTTTGCCGATCGTGGGGCAGATAAGCTGCGTAGAGAGTGCGCGGCGCCGCGCGCCAAGCAGGCAGATTGTCGATGAGGGTACCGGTATTCAGGTCTTCCTCCACAAACCATCTTGGCATAACGGCGAACCCCACGCCCTTCTTTGCGGCCTCGTAAGCGGCGAAGAGATTGTTTGTGGTCAATGTCGGGTGCGTGTCGATCGTTGTCTGTCGGCCGCGGGTGTTGGCGAGGGGAATATGGTTGGCCTCGAAGGGCGACAGCGCGATCCAGGGGCCTGTCGCCACCGCTTTGGGTGTCGGCTCACCTGCAACAAGGTGAGGGGCGGCAACCACAAGGCGTTCGACTTTTCCAAGGCCACGAGCAATCAGGCGATCATCAGGAACCGGGCCAATCTTCATCCACAGATCACATCCGCTTTCGATGAAATTCAACGTGTCATCCTGAAGGTGCCAGGTCACGTCGACACCTGGATGAGCATCATGAAATTTTACAAGCGCGCCACTAAGGTGACGCTGGCCGAGCCCAACGGGAGCGACCACTTTCAGTTTTCCCGTCAATACTGACGGGTCTCCCATGTGCCGCTCCTGCATGGCCTCCCACGACTGCAGCAGACCGCGAGCATCGGCAAGGCATGCCTGTCCCGCCTGGGTCAGCAAAAGGCTGTGGGTGGTCCGGCGCACCAGATGGGCACCCAAACGGGTTTCAAGTTCCTTGAGCTGGCGGCTGGCGGACGCCTGCGACATGCCCAGATCCCGGGCGGCTGCACTGATGGACCCCCTCTCCGCTATGCGCGCGAAGGTTTCAAGCAGCGTCAGGCGATCGATGCTCTTGCTCATACGCTTTGCGTATAACAAACTTACTTTTAAACCGTCTACCGCAATTACCGACACCGGCACATCTTGTTTCCACAAACAGCGGCAATCACGCCGGGTGCAGCAGGAGACACGACAATGACCACACATACGGACACAACACCGCGGACTTTCATGCTTGGAGGCGATACGCCGGTGAACCGGCTTGGCTTTGGTGCCATGCGGCTGACCGGGCAGCCTGGCAATTTCGGGCCGTATGCCGACTGGGCCCAAGGCATCGGTCTGCTGCAGCGGGCAGCTGATCTTGGCGTTACTTTCTTTGACAGCGCCTGGGCCTATGGGCCGCAGACCGCCGATCAGATTGTCGGCGAGGGACTTGAGGACCGTGACGCGGTGCTTGCCACCAAGGGCGGCGTCGACAAACCTGAACCGGGCCGCATCGTTGTGGACGGATCACGAGACACGCTGTTGCGGCAGATCGACCGGGCACTCGTCAATCTGCGCACCGACCAGATCGACCTGTTTCAGTTGCACCGGATAGATTCGGTAACACCTATCGAAGCATCCGTCAGTGCGATTGCCGAAGCGCAGGCCGATGGACGCGTCAGGCATATCGGGCTGTCGAATGTGAGCCGGGAAGAGCTGGACCGCGCACGGTCGGGCGCCCCCATCGCCAGCGTGCAAAACCGATTCAATATGGCGGAAACCGGTGGTGGCGATCTTGTTGACTACACGCGGGACCTTGGGATCGCGTTAATTCCCTATGGCCCGCTAGGGGCCAATCCAATGCAGCAGGGTGCCAAACTGGTGCCGGTTGATGCCCTGGCATGGCTGCTGAAGCGGTCGCCCAATATCGTGGTCATTCCGGGCACCACATCCATCCCGCACCTTGAAGAAAACATGCGCGCCTGGGATCAGGTGTGATGTCAGTTACTTACTTATGCTTGAAGGAGGGCTTGCGCTTGTCGATGAAGGCAGCCATGCCCTCCTTCTGGTCTTCCAACGCGAAGAGCGAGTGGAACAGGCGGCGCTCGAAGCGGACGCCTTCAGCCAGGGTTGTTTCGTAGGACCGGTTCACCGCTTCCTTGGTAAGCGCGGTCACCGGTCGGGACATGCCGGCAATCTTGTCCGCCGTCTTTACGGCTTCTTCCACAAGGTCTGCTGCCGGGAGAACACGACTCACGAGGCCAGACCTTTCGGCTTCTTCAGCATCCATCATGCGGCCTGTGAGGCACATCTCCATGGATTTGGACTTGCCCACAAATCGCGTCAGGCGCTGGGAACCACCAATGCCCGGCATAACGCCGAGAGAAATTTCCGGCTGGCCGAACTTGGCGGTGTCGGATGCCAGAATGAAGTCACAGATCATCGCCAGCTCGCAGCCACCGCCCAGCGCGTAGCCCGACACGGCCGCCACGATCGGCTTGCGCGCTTCGGCAATGCGGTTGGCCTTTTCAAACAGGTCTTCCTTATAGACCTCCATATAGGTCTTGGGCTGCATCTCCTTGATGTCGGCGCCTGCGGCAAAGGCTTTCTCGGAGCCAGTTAGAACCATGCACCCCACGGCATCGTCCGCGTCAAACCCCTGCACGGCATCAATCAGCTCATCCACAAGCTGCGCATTCAAGGCGTTTAGCGCGTCAGGACGGTCGAGGGTGATCAACGCAACGGCGCCGCGCTTTTCAGTCTTGATGGTCTCGTAGGTCATGGGGACATTTCCTCGGTGTCGTCCGGCCTGCTTCAGGCGGTTTGTTTGTCGCGCCTATCTTTGACATTGCCCGCAGTAGAATGTCGAGCGTCCTGATTGCACGATGCGCCGAATGTCCTTGTCACAGCCGGGTGTGACGCAGGGGCTGCCTTCGCGGTCATAGACTTTGAACGTGTGTTGAAAATAGCCAAGGGTGCCGTCCGCCTGCGCATGGTCGCGCAGAGAACTGCCGCCAGCCTCAATCGCCTCACGCAGGACCTGCTTGATGGTGGTGGCCAACCTCTTCAGCCGGTCCGTCGGCTCACCGGACTGCTTTACCAACGACGCGGCAATCCGTTTGGGCGAAATGCCGGAGCGAAAGAGCGCTTCGCACACATATATGTTGCCGAGCCCGGCAACCACTGCCTGATCCAGCAACGCCGACTTGATGGGTGACTTTCTCCCGGCAAGGCCAGCAGCCAGCACTTTTGAGTTGAAGCCTTTGTCCAATGGCTCCGGCCCCAGCTGCTGCAGAAAACTGTTCTCCGCCTCGTTGCCCGTTTCCTCGATGGTCATGAAGCCAAAGCGGCGCGGGTCCGAGTAGCGCACCACGCCGCCCCCTTCCATGCGAAAGACGATGTGCTCATGCATTGCGTGGGCGTTTGCCCCGGTGTCCAGGTGGAAGGCGCCCGGGCTGTTTTTGTGGCCGCGGCCATCTTCCCTTGGCATCTCCACCACGAAGCGGCCGGACATGCCCAGATGCATGATGAGCAGCGCGCCGTCATCGAGGCGGCCAACGAGATATTTGCCGCGCCGGTTGAGCGCCTCAAGGCGGGCGCCGGTCAGACGGCCTGAAAAATCATTGGGGAGTGGAAACCGCAGATCAGGACGCTTGGCCTCTACATGCTCAAAACGCTGCCCTTCCATGGCGGGGGCAAGGCCCCGTCGGACGGTCTCAACTTCGGGCAATTCAGGCATGGTTTGGGAGGTACCGTTCCGGGAGCGACATTTTTACCAGTGTGGGGCGGTCTCATAGCGCAAAGCAATGCGTATGCGCTATGGTCCGCGCCCATGAGTGATGCACCTACCAAGAATGATGCCGGCGAGACGACGTCGTCCGCGCCAAGCAATGCGACCCATTTCGGGTTTCGCGATGTGGACCCGACTGAAAAGCAGGGCTTGGTCAACGGCGTGTTCCGCAATGTGGCGGGCCGCTATGACCTGATGAACGACCTGATGTCGGTCGGCGTGCACCGCCTGTGGAAAGACGGCATGGTGTCCTGGCTGGCGCCGCGTAAATCCGGCGCACCTTACGAGACGCTGGATATGGCAGGTGGCACCGGCGACATCGCGTTGCGGATTGCCCGCCGCTCAAACGGCCATGCCCGCGTTCTGGTCGCGGACATCAATGATGCGATGCTGGGCGAAGGCAAGGTGCGGGCACAAACAGACCCGATGGGCGACCGGCTTTCGTTCTCCTGCATGAATGCTGAAAAGCTGCCGCTGGAAGCGGGCCGCTTTGACGCCTACACGATCGCCTTTGGCATTCGCAACGTGCCGGATCTTGACGCGGCCCTGAGCGAAGCCTTCCGCGTGCTGAAACCGGGTGGGCGGTTCATGTGCCTCGAGTTCAGCCATGTGGTGGTGCCACTGCTGGATGAGTTCTACGAGACCTGGTCGTTTGAAGCGATCCCGCGCATCGGGCAGATCGTCACTGGCGACAAGGACTCGTACCAGTATCTGGTGGAAAGCATCCGCAAGTTTCCCCAGCAAAAGCCATTTGAAGAGCGCATCCGCAAGGCGGGTTTCTCCCGCGTGATGCACCGCAATCTCACCGGTGGCATTGCGGCCATTCACTCCGGTTACAAGATCTAGGGCGGTTCCGCAGATGATCCGCCACATGCGCAATCTTGGACGGCTGGTCCGCGCAGCCTGGGTGTTGTCGCGCTATGACGCGCTGTTTGCGATTGATGCCGGCGAGCCACCGGCGCCGGTCCGGGCTGCCCGCAGCATTGCGCAGCTGCGCCAGAAATTTGGCAGCAGCAGCAAAGTCCAAGGCTCCGAAGGAGACCGGCTTGCCGCAGCCCTTACGGAACTTGGGCCCAGCTACATCAAGCTCGGCCAGTTTCTGGCGACGCGGCCGGACGTCATCGACCCTGCCCTTGCCCGCGACCTGTCCAAACTGCAGGACCGGCTGCCGCCGTTCGAGACGGCCATTTCGAAAGCCATCATTGCCGAAGAGTTCGACCAGCCTGCAGATGCGCTGTTCGGCAGCATGGGTGATGCGGTTGCTGCAGCCTCCATCGCGCAGGTTCACAAGGCAACTTCTCCGGATACGGATGGAACTGCCAAAAGCGTCGCCGTCAAGGTCCTGCGGCCGGATGTCGAGCGGCGTTTCAAGGCGGATCTTGAGACCTTCTTCTGGGCGGCACGGCTAATCGATCGGATGGTGCCATCAGCCCGGCGGCTTAGACCTGTTGACGTGGTGCAGACCCTAGCCGATTCCGTCGCGCTGGAAATGGATCTGCGCCTAGAGGCAGCGGCCATGTCTGAAATGGAGGAGCGGACCAAGGGGGATGCCGGGTTCCGCACCCCCTCCATTGACTGGGAACGCACCTCCAAACGGGTGATGACCCTTGAGTGGATTGACGGCATTCCGATTGCCGACATCGAAGCGTTGAAGGCGGCAGGTCTCGACCTCAAGGAAGTTGCCGCCAACGTCATCAACAGCTTTTTGACCCATGCGGTGCGCGAGGGTTATTTCCACGCGGACATGCATCCGGGCAATCTGTTTGTGGAGGCTGACGGCACGCCGAGCGGAACGCTGGTGGCGGTCGACTACGGCATCATGGGGCGTCTCAATGCCAAGGAGAGCCGGTTCCTGGCGGAGATCCTGTTCGGCTTTGTGATGCGGGACTATCGCCGCGTTGCCGAAGTGCACTTCGAAGCGGGCTACGTGCCGGAGAGCAAGTCGGTTGATGCCTTTGCGCAGGCGCTGCGCGCCATCGGCGAGCCGCTGTTTGACCGTGAGGCCCATGAAATCTCTATGGCAAGGCTGCTTGGCCAGCTGTTTGAAGTGACAGACCAGTTCGACATGGAAACGCGGCCGGAACTCATCATGCTGCAGAAGACCATGGTCGTCGTCGAGGGCGTTGCCCGCGACCTTGATCCCAATTTCAACATGTGGGTCACGTCTGAGCCGGTTCTGCGGCAATGGCTAGAAAGCAAGGTCGGTCCTGAAGGCCGGTTGCAGGATGCCGTCAAAGGGGCGGAACGCATGGGCCGCCTGATGAGCGACCTGCCGGACCTGCTGGAGACCGCCGAACGGGCGGCCCGCAGCATCGCCGGGCCGGACGGCACAGGCGCCGCCGAGGGGCTGAAGCTGCACCCGGACACGGCTCGTGCCATTGCTGAGGCCCAAGCCAAACAGGAGCGCCCGAACCGGATTGCGCTGTGGGTCGGTGCTGCCGCACTGGCAGTGATTGCCGTTGCGGTGGTTTTTTAGGCACTTCTCACGACGTAGATCCAAATCATACTCACAATGTCATCCCGGACTTGATCCGGGATCAGGCGGCATGGCGGTGCATCCCGTATAAGGCGATCCCAGCGCAGGACCGGGATGAAGCGCTCGGCAAAGTAGGGAAATGGCTTTTGACCTATTGGGTGTACATCCTCTCAAATCGACCACGTGGGGCGATCTACGCAGGTATGACCAACAACCTGCAAAAGCGGGTGTGGCAGCACCGCGAAGGAGAAGTGCGGGGATACACGTCTCGATACAGCATCACTCAGTTGGTGTATTTCGAGCCGCACGATGAGATCGAGCAGGCCATCTCCCTTGAGAAGCGGCTCAAGCGATGGCGCCGTGCATAGAAAGACGACTTGATTGAGGCCACTAATCCTCAATGGAACGATTTGTGGGATGAGATAAACCGTTGATGCCCTTCTCTCACTGCATGTCATCCCGGAATTGATCCAGGCTCGAGCCGCGACGCGTTGCGTTCCATTTTGAGCGATCCCGGCGCAGGGCCGGGATGACATGCGTGGCAGGAGGCGCGATGACACATGCGTGTTTGGGTCACATACTGATTTTTCCGCGCTATCTACACATTGCAGCCGTAAATACCTATATTCACCGCAACGCTGGCGGGAATTATTGGATTTCTGCGGCTTTTTTGATGTGGAAGGCGTGGATCACGTGCTCGACGGCAAACGCATACTTCTGATTATCGGCGGCGGCATTGCTGCCTATAAGTCGCTTGAGCTGGCGCGGTTGATCCGCCGCCGGGGGGGCGAGGTGCGGGCGATCCTGACCAAGGCGGGCCAGGAATTTGTGACGCCCCTGTCTGTCGGCGGGCTGACCCACGACAAGGTCTATACGGATCTTTTCGACCTGACTGCCGAAGCAGACATGGGCCATATTCAGCTGTCGCGTGACGCGGACCTGCTGGTGGTGTGCCCGGCGACCGCAGACCTGATGGCGAAGATTGCCCATGGCCGGGCGGACGACATGGCGTCCACAGCCCTTCTGGCGACGGACAAGCCGGTAATGATTGTGCCGGCGATGAATGTGCGCATGTGGGAGCACGCAGCGACCCAGCGGAATCTGACACAGCTGATCGCGGACGGTGTGAGTGTTGTCGGGCCAACAGAAGGCTCCATGGCCTGTGGCGAGTTCGGGCCGGGACGGCTGGTGGAGCCGGAAGACATTGTGGACGCCATTGAAGCAAAGCTCGGCGGCGCGCAGCTGCTCGCCGGGCGCAAGGCGATTGTGACGGCAGGCCCAACCCATGAGCCGATTGATCCGGTGCGCTATATCGCCAACCGCTCTTCAGGCAAACAAGGCTATGCCATTGCCGAAGCGCTGGCGCGTCTGGGTGCGGAAACCCATCTCGTCTCCGGCCCCACGGCGCTCGCCGACCCGTTCGGGGTGCAGGTTACGCGCGTTGAAACAGCGCGGGAAATGCTGGCGGCAACGGAAGCCGCCCTGCCGGCGGACGTGGCCGTGTGTGCAGCTGCTGTGGCGGATTGGCGCGCCGACACATCCACCAACTCCAAGCTCAAGAAGGACGGCTCCGGTCAGGTGCCGCCTTTGTCGCTTGTCGAGAACCCGGACATTCTGGCGACGCTTTCTGCTGCAGGCGCACAACGTCCGCAGCTGGTTATCGGCTTTGCGGCGGAGACGGATGACGTCATCGAACAAGCCACCGCCAAACGCGCCCGCAAGGGTTGCGACTGGATTGTTGCCAATGACGTGTCGCCGGGGACCGGCATCATGGGCGGCGACGACAACACGGTTCACATCATCACCGAAGGTGCCGCGGAGCACTGGGACCCGATGCCCAAGGCACAGGTCGCAACGAAACTTGCCGCGCGCGTGGCGCAGGCACTGACTTCTTAGGGGGAAGCGTCTTGAGTTCTATCGACGTCAAAGTCATGCAGCTGCCGCATGGACGTGGTCTTGATCTGCCGGCTTACGAATCCGAGCAGGCAGCCGGTATGGATTTGCGCGCCGCGCTTGCAGAAGGCGAAGAGGTGACGCTGGCACCGGGTGCCCGCGCCATGGTGCCCACGGGTCTCGCCATTGCGCTCCCAAGCGGTTTTGAAGCCCAGGTGCGCCCGCGCTCGGGCCTTGCCGCCAAGCAGGGCGTCACGGTCCTCAATAGTCCGGGTACGGTGGATGCGGATTATCGCGGCGAGGTGAAAGTTATCCTCATCAATCACGGCGATGAGCCGGTGGTGATTGATCGCGGAATGCGCATTGCGCAGATGCTTTTTGCGCCGGTTACCCGCGGCGTGTTTGCGGCAGTTGAGTCACTGGACGAAACAGAACGCGGTGCCGGCGGGTTCGGCTCCACAGGAACGGACACAACAAGAAAGGCCGGGTAACGGCATGTTGCGGCTATCGAAAAAGACATTGCTGGCGCTGGAAGCCGTCGTGGACGTTGCTTACAACGCGCGGCCTGACCCGGTGCAGTCGAAAGAGATTACCAAGCGGCAGGGCATTCCCCAGCGCTATCTGGAGCAGGTGATGCAGCAGCTGGTGCGCGAAGGCGTGCTCAAAGGCGTGCGCGGTCCGCGCGGCGGCTACCGGTTGGCCCGGGAGCGGCGGCGTATCACAGTCGGCGAGATCGTGCGTGTCGTTGGCGCCATGGAAGCAGCCGATGATGCACGGGACGAAGCCAAGGCAGCTGCGCGCGAGTCACGCAGCAACCTGAATGGAACGGGCGAAGCGCCAACGTCAGCAGAAATTGAGACCGGCAATGGCGGGTCACCCCTGGGCGAGCAGGTTGTGCGCCCGATGTGGGATTCTTTTCAGGCCGAGATGATGGACAAACTCAACGCCATCACCATTGACGATCTGTGCCGCGAGGCGGAAACCAAAGACATTAAACCTGCATCTCAAGCAGGTATGGATTTCACGATTTAGATTTGACGCGCTTCCCCCGAACAGCGCGCATTACAGGAGGCATACGCCATGACCGACAAGCCAGGCCGCGGCCGCATCTATGACTGCATTACCCAGACCATTGGCGACACGCCGCTGGTGCGCCTCAAGCGCATGAACAAAGGCGGCAAGGCCGACGTCCTGCTGAAGCTCGAGTTCTTCAATCCGCTGTCGAGCGTGAAGGACCGCATCGGCGTGGCAATGATTGAAGCGCTGGAGGCCCAGGGCAAGATCAATGAGAACACAGTTCTGATCGAGCCGACCTCCGGCAATACGGGTATCGCGCTGGCCTTTGTGGCAGCGGCCAAGGGCTACAAGCTCATTCTGGTGATGCCGGAAAGCATGTCCCTTGAGCGCCGCAAGATGCTGGCGCTTCTGGGCGCCGAGCTGGAACTGACCGAGGCTGCAAAAGGCATGAAGGGCGCTGTGGCCCGTGCTGAGGAGCTGCTCCAGTCCACACCGAACGCCGTGATGCCGCAGCAGTTTGACAACCCGGCCAACCCGGAAATCCACCGACGCACGACGGCTGAGGAAATCTGGAACGATACGGACGGCAAGGTGGATGTGGTCATCTCCGGCATCGGGACAGCGGGCACGTTTACCGGCGTTGGGTCTGTTCTCAAAGCAAAGAAACCGGACCTCAAGATGATCGCGATTGAGCCAGAGGATTCTCCGATCCTGTCTGGCGGTCAGCCTGGACCACACAAGATCCAGGGCATCGGCGCAGGCTTTGTGCCAGGCAACCTCGACAAATCGCTGATTGACGAAGTCATCACCATCGGCAACGAGACAGCCTTTGAAACGTCACGCCAGGCGGCGCGTGAGGAAGGCATTGCGGGTGGCATCTCCTCGGGCGCTGCCATTGCCGCTGCGCTGGAAGTGTCCGAGCGCGATGACATGGCTGGCAAGACCATCGTGGCAATCATCCCAAGCTTTGCAGAACGGTATCTCTCAACTGCTCTGTTTGACGGCATCTAGGACACCAATGTGGCTCTGACCGGCGACCAGCTTGAGCGCTATGCGCGGCATATTCTGCTCAAGGAAATTGGCGGGCCGGGCCAGCAGGCGTTGCTCAATGCACGCGTTCTGATTATCGGTGCCGGCGGGCTTGGCTCGCCGGCAGCACTCTATCTAGCGGCCGCTGGTGTCGGCACAATTGGTCTTGTGGATGACGACACGGTCTCCCTCTCCAACCTGCAGCGGCAGATCGCCCATACGACATCTGCGGTGGGTGAGCCCAAGACGTCCAGCGCGGCGCGCACCATCAATGCGCTGAATCCGGACACACAAGTTGTTTCGCATACCGATCGCATAGCGGCCGACAACGCCGGGCAGCTCATCAGCGCATATGATCTTGTGCTCGATGGCTGCGATAACTTTGAAACGCGCTTCATTGTGAACGATGCCTGCCTGTCCGAGCGGGTCCCGCTGGTATCAGGTGCTGTTGGACAGTTCGATGGACAGCTTGCAGTGTTTCGTGGGTGGGAAGCTCAGCCGGATGGGTCGCTGTCCCCAAACTATCGCGACCTGGTGCCGGAGATGCCGCCCCCGGGGAGCGTTCCAACCTGTGAGGAAGCCGGTGTCGTCGGCGCGCTTACGGGCGTCATCGGCTCGATGATGGCGATGGAGGCGATTAAGGAAATCACCGGCGCCGGCACCAGACTGAACGGGAGTTTGATCCTTTACGACGCCCTCGATACACGCATAAGACGCGTTAAATTGCGCCATGATTCAAAACGCTAACTGCCTCGGTTTACTCTATCTTTAGTTGCAAATACAATCTTTACACTTACCCCAGATAGTAGTCACGCGGGAGCGTCTTGGCCTCGCAACTGCATGTATTTGGGAACATCACGTGCAAAACGGCGCAGCTCAGTTTTGTCCGATAGAGATAGGGGGCAAGCTTGCCACTCCGGACTTTACCGCGTTCTACCAACGCTGGGATGAGGCCCGTGGAGGCGCGGACCTGCCGCACAAGTCCCATATCCGGCCTGCTGAGATCGCACCAAGGTTCCTGCCTTACATCACCATCATCGGCGTGGAGAACCACGGTACACGCTTTGTCATCCGCCTGGCGGGCAGTGCCATCCTGGAGACGACACGCGTCGAGATGACGGGCTGGCAGGTGGACGAGGCACAGCCGAAGCCGCAGCAAGAACCGTTTTCGATCGACGACTCCCAGGCGTCACTGGAGCGGATGAAGTGGAGCATGTCGAACCGCGCTCCCTATTGCATGGGGGCCCGCGCGAGCTGGTCGGGGGATGACATGTTGGTGCAGCGGACACTTGTGCTCCCCTATGTGGGGGACGAGGGCACTGTTGAGCGGTTTCTGACGCTCAATGATCTCGAATATGCCGATGATCCGTGCCGAAACTGTGAAGCACGCGACTGCAAAGCGAAGGAATTGCAGACCCCTGACCGGATAGTGCGCGAGGCGCACGTTACACGTCGCTAGGCAGCACGCGATCAGGCGGCGCATTGCCATCGACAAAGCTGCGGATATTGATCACGACCTTTTCGCCCATCTCCGTGCGGCTTTCGATGGTGGCGGAGCCCATATGCGGCAGCAGCACCACATTGGGCCGCCCCAGCAGCTTGGGATTGACGGCCGGTTCATTCTCAAACACATCGAGCCCGGCACCTGCGATCTCTCCATCATCAATCGCCTTTGACAGGGCAACCTCGTCGATGATTTCGCCGCGGGCTGTGTTGACGATGTAGGCCTCGGGCTTCATCAGCTTCAGACGCCGTGCGTTGAGCAGGTGATAGGTCGCAGGCGTGTGCGGGCAATTGACCGACACGATATCCATGCGGGCCAGCATCTGATCGAGCGAATCCCAGTAGGTCGCTTCGAGCTCTTCTTCGATGGCCGGGTTAGCCGGGTTGCGGTTGTGATAGTGGATCGACAGGCCAAATGCCTTGGCGCGCTGGGCGACAGCCTGGCCGATGCGCCCCATGCCGATGATGCCCAGGCGTTTGCCGTGAATGCGATGTCCCATCATCCAGGTGGGGGCCCAGCCCTGCCACTGATTGTCTTCAGTGATGATCTGCGCGCCCTCTGTCAGGCGGCGCGGCACCGCCAGGATAAGCGCCATCGTGAGGTCGGCTGTGTCTTCTGTCAGCACGTTGGGCGTATTGGTGACGGTGATGCCCTTCGCGTGGGCAGCATCCACATCGATGTTGTCGACCCCTGCCCCGAAATTCGCGATGAGCTTAAGCTTGTCGCCGGCCGTGTTGATGAGGTCCGCATCGATCCGGTCTGTCACGGTGGGGACCAGCACGTCGCTTTGCGCCGCGGCCTGCTCGAGGGCCTCCCGGGACATGGCTTTGTCCTCAATGTTGAGGCGCGTATTGAACAGCTCCCGCATGCGGGTTTCCACAATGTCCGGCAGCTTGCGGGTAACAGTGACGACGGGTTTTGAATGCGGCACGGGACGCAACCTTATGGATTTGAGGGCTAGCGCACTGCATCGCGTCTATGCCGATGCAGCTCCGCCAGAAATCAGATACTCTTCCTACCATTCCCACCACCCTGCTTCAAAGCGGCACAACGCAAAACCCTTGGGTCGCGGTCCTTGACCACGCCGAAAGGGGGCTGCATTAAGAGTGATCACCCAACGCCAAATGGCAACACAACAAGAATCCCCATTTTGCCCCCCATGATGCCTGATCGTATTTCTCAGTTTTGCCGCACCTTGGGCAAGATAGCCGCGCCCGCACGGGCACTTGGATTTGCTGTCACACTTGTTCTCACGGGTGCTGCCACAGGGCCAGCCAGCATGGCGCAGCCGTCTGCGGCCACCACGCTCAGCGGCGGCGTGCAGATCGGCCCGGTGACGGGCCTGCCAATGCCGCGCTTCGTTTCGATCAAGTCGAGCCCGGTTAATGTGCGCGGCGGCCCCTCCACCAATCATCAGGTGGCCTGGGTCTTTGTGCGCAAGGATGTGCCGGTTGAGGTGACCGCCGAGTTTGAGAACTGGCGGCGCATACGCGATGTGGACGGCGATCAGGGCTGGGTGTTCCACACCCTGATTGACGGCGAGCGCACTGTGATGATCGTTGGGCCCGACAAACAGGTGCCGCGCGACGGCGACCTCGTGCCGCTGTACTTTGCGCCAGACACGGCAAGCGACGAAGTGGCATTGGTGGAGCCGGGCGTCATTGGCAGTCTGGTCAATTGCAGCCAGACATGGTGCGCGCTGCGAGTCGGCCCGCACGAAGGGTTCATGCAGGCCTCATCCTTGTTCGGTATCTATGCCCGCGAGGCGGGATAATCGCCGTTAGGCGAAATCGCTGCCCAAACGTGTCACCATTGCATCAGACACAACGGCGAGATGCTGATAGTTCTCGTGCGCGAAGCCGACCATAACCTTAGCATCAGACTTGCTGAACGCAGTGATCTGATCATCCGTAAACGGAAAATGCAGGAAGTGCACGGAGGATGACTTGCCGTCTTCCGACGTGCGGTCGATGTCGTGCTCGGGGTCAGACATAACACGGTCTCCGTCGATGTCGATGAAAGCCGTCTCTTCGATGCCGGCGAGTTTGTAGAGCACGTTTTTGCGGCGGATCGGATCATCGATCTCGAACATCACCGTTGCCACCAGCTCCTTGCCCTTGGGGATGAGCGGGTTGTAGGCGGTCAGTTCGTCTTCGATCTGCTCCTCGCCGCCCTTTTCGATGTAGAGCATTTCGTGGATCTGGTGCCACATGGTCTCGTAGCTTTCGAAGTAGAACGTGGCGTGCGGTCCCACCTCGATGCGCCGCTCGCGCTTGACGGGCATCATCGCCTTGCGGCGCTCGGCGCGCTCTTTCGAATAGTCCTCAACAGACATGATGTCGGCGCGGGTGATCTCACTGGGATGAGGCATTGCAGTCATTTCCGTCCTAAACTCACACTGGCCCGGCGTGACGGGCTAAAGGCCATACGCCTGGGCGATCAACTCAATCGGGTGCGCGGAAGAGGGTTTGGGCTTGCTCTCGTCAATGAGGCCCAGTTCATCCATTTCCTGCATGAGGTGCTTCAATGCCAGCGGGCACTCGCTCACCACATGCTGCGCGCTGGTCTTGGAGATATTGCGCGCGGTCGTTTTGCCAACCTTCATCGCCACATCATGGGTGTCTTTCAGCACCCCGAATGTACCGCCATGGCCGGCGCAGCGCTCGACCGGCGTGACTTTGGCATCGGGTATGAGCTTCAGCATTTCAACGGCCTTGGCGCCCATGTTCTGGGCGCGGGCGTGACAGGCCAGATGCACGGCAACGTCGCCCTCAAGCGGTTTCATGCCGTCGGCGATACCTTCCTTCTTGGCGATATCAACAATGTATTCGTCGATGTCCTTCACCGCCTTTGACAACGCAACAACGTTCTCATCGTCCGGCAGGATCAACGGCCACTCGAATTTCATCATCAGGCCACACGACGCGATCAGCGTGACAATGTCCCAGCCTTCGTCCACCAGCGGGCGCAGATCCGCGGAGACCTTCCTGGCCTGCTCGGCCACACGTTCAAGGTCTGCCTGTTCAAGGAAGGGCATGCCGCAGCAGCCGGGATAGACCGGCTTTGCCGTCACGCCCTGGCGCGCCAACACCTTGAGGGCGGCTTCGCCCATCTGCGGGTTGTTGTAGTTGCCGTTGCAGGTGGCAAACAGTGCAGCCTTGCGGCCTGTTGCCTTGCCGTCCGCCGCCGGTGCGAGGGCGCCGGATTTTTCATGTGCCTTGGCACGCATCATCAGCGTCTTGCCTGCGAAAGCCGGCAGGTCCGCCTTGGCATCAATGCCGGCGACTTTTTCCATCACCGGGCGCGTCAGCTTGTTGTCTTTTTTGGAACCCCAGTTGGCGAGGCCGGCGACGGGCCGGATCATCTTGCCGTTACGGTCCATCTCGGCCAGCTGTCTGGCGGTCGTGTTTCCCGCGTCACCGCTCTTGGTGCGTACCTTGCGGTAGCGCAGCATCAAATGCGGGAAGTCGAGATTGAATTCGTGGGGCGGCACATAGGGGCACTTCGTCATGAAGCACATGTCACACAGGGTGCAGGCCTCTTCGACGGGGCCGAACTGGTCCGAGGTGACGCTGTCAAGTTCGCCGGTCTCGC
>ERZ1740067.1210-NODE-1210-length-18219-cov-6.648811_pt1 | contig 18219 bp, 15 predicted proteins | sample MGYA00581736_ERZ1740067 | MGnify/ENA primary metagenome ERZ1740067 (study PRJEB43018, sample SAMN04849236) | marine metagenome | isolation source: floating plastic debris | place: Pacific Ocean | collected 2008-08-27 | study: EMG produced TPA metagenomics... | reverse complement strand
ATCCACCGTCAGATTCGCAAGCCCCACCGCAAGCATCAGCGAGCCCACCCCGATCACCGCCACCGCGATAAACGGCAACACATCGGGCGCGTCGAACCGCTGATACAGAATCAGCAGCACATCACCGACCGCCGTCACAAGCAGCGCCGCGATCAACGGCGTCAGCCGCTGCCGATCCACACGCCCCGTCCGCATCGCAAGCGATCGCGTCAGCAGCGCGCGATAGTTCACACGCACCGCGAGCAACCACAGCACGCCCGCGAGCATCACACCCACACTCGCCATCGGCCGAGGGCTGCCGCGAGGGGTCGTCGACGCAAACGGATTCGGCATCACGCGATCGATCGACATCACGCTCTGGAAGCACACCACCGCGAACACCGCCGCGAGCACCCCCACCGCCGCCAACACCGTCCGCTTCCAACTCAAATCCGCGAGCGGCCTCACGAGCGCCACCGTCCCCAACGCCGAGATCGCAAGCGCACCGGTCGCCGCGACAGGTAGCAGCCCGTGATCGATCGCCCGACCCACAATCGTCGCGACCAGGTCCTGCCCGCGCATCACCATCACGAGCAACATGGCAACCATCGCCCCACCCGCCCATACGAGCAGGAGCCACGCCGTCACGCGAGGCCAGCGCACCGGCCGCAGCTTCTCCGCATGCGGATCAACCACGAGCTGGATCGTCGCCCCGACCGCGAAGCCACACTCAGGGCACGTCGATCGAATCGAGAGCCCGCGCAGGTTGTACCCGCACTGCGCGCACGTGAGATCGCCGCTGAGCTCGGCAGCGACCTCTTCGCTCTGCAGCGATTCAGATTGTCTGGGCGGCGGCGGACACATCGAGCGTCCAGCGTAGAGGCATCGGCCCATCGCCGCGTTTCCGTATACTCCCACGCTCGAATCGCAGAACTTCCAGGCGTGTGCGACCGATCGCCCGCGCCGTGCGAAAGGTCTGGACGGAGCGTGCCGGACGCACGCCGAATCCAGACGATGGGGTGGGCATGGACGACCGAATCACGCGCCTTCGCGACAACATCTCCCGTGTGTATCTGGGCAACCCCGAGGCCGTCGACAGCGTCCTCTGCTGCCTGCTCGCCCGCGGGCACGCGCTCCTCGAAGATGTCCCCGGCGTGGGCAAAACCGCCCTCGCAATGGCCGTGGCGCGAAGCGTCGAGTGCCCGTTCAGCCGAATCCAGCTCACGCCCGACATGCTCCCCAGCGACGTGCTGGGCGTGAGCGTGCTCAACCGCGACACGGGCGCCTTCGAGTTCCGTCCGGGCCCAATCTTCGCCAGTGTCGTCCTCGCCGACGAGATCAACCGCACAACCCCGCGCACGCAGACCGCGCTGCTGGAAGCAATGAACGAGTCAAGCGTCAGCATCGACGGCGTCGTCCACGACCTCGGCAGACCCTTCATGCTCCTGGCAACCCAGAACCCCTACGACTTCGAGGGCACCTATCCGCTCCCAGAGAACCAGCTCGACCGCTTTCTCATGCGCATCCGCGTGGGCTATCCCGACGCGGCGACCGAGAGAGAAATCCTCCGCCTCCGCCCCGCCCAGAGCGTGCTGGGCGAACTCGAGCCGGTCATGCACCGCGACGAGCTCGTCGCACTACAAGACGACGTTGCAGAGGTGCGCCTCGCCGACGAACTGATGGAGTACATCGTCGAGATCGCGCGGGCAACGCGCGAGGACGACGACGTCCGCGTCGGCCTCAGCCCCCGAGGCTCACTCGCGCTCGCCCAGGCCGCCCGCGCCACCGCGATGCTCAAGGGCCGAAACTATGTCGTGCCCGAGGACATCACCGGAAACGTCGAGCCCGTGTGCGCACACCGCATCATGGCACGAGCCGGAAGCCTTGACGCGGGTGTCGGGGCACCGCCCGGCCTGCTCGACCGCGTGCTCGCGCACGTGCCGAGCCCAGTCTGACACCGACCATCACACGACTCGCACACCGAAGGAATCCACACCATGGCACGCATCATCCGCATGGAGGGCACCGGCCCGGTCAAGGTCGAGCCCCAAGACAAGCCCGTCTTCGTCTGCGCCTGCGGCCTGACCAAGAACTTCCCGTTCTGCGACGGCAGCCACAAGCCCTGCAAAGACGAAGCAGAGGGCAAGACCTACCGCTACAACGACGATGGCACCCGCGACGAAGTCGACGCCTAACTGGCGCGCTTCACCTGCTGGGCGAGCAATTCGACCGGGTGCATCGACCGCCGTCCGAGCCCATCGTGCACCTGATGCCGGCACGATGTGCCCGTCGCGACCACGATCGCGTCCGGCTCATCGCGCAATGACGGGAAGAGCGCGAGCTCGCCGATCTGCATCGAGAGGTCATAGCGGTCGGTCGTAAAACCGAACGACCCCGCCATGCCGCAACAGCCTGTGTCGAGCACACGCACGCGATCGCCGAACGCCCGATGCAGAAGCGCCGACGACGACTCCGCGCCCCACAACGCCTTCTGGTGGCAGTGCCCATGGAAGAGCACGGCCCGGCCGGGGTCCGCAAACGCGGGCGTGGTCGGGTGCTCGTCCCAGTGCTCTTCGACGAACTGCTCGGGTAGTGCGCACAGGCTTGCCAAGCGCTCGCGCGTCTCGCGCGGCACATCGAGCTTGAGATCCAACCAGTCATCACGGATTGCGCTCAAGCACGACGGCTCGCACACAACGATGCCCGCGAGATCATCGCGATCCAGCAGCGGTAGCATCCGTTCGATCGTGCGATTCACCATCGCGGTCGCCTGCGGCAGCATGCCCGTCGAAATCATCGCCCGCCCGCAGCATCCGGGGTCGATCAGTTCCACGCGATAGCCGCACGCCTCGAAAAGTGTTCGCGCCGCGAGGCCGATGCCCGGCTCGTTCGCGTCGGTAAAGCAGTCAGCAAACACCGCGACCGTGCGCACGCCCGGCGTCGCCTTTACCGTGCGCCCCCACCGCCGTCGCAACGGCTTGTCGAACGCGGGCAACGACCGCCGGCGATCGACATGCATGACCCGCTCGAGCATGTACCGCGCGATTCCCGTGTTGTTCGCCGCGTTGGCAAGCCCGGGCGTGAGGGTGCCGAGGCGATTGAGCGCGTGGATCGATCCGAAGAATCGGCTCTGCAACGGCACGCCGGTCTCGCGATACCGCTGCGCCTGGTATTCGGCCTTAAGCCGGGCGATGTCCACGTTCGACGGGCACTCGCTCTTGCACGCCTTGCACGAGAGGCACAGATTCAGCGTCTCGAGCGTGTCGGCATCGTCGAAGTCGGGCGTGCCCGCGTCGGTCCGGTTGAGCTGGCCCGAGATCGCAAGCCGGAGCGCGTTGCCCCGACCGCGCGTCGAATGCCGCTCGTCGAGCGTTGCCATGTACGACGGGCACATCGTGCCGCCGGTCTTCTTTCGGCAGACGCCCGCGCCGTTGCACATCTCCACCGCACCATCGAAGCCGTGCTGGTCGCTGTAGTCGAAGTACGTCTCGGTGTCCGGCACTTGCACGGGCGTCTCGCTCGGCAGCACGCGGAGCGACTGGGTCATCGATTCGACCGGCCGCGGGTGCGTGCCGTCGAGGTCGATGATGTTGCCCGGGTTCATGAGGTTGTGCGGGTCGAAGAGCCGCTTCACGCGATGGAAGAGCCGCACGATCTCTCGGCCGAAGTAGTCCTCGACCAAGGGCGTCCTCACTCGGCCGTCCCCATGCTCGCCCGACATCACGCCGCCCAGCGAACGGGCCAGCGATGCGACTTGCACCGCGATCGATCGAAGCCGATCGCGATCCTCCGCATCGTGGATATCGAGCATCGGGCGCACATGCAGCACGCCCACCGAGGCGTGGGCATAAAACGCGGCCTTCGTGCCGTGCTCGGCGACGATCCGCTTGAACTCCCGCACGAACTCGGGCAGCCGATCCGGCGGCACCGCGTTGTCCTCAACAAACGTGATGGGCTTGCGATTGCCCGGCACGCCATGCAGCAACGGCTCGCCCGCCTTGCGTAGCTTCCATGCCCGGGCCATCGCCGCACTGTCGGTGTACGTCGCGATCGCGGCATCCGGGAACAACGCCCGCAGACGACCGAACGACGCTTCGATGTCATCGAGCCCATCTTCTGAGAAGTACTCGACATAGTGCAACGCCCGCAACGGCTTGCCACCAGCGGGCGCGGGCATCAGCTCAACGTACCGCCGGTACTCGGTGTTCGCAGCAGCAAGGTCGATCACGTTGTCATCGAGCAACTCGACCGCCGCCGGCGAGGTCTCCAGAATCGGCCCGACCGCATCGATCGCGCCCTCGAGCGAATCGAACGAGATCACAGCCAATCCCTTGGCTCGCGGGATCGGGTTGAGTGCAAGCGTCGCACCGAGTGTCGTTGTGAGCGTGCCCTCGGAGCCGCACAGCAGGTGGGCGAGGTTGAGCTGCTCGGCGTCGGGGCCCGACGCGTCGAGTTGCTGCACGAGCATGTCGAGCGCGTAGCCCGCGTTGCGGCGAACGGTCTTCGGGAACCGCTCGCGGATCAGGTCGGCGTGCTGCCGCAGCATCGGGATCAGCTCGCCGGCGATCTGCTTCACGCGTGGGTCGCGCAGGGGGGCGCCCGCGTCGAGCAGCACGCGCGAACCATCGGCGAGGCCGGCATCGACCGCGAGCAACGACTCGCTGGTGCGCCCGTAGCGGATCGAGTGCGAGCCCGCCGCATTGTTGCCGATGCATCCACCGACGTTCGCGTGCCGCGACGTCGCGGGGTCCGGCGCGAAGAACAGGCCTGTCGACCTGAGCTGCTCGTTGAGATCATCGACAGTAATACCCGGCTCGACACGACACGCCCGCCCCGCCTTATCGACCTCGAGCACACGCGTGCAGTTTGGCGAGAGATCAATCACGACCGCGTTGTTGGTGCATTGGCCCGCGAGTGATGTGCCGCCGCCGCGGGGGAGCATCGCGATGCGGTGCTCGCCGCAGTATCGGATCGCACGCATCGCGTCATCGGTGTCGGCGGGGATGACCACGCCCGTTGGCTCGGCTTGGTAAAGCGACGCGTCGGTCGCGTACAGCATGCGGTCGTGCATACCGAGGCGAACCTCGCCGGCGACGGCAGATGTCAGCCCCGCGAGTTTCGGCGCGATCGAATTGGAAGTCGGCGATGCCATGCCGTGTCACTGTATCGCCACCCCAAAGGCCCGGGATGGGGAGTCACCGCGGGGTCACCCGATGCGATTCGATGCGGAACGCGCCCGAGCGCCGATGGTCTGTCCAGCAGGACCCGCGGCGGGGCCGACGGCGAGTGCCGCCAGCCGACCAGCCACCCGTGCGGGCCATGCAAGGAGCATCTCTCGTGACGCACATCAATCACGCCTCCGCGATCGCCCTGGTTACCGGGCTTGCCGTGAGTCTGCCAGCCGTGCTCGCAGCCAACGCGACCGACCTGCCCGTCCGCGCCATCACACTCCACCGCTCGGGCGTCGCAAGCGTCGAACGCCTCGGCACGGTCACGGGCGACGACACCGTCACCCTCACCTTCGGCACCGACCAAATCAACGATGTGCTCAAGTCGATGGTCTTCGTCGACACCGGCGGCGGCACGATCGGACGGGTCGGCTACGGCTCGCGCGAGCCCATCAACCGACGCCTCGCGAGCTTCGGCCTCGACATCGGTGACAACCCAAACATCGCCGACATCATCAACCGCCTCCGCGGCGAGCAGGTGCGCCTCGAAACCCCCGAGGGCACCACCGAGGGAACCATCCTGGGCGTCGAGCACCGCAAGGAAGCGAGCGACAGCGGCGATGGGCTCGTCGACATCTGGCACGCCAAGCTTGTCACCAGCTTCGGCATGATCCGCATGGTCCGCCTCGACGACCTGCGAGGCATGGAGCTGCTCGATGAAAACCTTGCCGAGGAACTCGCCGCAGCCCTCGCAACACTCGCCTCGGGCCGAAACGACCGTACCGCCGACGTCACCCTCGACCTCCGCGGCTCGGGCTCGCGCGACGTCTCGGTGTCATACGTGCAAGAAGCGCCGGTCTGGAAAACCAGCTACCGCATTGTGCTGCCCGACGAGCAATCAACAAGCGACGACGGCGTGTATGTGCAGGGCTGGGCGATCGTCGAGAACACGACCGACGAGGACTGGACCGACGTTCGCCTGAGCCTCGCGGCAGGCCGACCCGTCGGCTTCACGATGGACCTCGCCGAGCCGCTGTTTTCACCGCGACGGAAGCTGCCGGTGCCCGTGATGGCGGGCGTCTCGCCGAGGCGGTACGCGTCGGGCGAGGCCGCGGAAGTCCGACCGGTCCTGTATCCCGCGTCCCGCGGTGGACTCGACGAGGCCGCCGCGGCACCCCTCATGAGGAGCTTCGCCCCCTCCGATGGATTCGCTCGCGACAAGCAGAAGAGTCTCGGGCTTCGCTCTGGGCAATCACTATCCATTGCCGCCGCCGAGGCCCTGGAGGTCGGGGCGGAGGCGAACGACACGGGTCGCACGTTCCGCTTTGACCTGCGCGATTCGATCACCGTCGAACGCCAGGCCTCGGCGATGCTGCCCATCCTCGGGTCGACGATCGAGGGCCGGAGCGTGAGTGTGTACACACCCAGCGCCGGCGTGCCCAACCCGATGCGGGCGGTCTCGATCGAGAACACCTCGGGCTCGCCGCTCATGGCCGGGCCCGTCGCGGTCTACGACGGCGGGGCGTACGCCGGCGATGCGCCGATGGACTATGTCGCGGCCGGCGAGTCACGCATTCTCGGGTATGCCGTCGATCTCGACGTGTCGGTCACATCCGACGCGACGGTCGATCGGCAGGTCCAGAGCGTCAAGATCGTTGACGGCATGATGGTCCGCACGGCTAAGGAGCACCGCGAGACCACCTACACCATCGCGAACAACGACGAGAAAGAATCGCGGACCGTCCTGATCGAGCACCGACGCCTCGGCGGCTGGACGCTCGCGGGCGACGCCGAGCCCATCGAAACGACGCCACGCGAGTACCGCTTCGAGGTTGAGGTCGACGCCGACGGCAGCGCGACACTCACCACGGCCCAGCGACGCACGACGCGGCAGACCATCGCGATGCTCGATGGCAACCTGGGCGAGCTCGCGGTGCTCGTCCGCGGCGGGCAGGCGTCGCAAGCGGTGCTCGATGCGGTGCGAGAGGCCGGCCGGTTGAATGCCGCGATCACCGACACGCGGAATCAAATCAGCGCACTCGAAAACGAGGAGCGCGACATCTTCCGCGACCAGGAACGCATCCGCCAGAACCTCGGGCGAGTCCAATCCAGCGGCGACCTCCGCGCCCGCTACCTCCGCACGCTCGACGAGCAAGAGACACGCCTCGTCGCGATCCGCGACAGCATCGAAGCATCGAACGCGACGCTGGATAAAAACGCGCTCGCACTGCGGTCATACCTGCGCGACCTCGACGTCGAGTAGAACGCAACTCCGCGCTTTGGGTCGAACCCGACACTCGCGTCTGGCGATCATGCAAATAGACAACGGGCCCACTCATCATGAGCGGGCCCGTTGCGTGTTGCACTGTTGACGCTTCGGCGCTTGGCACAGAAGCGAAAGGTCAGGGCTTAGTCGAAGTAGTAGCTGATGGTGTTCACACCACTGGCCTCGGTGACCTGCCAGTACGAACGCAGGTAGGCGTTACGCCAGTCGTTGGCCGGGCTGAGTTGCAGGTCCGGGGTCGGATCGGTCGAGGTCGATGCGCGGGTGCGATCGTCCTCATTGACGAAGATGTTGTCGGGCTGATTGCGGTCCTGCGCCTGGGCGATGTTGGAGAAGGTCCACGTCACCGAGCTGGGCGCTGGGTCGTTCGAGAAGTCGACGTGGTTGTCGTTGTAGCCGATGTTGCCAGCCCACGCGTTGCGTGCGCCGTGGATCTGCAGCGTGATCGAGCTCTCGCCAAGCGGCGTGACGTTGGCTGTGCCGCCGCCGCCGTCTTGGAGGAGCGTGTGCTTGTCGGTCGACTGAGCGGCAAGGCCTTCGTACGCGGGGCCACGGTTCGAGAGCGCGGCTTCGGTCGCCGAGAACGTGTTGGACCAACGGGCCAGGCGGTTGCCGAGCGGGGCCGAGTGGGCGTACGAGAACGCACCCTCGTTGTCGTAGTCGAACGACGAGTTGGTTGGCTCGACGCCCGACCATGTCGCGCCGTCCTCGTCATCCTGGGGAGTCGCCTTGAAGGCGGGGTCCCAAAGCGCACGATCCCGGTTGTTCGCGGCCTGCGGCTTGTCGAACTGGTAGTCCTCGTAAACACGGATCGAACCGTTGGCTTCGGAGGGGCTCACCATCATCTCGGGGGGAACCGAGCCGCCCGCGATGAGGATCGAAAAGATGTTGCGGGTGGTGTCCTTCTGCTTCGATGACGTCGCGGTGACTGTGTTGCCGCCACCGTTGGTGTTGGTCACCGGATCGAGCGTCGAAGGACGGGGGTAGTTGTCGTTGTTGCTGCCGGCGTACACGACGAGCGCCTGCAGGATGCCGCGGACTTGGGTCGAGTCCTTCAGCTGGCGAGCAGCCTGACGGGCCTTGCCGAGGGCGGGCAGGAGAATACCGATGAGCAGCGCGATGATCGCGATGACCACCAGCAGCTCGATGAGGGTGAAACCACCCTTGCGCTTCTTGCTATTGAGCGTCTTCAACATGGTGCGAACCTTCCTGATGACTGCACCGACTCACGCTTCGCTCACGCAGCCGGTGTGCCCGAGCCGATGCACAATGCAAGGCCGAGCAAATACGATGAACCCACGCGGCAAGAAGAGCACACGCCCAACGCCGCACGACATGCCCAAGGCCGAGTCATTGCAGCGGACGTACACACGTCAGCACCGACTCGCGGGCGATCAGGATGTCGGTAAGGGGGTGGGCTCGACCGTCATCAGGTCGCGGCACTCAGGCCGCGGATGAGGGCATGTGCAATGGGTCTATCGTCGGCCCACGCGCTTACCAGTCGCTCTCGCGACGCGATACGCTACATCATACCGTCCGCGTGTCAAGCGGGGCGGTTCCGAATCGGCCACGTGTTTGGGTCGTGAAAGGAACTCCAATGATCGAAAAACGCCTCGAAGCCCTCGGCATCGCCCTACCAAATCCCCCCAAACCGGTTGCCGCCTACATCCCGTGCGTTCGGACGGGCGACCTGCTGATCACCGCGGGCCAGATCCCCATCGAAGCGGGCACGCTCCGGGCCGTTGGCCTCGTGCCCAGCGCGGTGTCCATAGAGGAGGCGAGCGCGTGCGCCAAGCTCTGCGCCATCAACGCCCTCGCCGCCGCCAAGGCCGAGCTCGGAAGCCTCGACCGCATCCGCCGCGTCGTCCGCCTCGGCGCGTTCGTTGCCTGCGGCCCCGACTTCACCGAGCACCCCACCGTCGCCAATGGCGCGAGCGAGTTCATGCACGAAGTCTTCGGCGAGGCGGGCAAGCACGCCCGCGCCGCGGTCGGCTGCGCTTCGCTCCCGCTTGGCGCACCGGTCGAGATCGAGTTCACATTCGAGGTCGCCTGATCCGCGCTGGCCGAAGACGCGATCCGGCCGAAAGCCTCAGCCGCCGAACGCTTTCGCGTAGTCCGCGAGGAACTTCTTGAGCCCGATGTCCGTCAGCGGGTGCTGCATCATCGACTCGATCACAGACAACGGCACCGTTGCAACATCCGCGCCGACGAGCGCGCAATGCAACATGTGGTTCGTGTGCCGGACGGACGCGGCCAGGATCTTCGTCGGCATGCCGTAGTTGTCGTAGATCTGGCGGATCTGGCGGATGAGTTCCATGCCGTCCTCGCCGATGTCATCAACACGGCCAATGAAAGGGCTCACCAGGTACGCGCCAGCCTTCGCCACCATCAGCGCCTGCAACGGCTGGAAACACAGCGTCAGGTTCGTGCGGATGCCCTCGTCGGTGAACGTCTTGCACGCACGCAGGCCATCAACCGTCGACGGTAGCTTTACGACGATGTTGCCCGCGATCTTCGCTCTCTCGCGTCCCTCGACAAGCATGTTGTCGTACTCGGTCGCGATGACCTCGGCCGACACGGGGCCGTCGACGACCTTGCAGATGTCTTCGAGGCGTTTGCCGTAGTCGACACCCTCCTTGGCGATGAGCGACGGGTTGGTCGTCACGCCGTCGAGCACGCCGAGGTCGTGCGCCTTTTTGATCTCGTCGATGTTCGCCGTGTCGATGTAGAGGTCCATGCCTTGCTCCGTCCGTGGGATGTGATCTGCGACTCGTGTGGCCACCGAGCCAGACCGGCCCGACGGGAGTTCGCACGAGACTAGCCGTCGGCCGCCCCGGCTGCCGACTCCGCGGGGATCATGCCCTTGAGCTCACGCCGAAGGATTTTGCCCGTCGGATTCCTCGGCAGCGCCTCCAGCAGGTACACCGACCGGGGGACCTTGTACCCCGCGATGTGCTCCCGGCACCAGGACTTGAGCGCCCCCTCGTCAAACTCGGCCCCCTCATCGAGCTCGACGAACGCCGCGATCACCTCGCCCCGCACCGGGTCGGGCACGCCGATCACGCCCGATGCGTGCACGCTCGGATGCGAGTTCAGCGCCTCCTCAACCTCGCGCGGGAACACATTCTCGCCGCCCACGATGATCATCTCTTTGAGTCGGCCCGTGATCGAAAGGAAGCCGTTCTCGTCGAACATGCCGATGTCACCGGTCCGGAAGAACCCCGCGTCGTCGAAGACCGCTGCCGTTTCCTCCGGAAGGTTGTAGTAGCCGCGCATCACGTTCGGGCCCTTCAGCCTGATCTCGCCCTCCCGCCCCGCGGGCAGCGACGCGCCGGTCTCGATGTCGATGATCCGCTGATCGATGCCGGGCAGCGGCATGCCGACCGTGCCGAGGTGCCCCTCGCCGGGCCTGCACCAGTTGGTCACCGGCGCCGTTTCGGTCAGGCCGTACCCCTCATTGATCGTCACGCCGAACCGATCGCGGAACCGCTCATAGGTATCGCGTGGCAACGGCTCGCCGCCGCACACCGCGTAGCGAATGCTTGCAAAGTCCTCGCGCTTCGCGTCCTTGAGCGCAAGCAGAGCCGTGTACATGCTTGGGATACCGACGAAGATCGTCGGCTTGTGCTCGCGAAACAGCTTCAGAATCCGTTGCGGCACAAACCTCGGCGAGTACACCGTCTTGCACCCCGCCTGCAACGCAAACAACGTCAACACCGTCAGCCCGTACGAATGAAACTGCGGCAGCACGCCGAGGATCGTGTCGCTCGGCCCGAACTTCACCCAGCCCATGCACTGGTCGACGTTGGCCTGCAAGTTCGCGTGCGAGAGCATCACGCCCTTGGGCTTGCCACTCGTGCCCGACGTATACAGCAGCACCGCCAAGTCGTCATCGTCCGCACCCTTCGGCCAGCGCGGATCAGGCACCGACTTCATGTTCATCTCGTCGAGCTTGATCATCTGCTTGACCTCGGGCGGATGATCCAAGTAGTCGAGCATCGGCGAGGCCGTCACGATCACATCGAGGCCCGCGTCATCGACGACATGCTGCAGCTCGGCGGGTTTGAGCAGGAAGTTCAGCGGGACGACCGTCCGCCCCAAACTCCACACACCCAGCGCCGAAAGCGGGAACGCGCCGCTTGAAGGCAGCATCACGCCGACGTGCTGCTGTGATGAACGCCGCTCGACCTCGGCCGCGACGTGCATCGACGCGATCAAAAGCTCGATGTTGCGATACGACCGCACCTCATCGATCACCGCCCGCCGCAACGGCGAACGCAACAGACGACGAACGATGGGCCAATGCACGGACATGGGAGAACCTCCATTTGCAACCGCCGTTCGCAACCGCAAGGCCGCTCGGATCAGCGACACGGCGCGTTACTCTAACTGCCAGCGGGAACCGGGGTTTCACCCACGCGTCGGAGTTGAAATGAAGCGTTGCGCATTGGCGATGATCTCGGCCCTCCTGATCCAAGGCCCGGCGTGTGCCGCGGCTCTGGATGCAGGCTCTTCCTACACCGAAGCAGCAGCGCCAGCCGAGCCGAAGCCCACGACCCGAATGCCGACGAGTCGGCGGGCCGAGTTGCACGCCCAGCGCGAGGCCGAGCGTGCCGCACGCCGTCGCGAGATCGCCTTCGAGCGCGACCTCCGCCAAATCAACGGCCAGCACTTCCGCACCCGCGATGTCGAACGCCGACAGGTCGGCCTTGCGAAACTCCGCCAGTTCACCGAGCCCTGGCAGTACGCCCCACTGCTCCACGTGCTCGGCAACGCCGGCGACGACGTCGCCCGCACACTCGCAAGCCACCTCGCCGAGCAAGACAACGACCAAGCCCGCGCCGCCCTCGCGTGGGCCGCGATCCACTCGAACGTGGAAGCACTCGCCGAGCACGCGACCGACAAACTGGTCCGCGGCCCGAAGCCCATTGGGCGACCGGCGCTCGGCGTCATCGCCGCATCGATCGCCGAGGGCGACACCGAGACGACGATCCGGGCCGCACTGCTCACCGAATCGCTCGCGCTCATCGAGCTCATCCCGCTCTTGATCGAAGCGCAAGTCGGCAGCACCCAGCCCACGCGCCGGCGGGGCGACAAAGCCTGGATCATGGTCGGCACGCAAACCGCGTACGTCGCCGATCTCACGCCCGTCGTGTCAGACAGCGCCGTCGCCTTTGATCCGCAGATCACCGTCGTTACCGAGGGCACATTGCTACGGGTCAACGACGCGGTCGTCGTCACCGTCCGCAGCGAGGTCCACGGCGTGCTCTTCCGCATGACCTCGGCGCTCCTCGGTCGGCCCACCAACACCCTCGGCTACGACGTGCCAGCATGGCGCACGCTCTGGGCCGACGAACTCGCACCGATTGTTGTCGATCGAATCAACGCGCGAGCAGCCAACGAAGTGCCCGCCTCATCCCAACGCGAGCACGCTCGCGATAGCCATCCCGCGGGTGTGCGACAGCGAGATTGACCACGTCGCGATGCCGCGCTCGGTCGCGATCGCCGCAGCCGCACCCGTGACCCGCAACGACGGCGCACCCAACGTGTCACGCACGACCTCGAAGTCCGTGAACGCAACGCCCTGGGTCCAGCCCGTGCCGAGCGCCTTCATCGCCGCTTCCTTGGCGGCAAATCGTGCCGCCAAGTGCTCGACGCGTCGCTTCGGGTTCGCATCGGCGTATGCGACTTCGCCGGGCGTGTACACACGCTCGAGAAAGCGATCGCCCTGCCGATCGAGCGATGCCGCGAGCCGATCGACCTCGACCATGTCGATGCCGTGCCCGAGCGGGTTCACGCGCCGGACTTCTTCGCCGCGGGCTTGCTTGCCTTCGCCGGCTTCTTCTCGACAGCCTTCTCGGGCTTCGACGTGCCAGAGTCGGACTTGGTCTCGGACTTGCCCTCCGACTTGTCGCCACCCGAATCTGCCTTGGCAGCCTTCTTGTAGGACTCGCTCCGGTAGTCGGTCTCGTAAAAGCCCGACCCCTTGAACATCACCGCCGCGCCCGTGCCGATGAGCCGCTCCAGCGCGTTCTTGCCGCACTCCGGGCACTTGCGCTTGTGCGAAGCGCTCATCGACTGGAACAGCTCAAACTCATGGTCGCAGTTGTTGCACCGATAGTCGTACGTCGGCATCAGCCATCCCCCTCGGCAACCGCGACCTTCGCGGGCCGGATGACACGCTCGCCCACGGCATACCCCGGCTGAAGCAACTGCACCACGCTCCCCGGCGCGTGCTCGCCCGCGGGCTGGCGCATCAGCGCCTCGTGCCGATTCGGATCGAATTCCTCGCCCGGCTGCGGCGCGAGCTGCTGGACGCCGTGCGTCGTCAATGCCTTGACGAGCTCGTCCTGAATCACGCGCACGCCCGCCGCGACCTGCTCGGGCGTTGCGGTCGCGAGGTCGATCTTGAGCGCATGATCGAAGTGGTCGAGCACCGGGATGATGCTCGCCAGCACGCGGTCTGCGCCGTGTGTCCGCGCCTGCTGCTCGCTGCGCGCCGCACGCCGCTGATAGTTCTGGAAGTCTGCGAGCGACCGCTGGTACTTCGTTTCCATCTCCGCCCACTCGGCTTCGAGCTGCTCGATGCGCTGCTCGGGTGTCGCCTCGCCCGCATCGCCAACCCGCGCCTCGCCGGTCTCGCCGCCAGCAGCGTCATCAAGACGATCGTCGTGTTCTGGGTTCGTCGCGTTGGTCATGGTCATGCTCCGGTCGGCCCTTTAGCCGCCGAGGAAATCCTTGATCTTCTTCACAAAGCCGTGCGACTCGGGCAGCACGCGATGGTCTTCGGTGTCCGCGTACGCACGCAGAAGCTCTTCCTGCTTGGCAGAGAGCTTCGTCGGAATCTCGATCTTCGCGATCACCGCGAGATCGCCGCGTCGGCCGCTCCGCAAATTCGGCAAGCCCTTGCCCTGCAGGCGAAACAGCTTCCCGTGCGGTGTGCCCTTCGGCAGCGTCAGCGTCTCGGGCTCATCGAGCGTCGGCACCTCGACCTCCGCGCCGAGCGTTGCCTGCGTGAACGACACGGGCATCTCGAGCACAAGGTGGTCGTCCTCGCGCACAAAGAGCGTGTGCTCTTCCACGCGCACCGCGACGTGCAGGTCACCCCGCATGCCCTCGCCCGCCGGGCTCATCTCCGGCGGCGGCGGCTCGCCCTCGCCGGGAATCCGCACAGCCTGTCCGTCGCGAATGCCGGGCGGGATCTTCACGGTGATGTTCCGCTTCTTCGGCACGCGGCCCTTGCCTCGGCACGAATCGCAACGCTCCTTCACCACCGTGCCGCGCCCTTGGCAGTGCGGGCACGCCGTGACCATGCGGAACATGCCGCCCAGCCCCTGCTGCTGCACCTTGCCCTGCCCGCCGCACGTCGTGCACGTGATCGGCTCGGTGCCGGGCTTGGCCCCGCTGCCCGTGCACGTGTCGCACACGTCGAGGCGAGTGAACTCGACCTCGCGCTCGCAGCCTTGCAGCACGTCCTTGAGCTCGATCGACACCTGCGTTTCCAGGTCGTACCCGCGCGCCACACCCCGCCGACCCCGGCCGCCGCCCATGCCACCGCCACCACCGCGGCCCCCGAAGATCTCCTCGAACATCGAGAAGATGTCGTTGGGATCCATCCGCGAGAAGTCATGGCCAGCCGCACCCGCGCCGCGCAGCCCATCGTGCCCATACTGGTCGTACCGCGCACGCTTGTCGCCGTCGGACAAAACCTCGTACGCCTCGGCCGCTTCTTTAAAAGAAGCCTCGGCCTCGGCGTCGCCCGGATTGCGATCCGGGTGGTACTTCATCGCCAGCCGGCGATACGCCCGCTTGAGCTCATCGGCATCGGCCGTCTTCTCAACGCCGAGCACTTCGTAGTAGTCGCGGGTGGTTGGCATGGAGTCGGTGCGTCCTTGCAGCTCTTTTCACTGAACCAAGAAACAGCGCCGGCGCCGTGTTCCCACGGCACCGGCGTCGTGATGCAATCGGAAATTTACGAAGTCGCCATCGCCGTCGGCTCGGTCTCATCCTTGAGCTCGGCGATCAGCACGTCGGTCGTGAGCATCAGGCCCGACACCGACGCCGCGTGAATCAGCGCGCTCTTGGCGACCAAACCCGGGTCGATGATGCCCGCCTTGACCATGTCGACGTAGTCGCCGGTCGCGGCGTTGAAGCCCATCGAGCCCTCGTCCTGTTTCACGTTGTCGACGATCAGGTCGCCGTCAAAACCCGCGTTCTCGGCGATCTGGCGGCACGGGGCATCCATCGCCGCAACGACGATGTCAAAGCCCTGCTTCTCGTCGCCCTTGGACTTCTTCTTCGCCTCGAGCACCGCCGCTTGGGCACGCAGCAGGGCCACGCCGCCGCCGGGCACGTAGCCCTCCTTGGCTGCGGCGCGGGTCGCGTGCAGCGCGTCGTCGACGAGGTCCTTCTTGGACTTCATCGCGACCTCGGTCGCGCCGCCCACGTTGATGATCGCCACGCCGCCGGTGAGCTTAGCGTGGCGCTCCATGAGCTTCTCTTTGTCGTACTCGCTCGTCGAGCGGTCGTGCAGCGCCTTGATCTGCTCGGCCCGCGCAACGATGTCCTTCTTCTTGCCCGCGCCCTCGATGATCGTCGTGTCGTCCTTCGTCACAATGATCTTCTTGGCCCGGCCGAGCTCGGAGAGCTCGACCGACTCGAGCGACCGACCAAGATCTTCAGCCAGGTACGTGCCGTTGGTGAGAATCGCGATGTCCTCGAGCATCGCCTTGCGACGATCGCCGAAGCCCGGCGCCTTGACCGCGCACACCTTGAGCATGCCACGCAGGCGGTTCACGACCAGCGCCGCGAGGGCCTCGTTCTCGACTTCCTCGGCAATAACCAGCAGCGGCTTGTCGGACGCGGCGATCTTGTTGAGCAGCGGCAGCAGGTCGGGCAGGTTCGAGATCTTCTTCTCGTAGATCAGCACGTACGCGCCATCGAGCTCCGCCTCGGCCGTCTTGGGGTCGGTCATGAAGTACGGCGAGAGGTAGCCCTTGTCGAACTGCATGCCCTCAACGTAATCGAGCGTCGTGTCGGCGCTCTTGCCCTCCTCGATCTCAACAACGCCATCAGCGCCGACCTGGGCGATCGCCTCGGCGATGAGCTCGGCGACCTCCTTGTCGTGGTTGGCCGACACAGCCGCGATCTTCGCGTAGTCGGCCTTGCCCTTGCACTGGATCGCCATCGCATCGATCGCATCGCCCGCAGCCTCGGCTGCGGCGTTGATGCCGCGCTGGAGCTGCACGGGGTTCGCGCCCGCCGCGACGTGCCGCAGACCCTCGTTGAAGATCGCCTGCGCGAGCACCGTCGCCGCGGTCGTGCCATCGCCCGCCTTGTCGGCCGTCTTTTTGGCGACCTCGTTGACCATCTTCGCGCCCATCGACTCGAAGGGCTCGGGCAGGCTCACTTCTTTCGACACGCTCACGCCGTCCTTCGTGACGTGCGGCCCGCCGTAGGACTTCTCGATCACAACGTGCCGGCCCGATGGGCCCATCGTGCACTTGACCGCATCCGCGAGGCGATCAACGCCCTTCTTCATCTCGATCAGCGCGTTGTCGTCGAACATGATCTGCTTGGCTGCCATGGGTCGTCTCCAATTTCCCTAGTCGCCCGTGCGAATCGCCGGGCGCGAATGTGTTCTGAAAATTCTGCGTGTTCCTACGCGGGCTGGTACAGCGTGTACCCCGCGTGTTCCATCTCTTCACCAGCCGCGTCCCACACCCAGCGCAGGCACCGCTCGTGCATGTACTTCATCCATCCGCCAGCCACGCCGGCGCGATAGAACGACTTTGTGTCCGTCCGCTCAAATCCCGCGGACGTCTTGGTCTCCGAGCTGGGCGCGTCGGCCTCGCCCGGATCGAGATCAAGAAACTCATACAACTTCGGGCGGTGCGTCGCGAGGTCACCGCGGAGGTCCTCGTAGTTGATCTCCATCGCCCGGCCGTTGAGCTCGCCGGCTTCCATGAGCCGGATCGTCTCGCGATCGCGCTGTCGCATCGCCGCCCAGCCTCGCGCCATGTGCCGCACCCACTGCTCGTCGTCGAGCAGCTCCTCCGGATGCCGCTCGAAGTGATCGGCATCCTTCTTGTAGCGGTTCATCAGCTTGCGAATGGTCCCGCGCTGCTCGCGCTCGACGATCGCCGGCACGACCTCGGGCCCGCATCGCAGCACGTGGTAGGTCCACGACACGATCACGTCCCGCGGGTCGCGCACGATCGTGATGTGCCGGGCACCGGGCACCAGCGCCATGATCCGCCGGGGGGTCTGGTCGCAGAGCCACGTCGCGCTGGGCTTCTCGTGGGCGGTCGCCAGAATGGTCTGGCGAACCGTCTCGACGAAGTACCGCTGCGCAACCTCGCGGGCAGGCCCGCCCGACGCGACGTGCCACTCCCGGCGAAAGAAATCATCAAACCCTCGAAGCAGCGCCTCGAAGTGGTACTCCCCGCGGACGTGCACCTTTGGGTGCAGCGCCAGCAGGCTGCCCACCCAGTTCGTGCCCGAGCGGGCATGACCAGACAGGAAGCACACGCGCTGAGCATCGCCATCGCCCTGCGGGCGACCGACGTGCTCGGGCAGCGTCGGAGCTTCCACCTCGACGGGACCGCTATTGCGTTTGGCGAGTTGTTTGATGTTGTCGATCATCGGTAGGTGCCAGCTCGATTCAGCCTCAGCCGCCGATGATGCCGAGCAGCTCGGTCTCACGCATGATCAGGTGCGTGTCGCCCTTGAGCTCGATCTCGGTGCCCGCGTACTTGCCGTACACGACCGTGTCGCCCTTCTTGACGG
>ERZ1740067.1209-NODE-1209-length-18220-cov-5.301294_pt1 | contig 18220 bp, 14 predicted proteins | sample MGYA00581736_ERZ1740067 | MGnify/ENA primary metagenome ERZ1740067 (study PRJEB43018, sample SAMN04849236) | marine metagenome | isolation source: floating plastic debris | place: Pacific Ocean | collected 2008-08-27 | study: EMG produced TPA metagenomics... | reverse complement strand
ACGATGCCCGTCATCATCGCAAGCGGCGCCTTTGGTCTCATTGCATATGCAGTCGGCAATGCCGTTTTTGCCGGTTATCTCTACATTTCAGGTGTTCCCGGCGCTGGTGAGTTAGCGGTCTTCTGCGGCGCCATCATCGGATCGGGCCTTGGGTTCCTCTGGTTTAACGCGCCGCCCGCCATGGTCTTCATGGGGGATACGGGTTCACTTGCGCTCGGCGGCGCGCTTGGATCTGTCGCCGTCGTTACGCATCACGAAATTGTTCTGTCGATCGTAGGCGGCTTGTTTGTCTTAGAAGCCGTCTCCGTCATCGTTCAAGTCGCTAGCTTTAAAATGACGGGCCGCCGGGTCTTTAAAATGGCGCCTATTCACCACCATTTCGAACAGCTCGGCTGGGCGGAGAGCACCATCGTGATCCGGTTCTGGATTATCGCGCTGCTCCTCGCTTTGGTTGGCCTGTCTACCTTGAAATTGCGGTAGGGCTGGCGATGATTCCTCTTCCGCACATGTCAGGAAAAACTGTTGGTGTCTTAGGCCTCGGTGCGTCTGGCCTGGCCAGCGCGAAGGCTTTAACTGCCTCTGGCGCTGCTGTGCTGTGCTGGGATGATGGGGAGGCCGCGCGGGTGAAAGCCGCGGCGCAGCATCTCGCCGTGAAGCCCTTCTCAGGCGCGGATGTTGACCTTCTCATCAGTTCACCCGGCATCCCGCTGGCCTATCCCGCGCCGAACCCCATCACAGCACAGGCGCTTGAGGCGCAAGTCCCTGTGGTTGGTGATGTTGAGCTTTTTGCAAAAGCGCGGGCCGCGCTGCCAGAGCACAAGGTGGTTGGTATTACCGGCACGAATGGGAAATCGACCACCACGGCGCTTATCGCCCATTGTCTGCAGAGCGCAGGGCTTGATGTCCAGATTGGCGGTAATTTCGGTCCACCTATTTTGTCACTCGACCCCGTCTGCGATGTGTTTGTGTTGGAGCTATCGAGCTTCCAATTGGAAATCACGAACAGTCTCGATTGCGATGTGGCGGTGTTCCTTAACCTCTCGCCTGACCATGGCGACCGCTATGCCTCCATGAATGACTATGCGGTGGCCAAGCAGCGGTTGTTCGATATGCAACGCGCGCAGCATGATGCGATCATCGCAGTGGATGACGCGGAAGGCCAGCGCCTTGCTGCATCCGTCACTGGACAGGTCATTCCTGTCAGCGGGTCCGGGCGTCCCGCGCGTTGGACGGTGCGAGACGGCGCCCTTTGGTTTGAAAATGACGTCGTTTCCAAGCAAGCGGACTGGCCTGCCTTGAAAGGCCATCACAATGCGCAAAATGCAGCGGCCGCCGCAGCAGCCTGCCATCAACTTGGTCTCAGCCGAGACCAAATCGCCAAAGGACTTGCCAGTTATGAAGCGCTGGCGCACCGCAGCCAATGCGTCGCGCAGGCTGGCCAGCTCAGCTTCATCAACGACTCTAAAGCCACCAATCCAGAAGCCGCCGCCCAATCGTTGACGGCCTATGACGCCGTCTATTGGCTCGCAGGCGGCAGTGATAAGGGCAGCGCATTTGATGTTCTCCTTGAGCCTGCCAAATCCCTGCGCGGTGCTTATTTCTTTGGGCAAACCGGCCCCTCAATGGCCGATGCACTTGGTTTTCCAAGTGAGACCATTTTCAATGATATGAAAGGCGCTTTCGATGCCGCCGTTGGCGCTGCGCATCAAGCTGGTGGCCCGGCCACCATCCTGTTGTCGCCCGCATGCGCCTCCTTCGACCAGTTCAAGAATTTTGCAGACCGCGGGGACGCGTTCACCCAGCTGGCGCGCGGCGTTGAAAGGCAGGCGGCCTGATGCTGATTGAACGCACCGACCAATCGCTCATTGCCCGCTGGTGGTGGACCGTGGATAAAATCACTCTCGGCTCCATCCTCCTATTAATCGGCATGGGCCTGTTTGTCATTTCATCCGCAAGCTTGCCCGAAGCAGCGCGCAATGGTGTTGAGCCCTTCTACTATTTCAAGCGTCACCTGATGTTTGCCAGCGTTGGGCTCATGCTCATGCTCAGCTTATCCATCATTCCCGCTGAGCAGCTGGGCAAGGTGGCCCTGTGGGGGTTTGGCGTCTCGCTGGTTTTGGTGTTTGCGACATTTGCCATGGGGTCCACCCTGAATGGCGCGCGGCGCTGGCTCTCCATCGGCGGGCTGTCGCTACAGCCGTCTGAACTCCTCAAGCCGTTCTTTGTTGTGGTGACAGCGCTCATTCTGGCCCAGCGCTTTTCGCGTCCAACCATGCGGGTGTTGCAGCTCAGCCTGATTGTCTTAATGGCGGTTATCGTGCCACTGGCGCTGCAACCGGATGTCAGCCAGGCGCTCATGCTGTCGCTGGTGTGGATGGCGCAAATCCTCTTGGCGGGCTATTCGCTTTGGTTCTTCTTAGCGCTTGCCGTTTCCGCCATGGCGGGCCTGGCCTCGGCCTATCTGGCTTATCCCCATGTGGCTGCCCGGATTGAAAGCTTTCTCACCCCGAGCTTTGACCCTTATTCCCAAGTGGGCATTTCCATCCGCGCCTTCATGAATGGCGGCCTGTTTGGGCGCGGCATGAATGAAGGGGCGCTGAAATCGTCCTTGGCGGATAGCTATGCGGACTTTGTGTTTGCTGCCGTGGGTGAAGAGCTCGGCTTCTTCATCAGCGCGCTTCTCGTCGTCCTGTTCGCCGCCATCTTGCTGCGCGGTATGGCGCGCATGCTGCATGAAGACCACGCGTTCAACTTCCTGGCCGCGAGCGGTCTTCTTATTCTGTTTGGCCTGCAAACTCTCCTCAATCTCATGGTGACCCTTGGTATGGCGCCGCCCACGGGCGTGACGTTGCCCTTTGTCAGCTATGGCGGCTCGGCGCTCCTTGGAATGGCCATTGTCATGGGCTTTGTCCTTGCCTTCACCCGGCGGATTCATTTCTCCACTGGGCTGCGTGTGTATAGACGAAGGAGTACGCCATGAACGACGCCACAGTGCTGGGCAATGAAGGCCATTTTGTTATCGCGGCGGGCGGCACCGGCGGGCATATGGCACCGGCCTATGCCGTTGCGCAATTAATGCTAGACCGTGGCTACACCGTGACGCTGATTACCGATGAGCGCGGCCAAGCCTTTCCCGGTAAACCAGAGCGCGTCGTGACCTCCGTCCTTGATGCGCAGGTGCCACGCACGGGCGTGTTCTCTTTGTTGTCGACAGCCGCGGGCGTACGCAAAGCGCAAAGGCAAGCGACGCAGTTCCTGTCAGTCGCGCCTGTTGCGGCCGTCATCGGCTTTGGCGGCTATCCCGCGCTGCCGACGTTGCTCGCTGCCAAGGCGATGAACATTCCCTACATGACGCATGAGCAAAATGCCGTGCTTGGCCGGACCAATAGACTGACCGGCCCGCGTGCGGCGGCTGTGGCCATTTCTTTTCCTGGCACGCAAAAGCTGCCTGCCAAATGGCACTCCAAGACTGCTCTGACAGGCACGCCAGTCCGGCCCGATATCCTTGAAAAACGTGAGGAAGAATATCCCATTCTGTCGCGCGATAGCTTGATGCGCATTCTCATCCTAGGCGGCAGCCAAGGCGCGCGCATTTTAAGCGATGTGGTGCCCGAAGCCGTCAGCATCGTCCCGCCCGCGCTGCGCCAGCGCCTCCAAATCACCCAACATTGCCGCCAAGAAGATTTAGAGCGCGTGCGCGGCGCCTATGCTGAGCTAAAGGTCGCGGCGGAAGTCACCTCCTTCATTCAAGATGTGGGCGAAAAGCTGCGCTGGACACACCTGGTGATTGCGCGGGCAGGCGCGTCGACCATTGCTGAACTCACAGCCGTTGGTCGCCCGTCCATCTTGGTGCCCTTCGCAGCTGCGATGGATGACCATCAGAGGGTCAATGCTGAGATGCTCTCCAGCAACGGTGCGGCCATCACCATGACCGAAGAGATGTTTGATGCGCGCAGCCTGGCAAAACAGCTGCAAAAACTGTCGCTAGCCCCAGGGACAATGGCGGAGATGGCTGAGGCAGCTAAACGTCTAGGCTATCCGCGCGCGACCAAGCATTTGGCAGATATGTGCGAATTTGTAGGCCGTGGCGGCCGGAGGGATGCGGCATGAGGCCAGCGCCTTCCAGCATAGGCACAATCCATTTGGTCGGCATTGGCGGCATCGGCATGTCTGGCATTGCGGAGATGCTCAAAAGTCTTGGCTATCATGTCCAAGGCAGTGATATCTCCCGGTCTGCGAATGTCATTCGTCTGGAAGACCAAGGCATCAAAGTCTTTATCGGCCATGCGGAAGAGAATGTGGCCGACGCCCGGGTCGTGGTGATTTCCACTGCTGTGAAGCCCGACAACCCAGAAGTCGTGGCCGCGCGCGCAGCGGGCACGCCGGTGGTGCGACGCGCAGAGATGCTGGCCGAGCTGATGCGCCTGAAAAGCTGCATTGCCGTCGCTGGTACACATGGCAAAACCACCACCACCTCGCTTGTGGCGGCGCTGCTAGACGCAGGCGGCTTTGACCCAACCGTTATCAACGGCGGCATCATCAACGCTTATGGCAGCAACGCGCGCCTTGGGCAGGGCGAGTGGATGGTGGTCGAAGCGGACGAGTCTGACGGCACCTTCGGCAAGCTGCCCTCGACCGTCGCCATCGTCACCAATATCGACCCAGAGCATCTGGACTTTTACGGTAGCTTCGATGCTGTGAAGGCCGCCTTCCAAAGCTCTCTGCAGAATATCCCGTCGTCTGGCGCAGCAGTCTTATGCACCGACCACCCGGTAGTGCAGGCCATGGGCGGCACCTTAGAAGACCGCCGTGTCATCACCTATGGCCTCAACCCACAAGCCGATATCCGAGCGGAGATTGGGAAAACCGGGGCCTCCGGGACGGATTTCTCTATTCACCGTCCCGATGACGTTATTGCCGACATGTCCCTCAGCCTGCCCGGTAAACACAATATTTTGAATGCCTTAGCTGCTGTTGCGGTTGCCACGGAGCTCGGTATTTCCGCGGATGCTATTCGCAGCGGCCTGCAATCTTTCTCTGGCGTGAAGCGGCGCTTTACGACTGTGGGAGAGGCCGCTGGCCGTGTGTTCATTGATGACTATGGGCACCACCCGACAGAGATAAAGGCGGCCTTGTCTGCCGCGCGCGATGCATCTGCAGGCCGCGTCATCGCAGTGGTGCAGCCGCATCGCTATTCGCGTCTGCACGATCTGTTTGATGATTTTTCGCTGGCGTTCAACGATGCGGACCAAGTCTACATCACGCCTGTCTTTGCAGCCGGCGAACAGCCCATTGATGGTGTCGATAGCGCCGCCCTAGCCGCACAGGTTCAAGCCAATGGGCACCGCCATGCCCAGAGTGTTGCCTCGCAAGAAACGCTGATGAAGCGGCTTGGCAAATCCTCAAAACCGGGGGATATGATTGTCTTCTTAGGGGCTGGTGACATCACCCGCTGGGCTGCCGAAGCGCCGACCGCTTTTCCAAGCAGAGCAGCGTCATGATGGCGGTCTCTGCTGTAACCCAATATCCGGCCTTCGAAGGGCTGCGCGGAAAGCTGGCCTATGAGGCAAGCGTGCGCAAATACACCTGGTTCCGCGTGGGCGGGCCAGCGGACATCTTATTCAAGCCAGCTGACCCAGAGGACTTGGCGTCTTTCCTGAGCCAGCTCTATGCGCATGACCGGGGCCTGCGCGTGTTGCCGCTTGGGGTGGGGTCTAATATCCTCATCCGTGATGGCGGGCTGGCGCAGCCGGTGGTGCAGCTTGGTAAGGCCTTTTCTGGGATTGAGGTTGCAGGGGATATCATTACCGCTGGCGCGGGTGCGCTTGATTTCGCGGTGAGCGATGCTGCAACCGAGGCTGGTTTGGCCGGCTTTGAATTCCTGCGCGGCATCCCCGGCACAATTGGCGGCGCAGTCGCCATGAACGGCGGTGCTTATGGCGGCGAACTCTCTGATGTGCTTCTCGATGTGGACGTGGTTCATCCCGATGGAAGCATTGCGCGCCTGTCCAAGGCGGACCTTCAGATGGCCTATCGCAAAGCCACCTTGCCCGACGGTGCAATCGTCATCTCAGCGCGTATGTGCGGCGTGCCGGATGACCCCAAGGCTATCAAGACCCGCGTGGAAGACATTGTGTCCGAACGTGAAGGTAGCCAGCCGCTGCGCACCCGCACGGGTGGCAGCACCTTTAAAAATCCAGAGGGACACAAAGCCTGGGCGCTGATTGATGCCGCTGGGTGCCGGGGTCTCAAGCGCGGCGGGGCGCAGGTGTCTGAAAAGCACTGCAACTTCCTTATCAACACCGGCGACGCCACGGCGGCTGACTTGGAAGGCCTTGGCGAGGATGTGCGCGCTAAAGTGCTGACGCATAGCGGCGTGACCCTGGAGTGGGAAATCAAGCGGGTGGGGAGGGCAGCGCTATGAATGTAGCCGTCCTTGCCGGTGGGCATAACTCAGAGCACGAGGTCTCGCTGTCTTCTGCCAAATCCATCATGGCTGCGCTGGCTGATTTAGGCCACGTCGCGCAGACCTTTGATGTCAGCCCATCCTTGCCGCAAGAGCTGGCGGGTTTCGCACCGGATGTGGTGTTCAATGCGCTGCATGGTCCCGGCGTTGAAGATGGCGGTATCCAAGGCTTCCTGGATGTTTTGCAATATCCCTACACACACAGCGGTGTGCGCAGCTCGGCCATCGCCATGGACAAAAAGCTCACCAAGCTCATGCTGGCTGAGACCGAGATTGATGTGGCGGCTGACAAAATCATCGATCCCGAAACACTGTTTGAAGCCGACCCATTGCCGCGGCCTTATGTGCTCAAAGCGCTCAATGAGGGCTCGTCGGTCTCCGTTGTCATTATCACAGACGAAGACCCGCAGCCGCTCACGGCAGATGATGAGGGTCCCTGGCATCACTATGATGCGCTTCTGGCTGAGGAATTCATTCCCGGCCAGGAAATCGCCGTCGCCGTGCTGGATGGCAAGGCTTTGGGTGTCATTGAACTGCGCCCGCATGAAGGCTTCTATGACTACCGCGCAAAATACACGGACGGCGTTACAGACCACATCATGCCAGCGGATATTCCAGCCAGTGTGGCGGATAAAGCTTGCCGCGATGCCGAAGTCGCGCATATCGCTCTCGAGTGCCGCGGGGTGACCCGGTCGGATTTCCGCTACGACCCCGATACGGGCCGCTTGGTGTTCCTCGAAATCAATACGCAGCCGGGCATGACGACGCTGTCGCTCGTGCCTGAGATTGCCGCTTATGCCGGCATCAGCTTTCCCAAACTTATCTCTGCCCTCCTTGATGGAGCTCGTTCATGACCAAAGCAAAGGCCCGTAAGGCCCCGTCTAAAAATAGAAAATCGCGCGCGAAAAAGGCTGCGCCCAAAAGCCAGCTGAACCATGTTCGCCTTGCTGGCTATGTCTTTGTCGGCGCTGCCTTAGCGAGCGCTGCTGCACTGGCCGTCTTGTTTGTCGATTTTAAGACGTTGCCACGTGATATCGCGACCGGTACGCAAGCCCTTGTAAAAGAAGCTGGATTTAATGCGCAGACCCTGCAGGTTTATGGGGCGCAGCGGTTTACGTTTCGGCAAGTGGAGCAGCTTGCCGCTATCGACACATCGGCTACGATTTTCGGCCAGGACTTAGAGGCCATCCAAGCGCGCCTCGTGGCGCACCCATGGGTGAAAGAGGCTCGAGTGAGCCGCAATCTGCCTGGCACTCTGCGGAAAGACTAAGAAGAGCGCAACGACTTTGCCCGCTGGCAGGTGGCAGATAAGATCCATCTGATTGATGATGAGGGCACGCCCTTCTTAAAAATTGGTCGTAAAGAGTGGCGCAGCCTGCCTTTGGTGGTGGGCGATGGTGCAAACCAGTCTGCCGGCACGCTTTCGGCCGCCTTGACCAACTATCCCTATCTCGCTGATCGGTTGTCCTCGGCAACATGGGTCGGCGCCCGGCGCTGGGACTTGTTGTTCCAAGGCGGCGTCCTTGTACGCTTGCCGGAAGAACAGACGGCAGAAAAGCTCGGTCAGCTCAGCGCCATGCATGCCCGCGACAACATCTTAGATGCTGGCCCCATGCGGATAGACATGCGCATGGACCATATGCTGGCCATCAGCACAGACCCCACACAGTTCCGGCCAAAACCGCGTCCGAAGCGACCGAAGGCCCAAACCATCGCCACGGCAAGTTAAGAAGGAGACACTCACCACCATGCCGCAGAAAGGCGCAGATAGCGTAGCAATTATTGAACTTGGCAGTGCCAAGACGTGCTGCCTGGTGGCCGCCGTTGAAGCTGAGGGTGACCCGCAAATCACCGGCGTTGGCCATCTGGGCTCTGCTGGGATCGAGGAAGGCCTGGTTCAGGACTTATCCAAAGCCCAAACCATTTTAAGCCGCGTGGTGCAGCAGGCTGAAACCATGGCTGGTCATGTGATCGAGCAGGCCGTGGTGGTGACGAGCGGCGGGCATCTGGGCAATGATGGCATCCGCGTAGAGGTCTCTGCCGCTGGGCACGCCATAGAGCGCGGCGACATCATCAAAACCATCCGTTTGGCCGAGCGGGAAGCAGATGCCGGGCCGGGGACACTGCTCCACGCGGTGCCAGCCTGCTTCAGCATCGATGGCAAAAGCGGGGTGCGCAATCCGGAAGGTCTGCTCGGCGAGCGCCTCAGCCTCGATATCTGCGTCCAAGCCATCGAAAATGACCATGCAGGCAACCTCCACAACCTTGCCAATCAAGCCATGCTTGACGTTCCAGCCTTGCTTTTCTCCGGCTACGCCAGCGCGCAGGCCTGTTTACACGACGAAGAGAAAGAAAATGGGGTCGCATGTGTAGATTTAGGTGGAGGAATTTGTTCAACCACCATATTTTGTGGGTCTAAGTTGATTTATGGAGGCGCTGACCCCATGGGGAGCGACCGCATCACCCGCACTTTAGCCAAGCGCCTCAGTCTGTCTGTGACCGATGCAGACCGCCTTAAAAAACAGCATGGCCGTGTTTGGCAGCGCGACGCTGACTTCAAGGAGGTCATTAGCGTACCCCAGCGCTTGGCGGAAGGGGGCATGGAGCAAACCGACATTCGCAAAGCCCGCCTCATCAGCCTCATTCGGCCGGACGTCGAAGAGATTTTGGAAAGTGTTGCCGCGCAGCTGAAACGCGCTGGCTTTTCTGGCCGCGATGCCGGCCCGGTCGTCCTGACTGGCGGCGGTGCCCAGCTGCAGGGATTGAACTTGCTGGCCGAGCAAATTCTCGGTTGCCCGGTTCGGCTTGGCTTTCCGCAGCGCTATGCTGGCCTGCCCACATCCATGCGTGGGCCGGCCTTTTCCAGCATGATTGGCGCGCTTAGCCACATTCTAACCGGCGAGCGTGAAGAACTGAGCAGTGCGGCGGGGCGCCTCAAAAAAGGCGCCACCCTGACCGGCCCAGCCCCTATTTGGCCCAAGCGAGTCCTCAAATGGCTGAGGGACGCATGGTGAACCATCAAGAAACGAGTACCGCCAGCAGAGTGAAAGGGCTGGCACAGATAGTCGTGTACCTAAACGCCTTTCGCACAAATCAAACCGCATCGCCGTCCAGCGTATCACGGCCTGGCATGCACAGCCTGGATGAGAAAGAGGACACACTTCATGAAGGAGGGCGAGATGCCAATTGACTTCGAAACGGATAATTTGACTGAGCTTAAGCCGAAAATCACCGTCATCGGCGTGGGCGGCGCTGGCGGCAATGCTATCGACAACATGATCACCGCTGATCTGCGCGGCGTTGATTTTGTGGTTGCCAATACTGATGCGCAGGCGCTTGCCAAATCAAAGGCAGGGGAGCGCGTGCAGCTTGGCCTGTCTCAAACCAAAGGTTTGGGTGCGGGCGCCCGGCCGGAAGTGGGCGCTGCTGCAGCGGAAGAGGCTTTGGCGGATATGCAAACGCTGATGCATGGATCCAACATGGTGTTCATCACCGCTGGTATGGGCGGTGGCACCGGCACCGGCGCTGCGCCCGTCATTGCTAAAGCTGCGCGGGAGATGGGTATTCTCACCGTCGGCGTGGTGACCAAGCCCTTCCAGTTTGAAGGCCGGATGCGCATGCGTGCGGCCGACCGCGGGATTGATGAACTGCAGCGCAACGTCGACACGCTGATTGTCATTCCAAACCAAAACCTGTTCCGGCTGGCTGATGAAAACACCACTTTGGTGGACGCCTTTGCCATGGCCGATGATGTGCTGCACTCCGGTGTGCGCGGCATCACCGATTTGATGCTGGCAGAAGGCCTGGTCAACCTTGACTTTGCTGACATCTGCACCGCCATGAGCGAGATGGGCAAAGCCATGATGGGCACCGGCGAAGGTGAGGGCGACCGCCGGGCAACCGAAGCGGCAGAATCGGCTATCTCCAACCCCTTGCTTGATGAAATCTCCCTCAAGGGCGCCAAGGGCGTTGTCGTCAACGTCACCGGCGGCCATGACCTCAAGCTGTGGGAAATCGACGAGGCTGTTACCCACATCTCTGACCAAGTGGACCCAGAAGCCAACGTCATTTTCGGCGCTGCGCTGGACCCAGAGCTCGACGGAAAATTCCGCATCACTGTCGTTGCCTCAGGTATTGACGCTGAAGCCGATGTGCAGCCCAATCCGCGTCAAGTTGAGGCCCAGAAGGACGCGGCCGACCTCGCCAGCACTGTGCTTGAAGAAGAAGCGCCTGCGGAAAAGGTCGCGCTCAAGGTTGTGGGCGATGATGTTGCCGCGGCTGCCAAAACAGGCGTTGCAGCGGCGACAGCCACCGCACCGCTCGACCTCATGACCATTGCTGTTGAAGAAGCACCGCAGCAACCAGCCCGGACCTTTGTGCCTGAGCCGGCCATGACGGTTGAGAAGCCTGCGGTAAAAGCAGATATGCCGTTGACGCAGGACACTGCGGACAAGGATATGCCGCCCTCGCTGTTTGACATGGTCAAGCGCGGCCTGAGCGGCAAAACCGAGACGCCGCAGCCGACATCGCAGACGGCGGACGAGGTAACGATTACCACGCATGAGCCAGAGCCGCCGCAAACTGAAACAGCGCCGGTCGAGCCAGCGCCTAAGCCGAAAGCAAAAGACGGTGAATTGGAAATTCCAAACTTCCTGTTCCGCCAGGTGAACTAAGCCCGAAGAACGCTGAGGCTTCGTTCTCCACCCTTTTTTATCCAGACCACCTAACTGGCGGCGCCGCATCTGCGGTTGCCGCCTTTTCTTTGCCGAAATGGCCGCTATAAAGAGACCGGAAGCAAATGATTTAGGGCATTCGGCCTCACCATCTTTGCCCAGTTGTTCCGGCGAGGAGATATATGCGCGCTCTGGCAATAAGCTTGGTCTGCGTCGTTACCTTACTAACGGCCTGTTCATCCGATGACCGGGAGCGCAAGTTCGTCGCCCGCGATGTGGGGGCGCTCTATAACCTCGGCAAAGACTATCTAGAGCGTGGCCGCTACACCGATGCGGCGGTCTTTTTTGATGAGGTTGAGCGCCAGCATCCCTATTCGCTTTGGGCGCGCCGCGCGCAGTTGATGAGCGCCTATGCCTATTACCGCGCCAACAAATATGATGACGCAGTGCTGTCGGCGGAGCGCTTTTTAACGCTACATCCCGGCAATAAGGAAACCGACTACGCCTACTACCTCATCGCCATTTGCCATTATGAGCGCATCATCGATGTCACCCGCGATCAGAAGATGACGCAGCGGGCGCTGCAGGCGCTGCGCGAAGTGGAGCGGCGGTTCCCAGAGTCGGACTATGCGGAAGATGCCAAGCTGAAGATAGACATGACCCGAGACCATTTGGCAGGCAAAGAGATGGAAGTCGGCCGCTTTTATCAGCGCCGCGGGCAGCATTTGGCAGCCATCGGACGGTTTAAGACCGTTGTCGACCGCTATGATACGACAAGTCATACACCCGAAGCGCTGCACCGCATGACCGAAAGCTTTCTGTCGCTCGGCATTAGGGCTGAAGCGCAAAAGTCGGCTGCTATTCTTGGCTACAATTACCCCGGCAGCAAATGGTATCGCTATTCCTATGACTTGATACAGGATAAGGGATAGGTCCAAGCAGCGTTCCACTACACTGCTGAGGGCATTTGCATATTGATTTTCCCGGCAAAAAGAGGCGTCATGACCCGACTTGAGCGGGCCATTCATGGTAGAAACTGGAGTCTAGGCTCAAAAATGGATTCGCCGACCAAGTCGGCGAATGACGGATGATCGTGAACCAACTGCCCCGACGCACTTGCTGTGCTTAGATGCTCCCAATGCTCAGCAGCCTTCGCATTGAAAATATCGTCCTGATCAAGCAGCTCACCTTAGAGCTGGACCGTGGCCTCAACGTCCTGACTGGGGAGACCGGCGCTGGCAAATCCATCTTGCTTGGTAGCCTCAATCTAGCGCTCGGTGCGCGGGCGGATGCCGGGCTGCTCCGCGCCGGCAGCGAGAAAGGCAGCGTCACGGCGGTCTTTGAAGGCGCACAGCGCGCTGACCTCCAGGCGCTTCTGGAAGAGGCCGATATTGAGCTTGAAGACCAGCTTATTCTGCGCCGCCGCATTAAAGCCGATGGTGCCAGCCGGGCTTATATCAACGATGCACCGGTGAGTGCGGGGCTCTTAAGGGCTGTCGGTGCGATCCTGGTTGAAATTCATGGCCAGCATGATGAGCGCGGGCTCCTAGACGTTAAAGGGCATTTGTCTCTGCTCGACCAATTTGGTGGCCATGCCAAGACATTGGCGGCGGTGGATAGCGCCTTTCAAACCTATCAAAGTGCTGCCAAAACGCTTGCAAAGCGGCAAGCGCAAATCGCTGAAATGGCCGCCGAGGAAGATTACCTGCGCACCTGCACAGAAGAGCTTCAGCGATTGGCGCCAAAGGTCGGTGAAGAGGAGAGCCTCGCTCTGCGCCGGGCAGAGATGCAGCGGGGTAGCCGCATGCTGTCGAGCCTGCAAGATGCCTATGCGCAAGCCACAGAGGAAGGTGGGCCCGATGCGCAGTTGCGCAGCCTTATCCGCACCTTAGCGCGTTTGCCTGAGGCCGAAGATGAACGTCTTGCGCCCGTCCTCGATATGCTCGACCGGGCTGCGATTGAAACCGATGCAGCTTTGAGCCAGCTCTCCGACCTCATTCGCTCTGTTGATATTGACCCGGCTGAACTCGACAGCGTTGAGCAGCGCCTATTTGACCTGCGCGGCCTTGCCCGCAAGCATGATATGGCCGTGGACCGATTGCCTGACCTCGCCGAGACGTTTCGCCAAAAGCTCACTCTCTTGGATGCAGCGGAAACGGATGTTGGAGCGCTTGAGCAGGCGCTCGCCGCAGCGCGAGGCGCCGTTGAAGACGTAGCACGGGCGCTCAGCGCAAAACGCCGCGCTGCCGCTGCTAAGCTTGATAAAGCTGTAAATGGCGAGCTGCCGCCGCTGCGAATGGATGCAGCCAAATTCCAAACGGTGCTTGAGCCTGTGAAAAATGACCATTGGTCATCAAGTGGTGCTGAAACGGCCCGTTTTGAGATATCGACCAATCCCGGCGCCCCTTTTGGTCCGCTTATCAAAATCGCATCAGGCGGTGAGCTGTCGCGCTTTATCTTGGCGCTGAAGGTGGCGCTTGCCGGGCAGGGCGGGGCCAGTACGATGGTATTTGACGAGGTGGACCGCGGCGTTGGCGGACCGACAGCGGCGGCGGTCGGCAAACGGTTGGCCAGGTTGGCAGACGATGGGCAGGTCATCGTAGTGACACACTCACCGCAAGTGGCTGCCTTGGCACAGCGGCATTGGCAAATCGCCAAGTCCGGTAGGCAGGACGTGACCACAAACGTGGTGTTGCTTGGCGACGCGGACAGGCGTGAGGAAATCGCCCGCATGCTCTCCGGCGAGACCATTACTGAAGCGGCACGGGCGGCGGCAGAGAGCCTGCTCACACCCGTCCCTTAATTCCTTTTGCGTTTAAACAGGCCTTCCAGGATGAGGTCGCGGAGCTGCTCCTCTGGGGTTCCAGCATCTTCTTCGGTTTCCTCGGCCGTAGTGCTCAACTCAGTCGGCTCGCCACTGCTTTGCGTGCCTGAGGTTTGCTGCTGGCGCCCGCCAATCAAGTCTTTAAAGCCAAAGCCTTCTCCGCGCACAACACCCTTTAAGACGGCTTTTCCAAAGCGCACACCGAGATAGTTTTGGATGGCTTCTGTTTCATAAGTGATTTCCGGACTGTCCAAGGCGCCGACCATGGTGACGCCCACTGGCGGTGCGTCGGGATGGTCGGCCAAGGCAAAAGAGCCCGTCGATGAGACGGACCATTGCGGCAGATTGATTTTGGCGGCCAGGCTGGCTTTTGCGCCGCCGTCAATCTGGGTGACCATATTCTGGGTGGTAATCACGCCATCCTGGGCCACAACATCCACGGAAATCACCTCATAGGCCGTCTGCCCACCGCGCAAGGCGCTGCCGGCAACGCTGACAAAATCGGCCACGGTGGACAAATTGCCAAACCGTTCATTCACGCGCACGATGTCGATGCCATTGATAACGCCGTCTTGCGCTGCAAAGCGTGCTTCGCCCACAAGTGTTTGCACAAGATCGAACTGGCTGGCGCCAATCCCAGAAAATTTGCCCGTTAAATCGAAGGTGCCGGTCAAGGGCGCAATGGCGGCGCTTGATTGTGTTGCCTTTGCGATATCCCCGCCTTTCACGCCGATATCGACATTCAGAATTGGCAAGGCCTTGCGCCCGTCTAAAGCGATGGCCAGCGAGGCCGGGCCACTAAAAAGCTGGCCGCGTTCAAGCGCAGCGCGGATGGATTTTCCTTGGCTGCTGAGGCTGAGCCGGGCATCGGTTAGTTCATAATCTTCCCAGGTCAGCCGGCCTAAATCGAGGCGCACAACGCCATCGATTGCTTCTAGTCCGTCAAGTTCAAGCGGCTCTTTGGACCAGCGCTCTCCCGTGCCGGCTTTTGCTTGCTGGGCGCCGGTTTCCGCTTCCGGCATCAGGGCCGCCAAATCAAAATTGTCGCCTGTGAACCTCAGGTCCACTTGGGTGACATCCCCGCTGATATCGAACTGACCACTGCCTTGCAGTTTCGCTGGGCCGATATTGAGCTTTAAGTCGCGGGCCAGCAGCGCCTCTGGCGGTCCGGCAAGACTCATCGCTACATCAAGGCCGCCAAGACGGCTGCCAGCCGGGTCGAAGACGAAGCCCAGCCCATTGATGAACTGCGTAATATCTTTGGCCGTTGCGGCCACGGCAAGCTCCAAACGCTCACCGCCAGCGGCATAGCGACCATTGAGGCGACCTTCTGTCGTAACGGCCACCATATCCGCGTTGATGGTATCGCCTTCAGCTGCGAAGGTGCTGGTGAGCTTCAGCGGTCCCGATGGCGGGCCAACCATGGAGGCGTCGATGAGCTCCAGGTCTGCCAGAAATTGAGCGGGGTTTTTGTGGTTGAGGCGCAGCGTTCCTTTGGCGCTTTGGCTTGCCTCACCCAGGCTTCTTGCACTGGCCTCTCCATCCAAGGTCATAGCCCCAATCGTGCCGACGATGGTGGCTTGCGCATTTGCCGCTGTGCCTTTGATGGCGCCCCCCAAGGCAACCGCACCGGCGGAACTGAGCATATCATTGGGCGCCTGCCCGGCAAGCGCTAGCAATTGATTGGCCGATTGGCCAGCAGCCTTGTAGGTTAGGTCGAGCGTGGGATTGTCTGAACTGAGGCCTACAATGCGCCCCTGCGCTGCGACTTCGCCGCCTGGCGCCTCGCCAAGCTGCAGGGTCTCCAGCTGCAGCACGTCGTCTTTGATTGTTCCCCTCAGCTGCAGGCCGTTAAACGTTTCGCCGCCGCGCAGCAGCTGCTCAACTGCGACGGCGGCTATTAGTGTTCCGCCAAACGGCGCCGCTTGTGCATCATTGGGTTCAGACGGTTTTGCAGGTGTTTGCCCTGTCCAATCATCGAGATTGACGGTGCCAAACCGGGCGTTGAGGCCGACGTTTGGTGCAGCGCCATAGCTCACTCGGGCGGACCCGCTCAAGGTCGTCTCGCCCAGTTTCCCGACCATTGCCCGCAGGCGAAATTCTTCTGCGTCGAACAGGCCGTCCAAAGTCATATCAAGCGGAATAGGCGCAGGCGGAAGGGCCGCCTCAGGCCCCTTGAGCTGACGAAGCAGCGATTGCGCATTTGCCCCTGCAATCTTAACCGACAGAGGTCCGATTAGGACATCGCCTTGAGGCGATAATTCCCCCTTGGATGACACCATGACGCCGCCCGGCAGCATCGCCTCGGCATTTTGCAGAACCAGTTTGGAGTCCGCCACTCTGGTTTGCACGGTGATGCGGTCTATCCGTATCGGCAAACCCTCCAGCGCTTCCACGGTGGCATTGAGCGTGAATTCCAAGTTTTCCGGCAAGGCCGCCTTAATGGGCGCTAATAAGGCAGCGGTTTCACTGGGGTCGCCGCTCTTGAAGGGGCGGAGGTCAACCGGCCGCATGCTCACGGTAATAACGCCAACCGTTTTTTCGCCGCCGACTGCAACACTGCCAGTGCCGGTCACATCAATGTCCTGCGAGCGAATGCGTAGGTTGCTGATGGCCAGCACATTGTTCTCAAAGCTGAGTGCCGCTGTGCCATCAAGGGGGCGGCCGCTGAGCGCCGCATTGCCATCGCCAGCCAGTGTTGCAAGCGCCGCGCTTAAATCTGTGGCTGTGATGTCCAATGTGCCTTGAGCGCCTAGTGCTTGTCCAAGCATGTCATGGACAGATCCGCTCACTTTCGCCGCTAAGCCACCCGCAGAGGGGACGGACACGCTGGCGTCAAAACGGTTTTCGGTGCCTGAGATGCTGTTGGTTTGTGCTGAGATATTGATCGGTGTGCCTTCATAATCCAAGGCGCCTTCCGCGCCGAAAGGCCCTTCCAAGGAGTCTGCCGAGCGCGTTAGATTGATATAGGAAACAGTGGTTTGTGCCTGCGTTCCCGCATCTAAAAGGGTAATTTTTCCATCGTCGATAATCACTTCGGGTAAAGCGAAATCCAGGGTGGTGGCGGATGTCTCCTCCGGTTCTTCACCCGTGTCAGGAGGCTGTGCTTGTCTCGTCAGGACGATGATTTCAGGTTTTTCAAGAAGGACGCGGCTGGCTTCAATTTTGCCCGAGAGCAGCGGCAGAAACGCCACGCGGATATCGATAAGACCTGCCGAGACATAAGGCCCCGCGGTTAAGTCGTCTTTATCGCCGACGGTGAGGCCTCCTGCCATCAAATGCGGCTTGGGCAAAATCGCTAGCGATAAGTCTCCAGCAATGCGCACCGGTTGGCCAACGGCCAGCGATCCCTGCTCTTCGATCAGCGCCTTTTGGCTGTTCCAATCGAAGAAGGATGGGACAATCAGAACCACGGCTGCCAAAGCGGCGACTAGGCTCGTTAGAACAAGAAGGACTTTTTTCAAAACGGACGCACTTTCACATGCGGAGGAGTAAAACGAGCGGCAGGCGAAAAAGCGCTGGCGGTGTACCAAAACTCTCTGCCATAGCCTTCACAGACGTATGGGGAGATTGTGGTCACTTCAAGATGCAAGGTTGGCTAGACTATCGCGCAGCGCGCGCCGCCGACTGGGTGCGCCAAATTGGTGATCGGGGCACTGATCCTGTTGCGACAGGCATTGCCGCCGCCGTTATTGGCGTGGTGGTTGGCTATGCCTCGCTCGTCTTTCGCATTGGCGTCGAATCTATCCAGTTCCTCAGCTACGGAACCGCCGCCGAGGACATGGTGGACCAGCTGCGCGCTTTGCCTTGGTATTTGAAGGTTTTCCCACCAGTCATTGGCGGCGGCTTGGTCGCTCTCATGCTTCGCAGCCTGCTGCGCGGACAGCCCGCCGGCTCTGTGGCGGATGTGATGGAAGCCAATATGGTGGGCGCTGGCAAGGTGCCGGTGAAGGGCGCGCTTTACAGCGCTATGGTCTCAATCACGGCCTTGGGCTCAGGTTCTTCAGTTGGCCGGGAAGGGCCAATGATTCACTTGGGCGGGGCGCTCGCCTCCGCCGTCTCTGGTTGGCTGCGCGCGCCGCCAGCGACCGCACGGACCTTGCTTGGTTGCGGCGTCGCAGCGGCCATTGCCGCAAGTATTAACGCGCCCATTGCCGGTGTCTTCTTCGCGCTGGAGGTGGTGCTCGGTAGTTATGCAATCGCGTCCTTCGCGCCGATTGTTATTGCCGGCGTGCGCGGGACCATTGTGACGCGCAT
>ERZ1740067.1208-NODE-1208-length-18223-cov-8.009963_pt1 | contig 18223 bp, 19 predicted proteins | sample MGYA00581736_ERZ1740067 | MGnify/ENA primary metagenome ERZ1740067 (study PRJEB43018, sample SAMN04849236) | marine metagenome | isolation source: floating plastic debris | place: Pacific Ocean | collected 2008-08-27 | study: EMG produced TPA metagenomics... | reverse complement strand
TGACCGTCATTGAACGTTTCGACCTCGAACCCCTCAGCCTCAAGCGTCATGGAGACGGACGTCAGGATGTTCCTGTCGTCGTCAACCAGTGCAATCTTGTTCATTGCCTGTTTCCTTTTACTACTCGAATTTATTGTTTGTTTTCCCGCCATATTCCCGCTTTTGGCCTTTCGAATCAATCAAGAAGTGCGAATCAGGTGCCAAATGGCCCCTCACACTCGCCAGAAATTGGTTAGGAATGGCTAAATTGCCGCACATTCGCCTCTGACGAGTCGGATCGGAAACACTGTTTGCGCAACCGGTCGCCATGGTGGCGCTAACTGCGGCACGCTCTCCTGTTCAGCTCGCAAATCAGCATGTTAAGACCATCAGGCGCCCGGTCCGGCACCGGGCCTGCAGTGATCTGAGCAATACCGAACGCCGCGACATCAGGAGACATCGCATGACCATTGGACGGGTTAACCCGCAGTTCCGCCTCGAAGATCAAGGGATCACAGGGTTGGGCGATGTCTATTACAACCTGATCGAACCGACGCTGATCGAGCGCGCCCTCGCGCGCGGCGAGGGGCAATTGGGCAAAGGTGGCGCGTTCCTCGTCACGACGGGCAAATTCACTGGCCGCTCGCCCAAGGACAAACACGTGGTCAAGACCGACAGCGTGGCCGACAGCATCTGGTGGGACAACAATGCCGAAATGTCCGAAGCGGGGTTCGACGCGCTGTACCAGGACATGGTCGCGCACATGCAGGGCGGCGAATATTACGTCCAGGACCTGACGGGCGGGGCCGATCCCAGCTATTCCATCAATGTGCGTATGGTGACGGAGATGGCCTGGCATGGCCTCTTTATCCGCCACATGCTGCGCCGTCCTGATGCAGAGGACCTGGCGGATTTCGTGGCTGACTTCACTGTGATCAACTGCCCGTCTTTCCAGGCGGACCCTGCAAAGCATGATTGCCGGTCCGAGACGGTCATCGCAATGAACTTTGACCGCAAGATGATCCTGATCGGCGGCACGGAATATGCGGGCGAGAACAAGAAGTCGGTCTTTACCCTGCTGAACTACCTGCTGCCCGAGCGTGGCGTGATGCCCATGCACTGCTCGGCCAACCACGCCCATGGCAACCCTGTGGACACCGCCGTGTTCTTTGGCCTGTCGGGCACGGGCAAGACAACGCTGAGCGCGGATCCCGGGCGCAGGTTGATCGGGGATGACGAACATGGCTGGTCCGACCGCGGCACCTTCAACTTCGAGGGCGGCTGCTATGCCAAGACGATCAACCTGAGCGCCGAAGCCGAGCCCGAGATCTATGCCACGACCGAAAAGTTCGGGACGGTGGTCGAAAACATGATCTTCAACCCCGACACCAAGGATCTGGATTTCGAGGATGACAGCCTGACGGCGAACATGCGCTGCGCCTATCCGCTGCACTATATCTCTAACGCGTCCTCTTCGGCCCTCGGCGGTCACCCCAAGAACATCATCATGCTCACGTGCGACGCGTTTGGTGTCCTGCCGCCCATCGCGCGGCTGACGCCCGCGCAAGCGATGTACCACTTCCTCAGTGGCTTTACCTCGAAGGTCGCGGGGACCGAGCGCGGCGTGACAGAACCCGAGCCCACCTTCTCCACCTGCTTTGGCGCGCCGTTCATGCCGCGGCGCCCCGAAGTCTATGGCAAGCTCCTGCAGGACAAGATCGCCAAGCATGGCGCCACGTGCTGGCTGGTGAACACCGGCTGGACCGGTGGTGCTTACGGCACCGGTAGCCGTATGCCGATCCGCGCCACGCGCGCGCTGCTGACCGCGGCGCTGGATGGCACCCTCGCGGCGGGTGAGTTCCGCAAGGATGCGCATTTCGGCTTTGACGTGCCGATATCCGTGCCGGGCGTGGCCGACATTCTGCTGGATCCCCGCCGGACCTGGGAGGATGGCGCCGCCTATGACGTGCAGGCGGCCAAACTGGTCGACATGTTCTCGGCCAATTTCGAGCAATACCTGCCCTATATCGACGAGGATGTCCGCGCCGCGGCCATTGGGTGACGTAGCGCTGTCGCGCTACGCCGCTTTCCTCCGGGCCGTTGACGTCTTGCCGACGGCGATGGGCAGACGCAGCAGATAATCGACGTCCTCGCGGTGCAGATAGGCCATCGCCGTCTCGAACGGCGGGCGCCCATCGCGGGGATACCAGTGCAGCGCCGCCGGGTCGGTATGCATCCAACCCGTGCGTGCGGCGAGCCCCTTGTAGTGCACCGTGTTCAGCATGAAGGCAAAGATGTGGTCGGGGTCCCAATGCTGCGTCGCCATCCAGAACCCGTAACGGCACAACACCGTGGACAGCCCGCTGCCGCGATACGCCCCATTGGCATCACCAATCCAGAACTCCCCATGATAGGCCATACGGCCCGTCATCCGCTGCGCCCCCGGGCCCGCCTGGTAGCACGAGCGGTCCAGATCAAGCGCGACAGAGGGCGGCGGGAAATCGGTAAAGTTCGCCTTGAGGTGGCTGGCCAGCGTGCTGCCCGTGACATCGAGCAATCGCAAGGCCTGCGAATGGACGACATGCCCGGCACCGTCGATACCTAGGATCCAAAACGCCGAACCGTCTGAAAAATCGTTGATGTCCGGGTCGAAGGGGACCCCGACTGTATGGTCCGGCCGCGCATCGCGCAGAATCGCGCGGTATTGTTCGAAATCATAGCCCACCCGCAGGGTAAGGTCGTGTGATGCGAACAAGCGCAAGCTGGAGGCGACGAAACGTTCCGCCATCCGCATATTCTGAAAAGTCACCCGAGTCTCTCCTTCTCGCATAAAGTGAAATCACTTTAGCGGAGAAAGACGCAAATGCCCAAATGTGGTTAACCGCTCTCGAAATCTACGACAACGTCATCTGACATGTCCTGGAGAGAGGACTGATCAAGGCCCGCAACGCGGATGGTATCGGGCCGGTCGACCAGCACCATGAGCGCAAAACTGCCGTCCGGCATGTGACAGCCCAGCAGCAGCCGTTCGAACACCAGATGCTCGGGTATGCCGCCCACCGACCGCGGCAGTCGGGTCACCACCTGATCGAGGCGCATGCCGCCTGTCGTCTGCACCTCGCGCAGGGGCACGTCCATGACGCGCGCCAGTTCGGGACCGAACGGAAACTGGTCCAAAGACCGGCCCACGCTGCTGCGCGCCGCCGCCCAGCCCCACCATTTGGAGTAGAACGACCGCTCTCCGACTTCGGTGCACAGCCAACCCGCCGCGGTGTCACGGTAGATCAGCGCATAGGACCGCACCGGCTGGATGAGGTCGCTTTCCAATGCGCCCTCGGCGGCGGCCCAGCACTGGATAGCGGATCGAAACAGGCCCGACGGGTTCGACCAGGCGACACTGATGGGCTGCTGCTGCTGGTAGTAGTACCAGCCCGTCTCGTCGACATAGGACATGCCCATCAGGCCATCCACGTCCTTGATCTGGCCGCGCAGCCAAAGCCGTCCGTGACCCAAAAGCGATTCGGCCGCCGGAAGGGCCGCCAGCCCCGCCTCGGTCAGTTCGTACCGGCGATTGACGACATGAAAAAGCGTCTCGCCCCGCATCTCTTCCAAAAGAGCAATATGGCGGCGCACCGTCTGGCGCGTGCTCTTCAACTCGGTGACCGCGTGGGACAGGTTCAGCGTCTTGGCCAATGTGGTGAAGGACCGCAGCATTTCGAACAGCAGGGGCTGGTTCATTTCCTTGAGCTGGGTCACGGGTGCGTTCACTACATAGCCTCTCAATGTATTATGGGTAACACCTTAACGTTAAGAGTTTCACACATCAATGCTACATTGGCGTGTATTTACGTTGCACATCTAGTCAATTGAAACATGTTTCCCGATTTCGGACACCTCATCCCCAAGGAAACAACGGGAGTAATGGTACGATGTCGCATCCAATTGACATCCATGTTGGAAAACGGCTGAAGCAGATCCGGACGTTGCGGCGCATGTCGCAGACGGATGTTGCCAAACGGTTGAACCTTTCGTTCCAGCAAATTCAAAAATACGAAATCGGCTCGAACCGCATCGCGGCCAGCCGTCTGTTCGAACTGTCGCGCATTCTGGACGTCCCCACGTCCTACTTCTTCGAAGGTGCGGCCGAGGTGGAAAGCCTGCCGCGGCGGGACAATGGCCTCGATATCGTCAACGCGCTCGCCGCGATCGAAGACGAAAAGATCAAGTCGCGCATCGTCACGTTCATCGAAGACGTGTCGGGCCTGACCGTGTCGCGTCGCGCCTCCTGACGGTCACGCGACCAAGGCGCGTCGGATCAGGTTCAGCCCGACCACAAGCAAGACCAGAAGGGTCACGCGCCGGAACACCGCCTGATCGATGCGATCAAGCAGCTTTCCCCCGATCCATTGACCCAGCAGCGCAGGCAGTATCAGTGCCGCACTGAAGGGCAGTGTTTCGGGGCGCAACACACCCGATGACATATGCGCGGCGGCAAGCGCCACCGATCCGAGGCCGTAGATGACGCCCTGGGCGCGCATCTGTTCCGATTTTTCCGTCCCCAAGGCGGTGAGATACAGCACCGTCGGCGGCCCCCACACGCCCGAAATCCCCCCGAGGAACCCGGCAAAGGCGCCGATGCCCCCCTCGACGTCAGCGCGCCGCCGTTCCAGTGTAAACCGCCAGCCCGCCAGCTGCAGCAGGGCAAAGCCCACAACCGGAACGCCGATGATCCCCAGCAGAACTGGGATGGGCAGCACGCGCACCAGCTGTGCACTGAACAGCAAGACGGCACCGCCTACGCACAGATACAGCCAGAACCGCCGCGCCGTGGCGACCGCAGCCGCAGCACCCTGGCGCGTTGCCTGGGCGACATTTGTGACAAGTGTTGGTAGAATCAGTCCCGCCAGCGCCAGTTCCGGCGCCATCAAAGTGGAGAGCAATGACACCATGACCATAGGCATGGCGAAGCCGACGACACCTTTTACCGCGCCTGCCAGCGCGGCAATGGCAAAGGCGGCAGCCCATAATCCGGGCGACAAGAGGCTGAACAGGGCATCCATCGCGCCCTCTTAGACCGGCTAGTGCCGCACTGCAAAATATCAACGCGAAACTTAAGAACAAATCACCGCACCCAAACGAATAATTGTTGCGCTGCACCTGCATAATGACTAGACAACACCGACCTGTAAAAGAGGATTGACCGATGGCACATGACGGACAGGATTTGGGGCACATGACCCCGGTATTGCTGGATAACCTTCTGGAGCTGACGGGCGAAGCCATTGCTCCGCTCGAATCCGTGCTGGACACGGCACGTGATCGCGTGCGGACGCTGGTCAGCGCCGAGGGTCGCGTCTGCTCCGCGCTGGTCGAACAGCATCAGACGGCTGCACACGGCCTGGCCTGGCTGGCAACCTATGTCGAAGCGCTGCGCCAGATGCAGAAATGGGCCACGGCGCTCGATGCGCAATCCAAGTTCGGCGAGGTCGAGGCGCTGATCCACCAGATCGCCTTTGGCGAGTACCTGTGGCAGGTCTATGGCGGCATCCAGATGAACCAGGGCGAGGTGCTTCGCCTGCAGGACATGGGGCTGAGCCAGGATGACATGCGCGGCATGATGGCCCCTGCGGTCATGACGCTGACCCAGGGCGGCAACACGCAAGCCGCCCGCATGCGCCTCGTGGAACTGATGCAGGAGCGCAGCGCCGAGATCACGGTGGGTGCCTCCGGCCTCGACGAAGAGCTGGAGATGATTCGCGAGCAGTTCCGTCGCTATGCCGTGGAAAAGGTCGAACCTTTTGCCCATGACTGGCACCTCAAGGATGAACTGATCCCCATGGAGGTGATCGAAGAGCTGGCCGAGATGGGCGTCTTCGGCCTGACCATCCCCGAGGAATACGGCGGCTTTGGCCTGTCCAAAGCGTCCATGTGCGTGGTCTCAGAAGAGCTGTCGCGCGGCTATATCGGCGTGGGCTCGCTGGGCACACGGTCCGAAATCGCGGCCGAACTGATCATCGCGGGCGGCACCGAGGAACAAAAGCAGAAGTGGCTGCCGCAGCTGGCCAGCGCCGAAACGCTGCCAACGGCCGTGTTCACCGAGCCGAATACCGGCTCCGACCTCGGCGCGCTGCGCACCCGCGCGGTCAAGGACGAGAACGGCGATTACACGGTCACCGGCAACAAGACCTGGATCACCCACGCCACACGCACGCAGGTGATGACGCTGCTGGCCCGCACCGATCCCGAAACGTCGGACTACAAGGGTTTGTCGATGTTCCTGGCCGAAAAGACGCCGGGCACCGACGAAAACCCCTTCCCCACCGAAGGTATGACCGGCGGCGAGATCGAAGTGCTGGGCTACCGCGGCATGAAGGAATACGAGCTGGGCTTTGACGGCTTTCGGGTGAAGGGTGAAAACCTGCTGGGCGGCGAAGAAGGCAAAGGCTTCAAGCAGCTGATGGAGACGTTCGAATCCGCCCGCATCCAGACGGCGGCCCGCGCCATTGGCGTGGCGGCCTCGGCCCTCGATATCTCGATGCAATACGCGATCGACCGTAAACAGTTCGGCAAGTCGCTGATCGCGTTCCCGCGAGTGGCCAGCAAGCTGGCGATGATGGCGGTGGAGATCATGGTGGCCCGTCAGCTCACCTATTTCTCGGCCTTCGAAAAGGACGAGGGGCGGCGCTGTGACGTCGAGGCGGGCATGGCCAAGCTGCTGGGTGCACGCGTTGCATGGGCGGCGGCGGACAACGGTCTGCAGATCCACGGTGGCAACGGGTTTGCGCTGGAATACAAGATTTCCCGCGTGCTCTGCGATGCGCGCATCCTCAACATCTTTGAAGGTGCCGCCGAAATCCAGGCCCAGGTCATCGCGCGCCGCATCCTGAGCTAGGCGCTGCGTTTTCCGAAATCGGAAAACGGCCCGGAAACCGACTTCGGTTTCCGCCGCACCCGGTGATTGACCATACGTTGAAATTGGCCAAGGTGGCGGCATGCTGACATTTGCCGCCGCCGTCTTTTTCCTCATCATCACCCCCGGCCCCGGCGTTCTGTCCGCGGCCGGCGTCGGCGCCGCCTACGGCATGCGCGCGGGCTTGCGCTATGTCGTAGGTCTGTTCATCGGCAACAATCTGGTGATCCTGGCTGTCGTCACCGGCCTTGCCGGACTTGTGCTCGCCAACCCGGTGATCCGCACCGGTCTGTCGGTCCTGTCGCTGGCCTATCTGCTCTACCTTGCGCTTCGCATCGCGTTTGCCGGTTCGCAGCTCGCCTTTGCCCCGGCGAAATCGCAACCCGGCGTGATGGCCGGCGTGCTGCTGCAACCGATCAATCCAAAGGCCTATGCGGTCAACACTGCGCTCTTTGCCGGGTTTTCCATCCTTCCCGATGCGCTTTTGGCCGAGGCGATTTGGAAAGTCGTCATCGTCAACGCGATCTGGGTGCCAATCCATGTCGCATGGGTGTGGTTCGGCGGCCAACTCAAGGCGCTCGACCTCAGCCCGCAGCGCCAACGCATCGTCAACGCGGCCATGGCCGGGTCCATGCTGCTGGTGGTTGGTCTGGCCCTGTGGGCGCAGGTGCGCGCCTGAGCCGCGCACATCGCTGCCACGCAAGGATTCAACCCACGCCAAACCCTACGATTCACCCCTGCACGCAATATAAGCAAGACTTGGCGCGCATTGCGCAGCAAAGCGCCCATTCGACGCGGGGAACACTGTTTCCCTTGAAACTGGAAATACGCAGTCGTACGTGCAGGGCATGGCGAAAACTCCCCTCTCCCCCGCTGCATGGATCGACGCTGGCCTCGATCAGTTGGCCAAGTTGGGCCCGCAGGCCCTGCGTGCCGAACCGCTCTCGCGCCACCTCAAGACGTCAAAGGGCTCTTTCTACTGGCATTTCAAGGATGTACCGGCTTTTCAGGCCGCGCTGCTCGAGGAATGGAAAGCCCGCACCATGGCCACATTGGCGGAGGATGACGCGATGGACGGGTCCTCCACCGACAAGCTCATTCGCTTTGGTCAAAGCGTGCAGGCAGATGTGGCAGGCCCGGCCTTGCGGGCATGGGCACAGGCGGACGCGTCTGTTGCCAAGGTGCTGGCGCAGGTGGACGCGGCGCGCATTGCCCGGCTTACCGACCTGATGCGCACCATCGGCATCAAGAATGAGGATTTCAGCAAAGCCGCGTTTGGCACGCTGATCGGCCTGCAACAGACCCATCTCGACGATGGGGACGGGCTTGTGGCCTACGCCGCGTTGATCGACGTCGTTCTGGCGAACGCGTGATTTCACGCGCGGCGCTCTGCGCGGTACTGTTGGCCTGCGCGTGCCAGGCCCACAGCGACGCTGCGGGTTTCGGAGGCCCGCGCACGGTATGGCAGCTCAGCGCGTTGGACGGCGATCCTGTCACCTTCACTGCCGAGCTGACCTTTCCGCAGCCGGGTCGCGTCTCCGGGCGCGCATCCTGCAACCGGTTTTCCGGTGATCTCAGGGCCGCGTTTCCAGATTTCCGGGTCAACCGGATTGTCTCAACCAAACGAGCCTGCCCCGAGCTGCGCACCGAACGTTGGTTCATCGCGGCCTTGGGCGCCGCAGATCGCGCAACGCGTGACGGCGACCAGCTCATTTTGAGCAGTGAGAGCGGGCCACGCCTGACCTTTACACGCGCCGAGTGAACGCCGCCACGAACCGCGCCCGCGCCTCGGGCAAAGGCCGCGTGCCCATGGCGGGCGCCAACCACTGCTCCAGAAAGTGGCCGGTGGTGCGCAACGCCAAGGCAACCTCCGCATCGGGCGCTTCGCCCTGCCCCTGCAATACCGGCGGCAATGGCAGCAGCCTGTCGACCCATGTCCCTGCCCCCGCAGCGCTCACCGCCCGGCCCGTTTTGGGTGACACATAGGTCAGGCCCTCCGTCGCCCCCGTTACCGCACAGGAGGTCAGGTCCAGCCCAAATCCCATCTCCTCCAACACGGCCATTTCCCAGCGCAGATAAGCGAGCGGCCAGACCTCGTCCTGACCCAACAGGTCCAGCAATTGCTCCGTGCGCTGGTACAGCGCCGGATACGGTGCGCGCTCCGGCAGGCAAAAGGACAACAGCCCCGTCACGGCATTCAGCCCCGCCAGCGCCAGACGGTTGCTCATGACAAGTGCGGCCCGGCTCCGCACGGGCTCCACCGCAAAAGTGCCGATGTGATCTTCAAGCCGGGCGCGCCAGGCCACATCCAACTGTGCACCGGGCTGCAGGATCGGCGCCACCTTGCGGCTCGTGCCGCCGCGCACGACACCCGCGTGGCGCCCATGGTCCGGCGTAAACACGTCAATGATGGCACTGCTTTCGCCGTGCCGTCGCACGTTCAGCAGAATGCCTGTGCCGCGCCACTCCACCTCACGCCAATCCTTCCTGATCCAGCAGATGCCGGCCCGCGCGATCCTCCACCTCGATCACCCAAAGGTCCGGATCAAACCCGCGCTGCCGCCCGACCGCCGCGTCCACCTCGGGTTCGGCGCCTGCGGCCAGTTCCGCCCACACACGCGTGTCCGCCATCAGATCAAAGCTGCGCTGATACAGCACCGCCTGCCCGTCCAGCGTATTGAGCTTGACCAGAACCGCGCCGCCCGTGTCGTCGCCATGCGCCACCACAAATGCGGGGATGTCGGCAAACCGCAAACGCGCCAAATATGCATCCACCCAAAACCGTGCGGTCAGCCGTGCCACGCGCCCACCGTCTTTGTCCCAAAAAAATCCCCCCCGGAGGGGCGGGTGGCGGATGTCTCAGGCATTGCCATCTTTGAAATCCAGCCCCATCTGGTCATAGCGCTCGGCGTCCTCCAGCCACTTTTCGCGCACCTTGACCTGCAGGAACAGGTGCACCTTGCGACCCAGAAATTCCGTCAGTTCGGCACGAGCCGCCTGGCTCACCGCCTTGATCGTCTCGCCTTTGTGGCCCAGCACGATGCCCTTGTGCCCGTCACGTGTCACGTAGATCAGCTGTTCGATGCGGGCCGAGCCGTCCTTGCGCTCTTCCCAGGTCTCCGTCTCGACCGTCAGCTGGTAGGGCAGTTCCTGATGCAGGCGCAGGGTCAGCTTTTCCCGCGTCATCTCGGCCGCGATCATGCGCATGGGCAGGTCCGCGATCTGATCCTCGGGGTAAAGCCACGGGCCCTCGGGCAACTCGGCGGCCAGCCAGCGGCGCAGGTCGTCGACGCCGTGCCCCTTTTCGGCAGAAATCATGAAGGTTTCGGCAAAGTCGTACCGTTCGTTCAGGTCCTTGGTCAGACCCAGCAGAACAGGTGCCTCAACCCGGTCGATCTTGTTGATACCAAGCGCGATGCGCCGCCCCTGCCCGATCTCACCGAGCCCATCGAGGATACGCTGCACCCCATCGGTCATCCCCCGGTGCGCCTCGACCATCAGCACAACCACATCCGCGTCCGCCGCCCCGCCCCAAGCCGCCGCGACCATGGCGCGGTCCAGACGGCGGCGCGGCTGGAACAGGCCCGGCGTGTCCACGAATACGATCTGCGTGTCGCCTTCCATTGCCACGCCCCGGATCCGGGCGCGGGTCGTCTGCACCTTGTGCGTCACGATGCTGACCTTGGCGCCGACCATGCGGTTCAGCAGGGTGGACTTGCCCGCATTGGGCTCTCCGATGAGGGCGACGAAGCCGGCACGTGTTGTCATTGTTCTGCTTCCATCTGATCCAGCAGCGCCTTGGCCGCTGCCTGCTGTGCCTCGCGTTTCGACCCGGCGGTGGCCTCTGCCTCCGCCCCGTTGTCCAGTGCCGCCGCAATGGTGAACACCGGCGCGTGATCGGGCCCGGACCGGTCGCGTTCGGTATAGCGCGGCGGCTGCATACCGCGCGCCTGCGCCCATTCCTGCAGCGCCGTCTTGGCGTCGCGCGCGTCTCCCTCGACCGCGCCAATCCGCCCGCCCCACAGGCGCAGGATCAACGCCCGCGCCGCTTCGAACCCGGCATCCAGATAGACCGCGGCAATCACCGCCTCGACCCCATCGCCCAGCAGCGCCTGCTTGCGCCGTCCGCCCGACACCATCTCGGACCGTCCGAGGCGCAGCACGTCGCCCAGGCCGATGTCACGTGCCACGTCCGCGCACACCTCTTTGCGCACCAGCGCGTTGTAGCGCGGGGCCAGCACCCCTTCGGCCGCAGCCGGATCCGCCTCCAGCAAGGCTTCGGCCATCACAAGGCCAAGCACCCGGTCGCCCAGAAACTCCATCCGCTGGTTGTCGCTGCGCGTCGGGCTGGACATGGAGGCGTGCGTGACCGCCTCGATCAGCAGATCGGGCGTGGCAAAGCGGTGCCCAATCCGCGCCTCAAAGGCCTGGAGGTCCGCGCTCAGCTTCACTCGATCCCCTTAAAGAACCGATCCCCCCGCCAGGTCCAGAAAAACAGCATGGACCGGCCCGCGGACGAAAACATGATGCGATCCGCCCGACCGATGAGGTTTTCGTAGGGGACATAGCCCACACCGCCCACCACCTGCGCCAGACGGCTGTCGGCAGAGTTGTCGCGGTTGTCACCCATGAAAAAGAAATGCCCCTCGGGCACCCGGTAGACCGACGTGTTGTCAGAGCCCTGATCAACCACGTTCAGCACCGTGTACTGATCGCCATCAGGCAGCGTTTCGACATAGCGTTCCTTGAGACAGTCGGCCCCGATGCCCACCGTGCCGTTGGCACAGCGCGGCACCTGCCCCTGCGGGCCCTGGCGCGCGAATTCCTCGACAAAGCTGCCATCAGCCTCCTGCGGCACCGGCGCGCCGTTGAGCAAGACCACACCGTCCTGCAGCTGAACCGTGTCGCCGGGCAATCCGATCAGCCGCTTGATGAAATCCGTGCCTGTCACGGGGTGCCGGAACACCACCACATCGCCGCGCTCAGGCTCGCCGGCCAGAATGCGCGTGTTGTCACGGTCAAGAAAGCCGCAGATGCGCGAGGCATCGAGGCCAATCACCCGGATCGACGGGCACGACGCGTAGGAGTACCCGTAAGCCATCTTGTTTACGAAGAGGAAATCGCCGATCAGCAGCGTTTCCTTCATCGACCCGGACGGAATCCAGAACGGCTGGAAAAACAGGGTGCGGAATACACCTGCGATCAGCAGCGCATAGACGATGGTCTTGATCGTCTCCAGAAACTGGTTCTGGGACTTTTCCTTGGCCGCCATGGCGCGCTCCTTGAATCCGGTCTGAGGCTACATGCGGGTGCGCCCGGAGGGTGTCAAGCCGCAGGGGACAAATGTGCGTCACCCCGGTGGCAGTGGCCGCGCCTCGATCACGACAAAGGCTTGCGCCCATGGGTGATCGTCGGTCAGCGTGACATGGATCAGGGCCTCGTGCCCTTCGGGCGTCATCTCGGCCAGGCGCTCTGCCGCCCAGCCGGTGACGTGCATGATGGGTTGGCCTGTCCGCAGATTGCTGACCGCCATATCCTTCCACGAAATGCCCATGCGCAGGCCGGTGCCGAGCGCCTTGGAACACGCCTCTTTCGCGGCCCAGCGTTTGGCGTAGGTGCCCGCTGTGTCGGCGCGCCGTTCGGCCTTGCGCTGTTCGATTTCGGTGAACACACGGTTGCGGAACCGGTCGCCAAACCGGTCGAGCGTGCCCTGGATCCGCTCGATATTTGCAAGATCGGTGCCGATACCCAGGATCATGGCCGCCTCATGCCGAAAACAGGGGGAACGATACGCCAAGCGCCCAGGCAAGCACAATGCCCAGGGCAAGGCCGGAGGTCAGCGGCCCGCTGCGCGCGGCAAAGCCGCGGCCCATCGCCCCGAAGGTCAGCAAAAAGAGGACGATCACCGGCGCAATCATGATCAGGAAGAAAAGCCCTTCGAAGTCGAGCGCAACCGCAACGGCGAGCGACGCGAGAAAGGCCACGCGCAGCCCGGTGCGCTGCCACAGCGGGGCGCGAAACGTGGTGAGGGCATCGCCCAGCATGAAGGGCAGCGCGCCAACCGCCAGCGCCGCGATGATCGGCACCCGCGCCTCGATCGGCCAGAAGTTGGCACCATACCGATCCAGCGCCAGGCCAAAGGCACCCAGCCCCCACACCAGCAAAACCACAGCGGCGCTCAGGTTCGGACGGGGGGGTGTCGGGCGCAGCCAGGCCAGCAGGGCCAGTTGCGTGACGCCAAAGACAAAAAGGTGGACCGCGAGGTAGTCGGCCACCAGCACCGGCAGGGTCTGCAGATCGATCACCGCGCCTACGGCAGGTGCCAGCGCCGCAGGCACCAGAGTCAGGAGCGCCCATTGTCGCGTTGTCGGGGGATCGATCTCAATGCTTTGCTGTGGAAACAGCCGCGCGAGCGGTGCCGCCAGAACCGTGATGGCAGTCAACAGCGCGATCAGCGCCCAGCCTGTTTGCGGAACAGGCGCGCTGCCCGCCCTGTCATAGAACCCGTTGAGCCAATCCAGCGCAGCGGCCCGTCCGGTGCGAGATTGCAGGATCGCCACATGTTCGACCATCGGGGCCAGCAGGGCACGTCGGCTCACCTCGCCTTGCGTCACCGTTTGCCCGGCTTGCGCCGTGGGGTCGACCATCTGCGCCGCCTCCAGCGCGAAATCGGTCAGCCCCGGTTCCCACGCGCCGGTGATCAACAGCAGCGACGTCGGATGCTCCGCCGTGATCGCCCGAGAAAACGCCGACAGCAGCACAATCGGGCCGACGCGCGGGTCGTCCTGCGCCACCCGGACCAGCACATCCGTTGCCATGGAATGGCCCAGCAGCGCCACAGGTGCGTCGCCCGCAACCCGGTCCATCACCGCGCGGGTCTGCTCCACCAGCCGCTGCGTCGTACCGTCGAGCGCGTTGACATCCCCGCCCATCGGGTGCGGGTGCATCCCGTGCCCTTCAAAGTCAAAGGCGTGCACGATGTAGCCGGCCTGCGCCAGCACCAGCGCATAGCCCTGCATCATCTGGCGCGAGCCTGCGAACCCATGCGCGATCACCACATGAGGCCCTGTCGCGTCGCTGGAATACACCGTCACAGGGGTCTTATCATACCGCAGCTCTTCGACCGTGATCCCTGCGCGGGCACCCTCGAGCACCCACAGCGCCCAAGCGCCAAGCAAAAGTGCCACGCCCGTGACCAGCGCCTGCCTCATCCCGGGGCGTCGTCCTGCTCGATATCGTAGACTAGGATACCGCGTTCGCCGCCCTCACACAGCGCGACGAGCTGTCCGCCCAGCTCGCGGTGGCGCGGGTGGCCCGCGTATTCGGCGAGCGCCGCGGCGTCGACAGCGTCCAGCGTGAACCCGTAGCTGTGTTCGGGCGACTTGTTCTCGAAATCCCGGTTCGGCCCAAAGATGAAGTTGCGGCAACCGATCATGCCGTCCACCAGATCATCCAGCCCGTGCATGACCTCATCCAGTGCGGCCTCGTCCACGCCCGCCGCCAGACGCATGAACACGCAGTGCCGGATCACGGGCGCGCCTCGTCCATCAGGCGGCGCATCTCGCGGATCGCCGGGTCGAGCCCGCGAAAGATCGCCTCACCGATGAGGAAATGCCCGATGTTCAGCTCCATCGCTTCGGGAAAGGCCGCGACGGGCTGCACCGTGTCATAGGTCAGGCCGTGGCCCACATGCACCTCAAGGCCCAGTTCGTGGGCAAAGGTAGACATCTTGCGCAGCGCCTCCAACTCGCGGTCGCGATCGTCAAAGCGCCCCTCGTGATGGGCGTCGCAATAGGCGCCGGAATGCAGCTCGATCACTTGCGCGCCGATGCGGTGCGCGGCCTCGATCTGCCGCTGGTCGGCAGCGATAAAGATGGACACACGGCACCCCGCCTCACGCAACGGCGCGATGAAATGCGCAAGCCGGTTTTCGTCGCGCGCCACCTCGAGCCCGCCCTCGGTCGTCCGCTCTTCGCGCTTTTCGGGGACGATGCACACCGCGTGGGGTTTGTGACGCAGCGCAATGACCTGCATCTCGTCGGTGGCCGCCATCTCGAAATTCAGCGGCACATCCAGCACGTCCATCAACCCTTCGATATCCCCGTCCGAGATGTGGCGGCGATCCTCGCGCAGGTGCGCGGTGATGCCATCCGCGCCCGCCTCTTCGGCGATCTTGGCCGCGCGCAGGGGGTCTGGCGTGTCACCGCCGCGCGCATTGCGCACCGTCGCGACGTGGTCGATGTTGACACCGAGCCGGAGTTTTCCGAGCGGTTCCATGGGCCTCTCCTTCGTGCCGAGTTGCCGCGCAACCTAGCGCGGCGTGGCCCATTGGAAAATGCGGACAAAGCAGGGAAATTGTACCAAAGCGCGCCGCACTCAGTCGGATTTCTGGGTGATGTCGGCAGCCTTGGCGGCGGCCTTGGCCTTGAGCGCCTCGAACTTGGCCTTGATCGTACCCTTGCGGCGGTGCTGATAGGCGCGGATCAAGGGGACGGAAAGGTAGTAGGCAATCGTGGCCGCCACGATGCCCGGCAGAATGCCCCCGATCATGAAGGGAAAGAACACCTCGTCATAAAACACCCGCAGGCTGGACCAATCCGCCCGGTCCGGCGTGAACAGCGCCTTGAAGTTGTGCCACAAGGCCGACGCGGCATCGGCGAACCGCTCGCCAACCGTCGGCTCATCATCCCCCTGATGCGGACGAAAGCGCAGGCGGGATGGATCAAGGCCCAGCATCCAGTAGCCGGTGAACATCGACGTGGCGATGATCGGAATGTAGGTAAGCGGGTTGCCGAAGAAGGTCGACAGCAGCGCGGCAAAGATATTGCCGCGCATGATCACGGCGAGGATGCCCGCCACGACGAAATGCACACCGTAAAACGGTGTGAACGTCGTAAACACCCCCGCCCAGATGCCGCGTGCAATCCGCTCGGGGCTGTCGGGCAAGCGCCGCAAGCGGTGGCGCACATAGTGAAACGCACGCGCCCATCCGCCGCGCGGCCAGAGAAACTCCAGCGCAGCACGCAAGATTGGCTTACGGTCGCGGCGTTTGAACACCACCCTTCAGACCTCCCGGGCCGTCATTCCGCTGCCCGGCGGCTTGCTGCGCCGTCCGGGGCAACAGGCTGGCGGTAGCGGGCGATGGCGGCCACGTCACTTTCGGCTTCGAGCGCGCCCATCAGCGTATGCAAATGCGTCGCGTCCCGCAGTTCCACATAGATCAAGAGACGGTAAAAGTCAGGTTTCCGATCCAGGAATTCGAGGTTGGAGATATTGGCCTCGGATTCGCCGATCAGCGTGCAAATGCGGCCCAGAACGCCCGCATCATTGCCAATGGTCAGGTCCAGCGTGGTGCCATAGACCGCCGGGTGCGCCCCGTCATGCCAATGCAGGTCAAGCCAGCGTTCGGGCTGTTCGTCATATTCGACCATCCGCGCACAATCGATGGCGTGCACCACCACGCCCTCACCGCGAAAGGTGATGCCCACGATACGCTCGCCCGGCAGCGGCTGGCAGCAGGCGGCGCGCTGGAACGACTGGTTCGGCGACAGGCCGATCACGGCCTTGTTGGTGTCGACCTTCTTGCCTTCTTTTGGCGTGAGGTCGGGATAAATCGCCTGCACCACCTCGCGGCCCGTCAACTCGGCCGAGCCGAGCCGGGCCAGCACCTCGTCCCCACCGCTGAGCCGCAGCTGCCGTGCGGCGGCATCCAGCGCCTTGTCGGTCGCCTTTTTGCGGACATGGGCAAAAGCCGACCGGGCCAGCTCGCGGCCCAGGGTGATGAACCGCTCGCGGTCCGCCTCGCGCAGGGACCGGCGGATCGCGGACTTGGCCTTGCCCGTCGTCGCAATCTCGAGCCAGGTGGCCTGCGGCGTCTGCCCCTCGGCGGTGATGATCTCGACCGACTGGCCGTTCTTGACCCGGGTCCAGAGCGGCACGCGCATCCCGTCCACCTTGGCGCCCACACAGGCGTTGCCGATGCGGGTGTGGATGGCATAGGCGAAATCGATGGGTGTGCCGCCTTTTGGCAATTTTACAACCTCACCCTTGGGGGTAAAACAGAAGACCTGGTCGGAATACATCTCGAGCTTGACCGCCTCGAGGAAATCCTCGTGGTCGTCCTCGCTGTCGAATTGCTCGGTCAGTTGGCTGATCCACTTGGCGGGATCGACGGCGAACGGGTTTTGCGAGCGCACGCCGTCGCGATAGGACCAATGCGCGGCCACGCCCGTTTCGGCCACATCGTGCATCTGGCGGGTCCTGATCTGCACCTCCACCCGCTTGCCGTCGCGCCCCGACACGGTGGTGTGGATCGACCGATAGCCGTTGGTCTTGGGCTGGCTGATATAGTCCTTGAACCGCCCCGGCACCGCGCGCCAACGTTGGTGAATGGCCCCCAGCGTGCGATAGCAATCCTCTTCGGACTGCGTGATCACGCGAAAGCCGTAGATGTCGGACAGACGGGAAAAGCTCTGATCCTTTTCCTGCATCTTGCGCCAGATCGAATAGGGTTTCTTGGCGCGTCCAAACACCTCGGCCTCCACGCCCGCCTCTTCCAGCTCGTGACGCATATCGCCGGTGATGCGCTGGATCACGTCACCCGTCTCGCGCTGCATGGTGATAAAACGGCGGATGATGGACGAGCGCGCATCGGGGTTCAGCACCTTGAAGGCCAGATCCTCCAGCTCTTCGCGCATCCACTGCATGCCCATGCGCCCCGCAAGCGGGGCAAAGATGTCCATGGTCTCGCGCGCTTTTTGTGACTGCTTGTCACTGCGCATGGCGCGGATGGTGCGCATGTTGTGCAACCGGTCGCTGAGCTTGACCAGGATCACGCGCATGTCCTTGGACATCGCCATGAACAACTTGCGGAAGTTTTCAGCCTGCTTGGTCTCGACCGACGAGAGCTGCAGGTTGGTCAGCTTGGTGACCCCGTCGACGAGCCGCGCAATCTCGTCCCCGAACTGGTCGGCCACCATGGCATAGCTTGCCTTGGTGTCCTCGATCGTGTCGTGCAACAACGCCGTGACAATCGTCGCGTCATCCAGCTGCTGTTCGGTCAGAATGGCGGCCACCGCGACGGGATGCGTGAAATAGGGCTCACCCGAGTGGCGCAGCTGACCGTCGTGCATCTGCGCCCCAAAGTCATAGGCCGCGCGGATCAGCGCTTCGTTCGTCTTGGGATTGTAGTTGCGGACAAGGGCGATCAGATCGTCGGCTGAGATCATCTTGTCCGCACCTTGAGGGAGGTTAGCCTTGCCCCTGTGCAGCCATAAGCTGACGCAGAAGCATCTCTTCGGACATGCTGTCCTCTTCGGGCTTGTCCTGTTCGGC
>ERZ1740067.1207-NODE-1207-length-18225-cov-7.674518_pt1 | contig 18225 bp, 14 predicted proteins | sample MGYA00581736_ERZ1740067 | MGnify/ENA primary metagenome ERZ1740067 (study PRJEB43018, sample SAMN04849236) | marine metagenome | isolation source: floating plastic debris | place: Pacific Ocean | collected 2008-08-27 | study: EMG produced TPA metagenomics... | reverse complement strand
TGTTGGGTGCGCTGGTTTTTCTCGTTGTTGGTTATTGGTTTTTTTTACGGTGTTTTTTTTTTTTTTTTTTTGTGTTCTTGGGCCCCCATGGGTAAACACAGCTTGCTGCTGGTGGATAGTGAATTGCTGGCGCTTGCAAAAGAATGGGTGAAGGGTAGAGGGTGAATGGGGAAACGGGGAAACGGGGAGAGGGAAGGGAGAGAAAGCGCTATTGCACTTCTGCTTTTATGACGGAGGTTTCTTGGGGACCGAGGGTGAGTAGAAGCGAGCGCTCTTTTTCAAAGGCTTTGACGGCTGCTCTGTAGACGTTGTAGTCGGTGGGGAGGTCTTTGACTTCGCCGGCTTGGTTGAAGGTGATTCGGTAGGCTTCGGATTTGATGACTTCCGGCGGGCGGGCGGTTTCGCCTTTGCGGCGGCGGTCTTCGATTTCATCAACGGTGGGTTCGGGCGGGAGAACGGGCCACCATAGTCCTTTACTGTCAGGGCCGGAGCCTTCGGCTTCGGGGCGGATGCCGTTGGTGCTGACAACGGTGGTGGATTCAAACTGTTCTAGGCGACGGTTGTTTGGCCGGTCTTGGCCAATGCTGCGGGGGATGTACTCGACTTGCCAGGTGTAGGTGGTGGTTGCGGTGGTCTGAAAGTCGATGGTGGCTTCGGCGGTTTTTACCTGGGTGCAGCCAAAGGCACTTACGGAGACGAAGAGTGCGCTCACTACTGGAATTGCAGGCGCAATCCATGGGTGACGAGCCGGAGACGTGTGCATTTTTATACAGCCAGTAAGTGCAGCGCTAATAGCTTAGCGCTCACTGCTCTGATTCGTGTTTTCTCCGTGAAATCTCTTAATTTTCGCCGGAAGATTCAGGGGGCAATGCTGTGAGTTTGATGCTGGCCAGGCATCGGAATCTCTGAAAGGCCCCCTTAGCCACCGACTCTGGGGGAGCACCGCTCATCCAAAACTTCTCGATCTCGATCCAGGACTTTGCTGCACGTATTGCCTCAAAATCCCCCAGAATTGGGAGATTTTGAGGCAATGCAATGTACTTGACACTCTCGTCAGGCCATCTCCGACGGTTGCAGCGGGTCGGCAAAATACTGGAGCACTTCTCTGACCAGTCCGCTTTTGCCGTGGCAGCTGACGCGAATGCATTCACCGGCTAGCATTTTGGCGTCGTTGAGCTGTTTGACGCATTTGGAAACGGAGTGATCAACGTAGCTAGTAATGGTGATGACGAGGTCGCAGTTGCTGATTTTTTCTTTGATTTGGTTGCGGCTATTGCTGGCGATGCTGTGGGGTGGAACATGCACGCAGGTTTTGAGGCCGTATTGCTTGAGTTCTTCGGTAACGGTGCGGTAGGTCGTTTCGTGGCCGCCGATGAGGGCAAGAGAAATGTTGGAAAGATCGACTTGCTCAAAGCTAGTGTCGTCTGTAAAGGGGGTGAGAACAGAGGTGCTGCTGGTGTAAGCGGGGGCTGCCGCTGTGGGCTGTGAGTCTTCGCTCTGATAGTTGCGGATGTTGAGCTGGTTTTCGAGGACGGCGAGCTTGCCGAGGAGGGTGGCGTTGGTGTTTTGTAAGGTTTCCTTGGCTTCTTCGCTCTGGCGTAGCCGCAGCTGGAGATCTTCGTTTTCGTGGGTGAGATCTTTGGCGTCTGTGTCGGCGACGTTGATGAGTTCGTCGATGTCGAGCTGGTGACGTTTGAGGCGTGCGGTGAGGTCTTTTTGACTTTGCTGGAGGCGATCGCACTCACGCTTAAGTCGGCTGTTTTGGGTTTGTAACGCGTCTTGTTTCTTTTGTAGCTTGTCGTAGGCGACCTGCAAGGTCAGCAAGTGTTCAGACAGGTGCTGCTTGTCCTGACGGTCTTTACCAGTGGCCCCTTTTAAAAACAGCTGAACAGCCTGAAACACCGGCTTAAGCATTGTTGACCTCGCTCATGTGAACCTTCGATATGTACGGGTATGTACGGGAGATGCAGGCTGCTTTAGTCCGGATTGAAACAAAGGGGTGAATGGTGAGTGGGTGGCCTGTTGACAGCAGCTTGGGTAGGATTTGCCTCTATCTTCTCAGTCACAAATGTGAAACATCGTAAATTTCGATACATCCTGAGCGTAGTGGGGCTTACATCCTCTTTTTAAACCATAGCGGCTGAACGAAAAAACAACACGTTTGCCCTGACTATCCGGACATTTCTCTTTAATACTTTAAGAAAATTTGATGAAAACGGTGTGGAATTTTACCGCTCGGCCATGAAGGCTTTGACGATGTCGGTGAAGGTGCGATCGCGCTCAAATCCCAAGTTCACTGCTCGGCTCACATCGAATTGACTAGGCCAGCTAGCCACAATCCGAGAGATCGTTTCATCGGGCTGATACTGAACGTAATCCAAGGCATCAGGACCCGCAACATCGGAAAGAGAATCTAGAGTGGACTGTACGGTTACAGTGATACCTGGCAAATTTAGAGTGCGCGTATAGCCAAATTTGCTAGCCGGAATGGTGAGTGCATGGGCAAGATTATGGGTGACCGTACCAGGGCTGGAGAGCCATAGGGGAAGCGAGCGATCAACGGGACAAATGGCTGTTTCTCCACTGAGGGGCTCGCGAACGATACTGCTGACAAAAGAAGAGGTCGCGGCGTTGGGTTTACCGGGACGAACGCAGACAGTGGGCAGGCGGAGGATGCGACCATCAATGAAGCCTTTGCGGGTGTAGTCGTTTACCCAGAGTTCTGCGATCGCCTTTTGGGTGCCGTAGGAAGACAGCGGCGTGACCACTGTCTCTTCTGTAATTACCTCGGGTAGCTCGCCACCGAAGACAGCAAGGGAACTGGCGAAAATAAATTGGGCGCCGGGTGCTTGGTGACGAACGGCTTCTAGCAGATTGCGGGTGCCGTCGCAGTTGACGGCCATGCCTAGGTCAAAGTCGGCTTCGGCCTGACCGCTGACAACAGCGGCGAGATGGTAGACCGCTGTAATGTCTGGGGTGATGAGGGCTTGGGTTACCTGTGAGTCGGTGAGATCTGCTTTCAGGGTGCGAATGCGGGTGTCGCCCTTGGGCATGGGTGGTTCTACGATGTCTGCCAGGGTGAGGCTTTCGAGGGCTTGGTTAGAGACTGGGCTTGTAAGGAGATGATTGGCGAGGCGTTGGCCGAGGAAGCCGGCAGCGCCGGTGATGAGGATGTGCATGGGGAAGGGGAAAGGGAGAAAAGAGGGGAAGGGAGAAAAGGGGAAGGGGAAAGGACTATCTGCTGCGCAGAGGCTTCGTCAATGGCTTCGCTTAGTGACTCAGGTGTATGGGCGGTGGTGTGGGGGCAGTGCTCTAAGCGGAGTCGAAGAGCCGATTAGGAGACGTTGCGGCGGACGCTTTGGTAGTGGCTGGCGCGGATCTTTGCCATTGTGGCATCTAGATGGTCGTCGATTTGGCCGAGGGTGCCGAGGATGTGTGTGCAGAGGGCGAGGGCGGCTTCAAATTCGGGCTGGACGACTTCGGCTGCACCGAGTTGACTGAGCTGGTCGAGTTCTTTGGTGGTGTGGGCACGGGCGATGATGTCGAGTCGAGGCGCGATCGCACGGGCGCGCTGTAGTAGCAGGCGTGTGCTCATGGGGTCGGGGAGGGCAATGACGAGGGCTTTTGCCGATTCTAGGCCGGCTTTGGCAAGGATGAGTTCTGAGTCGGCATCGCCCATGACGTAGGGAATCTTATCGCGGCGTAGGGATTGGGCGGCAACTTCGCTATTTTCGAGGACGAGGACGGAGTGACCTTGGTCAAGCAGGAAGTTGACGATGACATGGCCGACGCGGCCATAGCCTGCGACGACAACATGGCCGGTGATGCCCGTGTGGCTGACGGTCGGTTGACGGGCGGCTAATTTTGCGAGGAGCGTTTGGAGTTTGGGCTGTTTGTAGAGCCAGGCTGAGAGGTTGGGCGCTAGGTTAAAGGCAAGCGGGGTTAGGACGAGGGTGATGGCAGTGGTGCCCAGCAAGAGCAGATAGCCCTCTTCGGTAATCAGGTTATTTTCGAGGCCGACGACGGCCAGGACAAAGGAAAATTCACCGATTTGATTGATGCCGCAGCTGGTGAGTACGGCGGTTTTGAGTGAGTAGCCAAAGCCCAGGACAATTGGCAGAATCAGAAGCGCTTTGCCGACCATAACAAGGCTTACCATGCCTAAAATTGCGCCAAAGTTGTCTAGAAGTACGCCAGGGTCAATCAGCATGCCAATGGAGACAAAGAACAGACTGGCAAAGGTGTCTCTGAGCGGTAAGACTTTGGCGAGGGCTTGGTCGGCGTAGTCGATTTCGGCAATCATCAGCCCGGCGACAAATGCACCAATTTCAATCGAGAGCCCCAATCGGGCAGTGATGAGGGCAACGCCCAGACACAGTGCAATGAGTGTAAGCAAGAAAAGCTCACTGCTTTCTGTAAAGGCGACTTTGCGGATGATGACAGGAATGACCCAGCGGCCTGCCACAATGGCGGCGATGAGGAAGCTGATGACTTTGAGCAGGACGAACCCAATGATCTGCCATAGCGGGACTGTTGCAGTACTAGAACCGCCAATGGCTGGGACGACGGCAAGCATGAGGCCAAGTGCTAAGTCCTGAGCGATGAGGATGGCCAGCATGATCTGGCCGTGTCGGGTATTGATTTCGCCGCGTTCGGTAAGTGTTTTGAGGACGACGGCTGTGGATGAGAGGGAAAGCAAGGCCCCCCAGAAAAGGCCCTGAGAAGCGCTATCTACCCAGCCAAAGAGCAAGCTAATGGCCGCGACTAGGCCCGTGGTGAGCCCGATTTGAAAAAGACTGCCTTGCAGGGCAATGTTGCGAACGCGGTTGAGTTCTTCGAGTGAGAACTGAACGCCCAAGGCAAATAGGAGAAAGGCAACGCCGATTTCGGCAAGTTCTTGGATGTTGCCAGTGTCATTAATGATGTGTAGTCCAAGAGGCCCAACGACTAGGCCACTGGCTAAGTACCCCAGGAGTACAGGCTGTTTTAGACGGCTTGCTGTGTAGCCCCCGACAGCTGCTGCACCGAGTACAAGCATGAGATCAACGGTGAAGCCTAGTTCTGCGGCCATGGAGTCCTTTTTCTTTTCGCCGCACTTATTCTACTTTGGCGTTCTACATTTGGGCGTGGCCGTATCTATGGCCACAGCTTTATCCCTGTAAACGCACCTACAGGCGTGCGCTGGCTAAGGATTCACCTCTCACCGAGCAGACTTCTTGGAAGACTTCTTGGTAGATAGGATTGGCAACCTGAAGCTGGTTGTCGATGATGGTGACGAGACCAGTTAGCAGGAGTTCGGCTTGGATGGGGGTGTTATCGAAGCGGGTGGGGTTGCCTTTGAAGATGGCTTGGTAGAGGCGGAGGAGGTCTTTGTGCTGGTGGGAGTAGAGGAGGCGATCGCGGATGGCTCTGAAATGGATAGGGTCGTCTTGGATGGTCCAGTGTTTGATGAGGTGCGATCGCACTAAATCATCGATCCAGTCATTGACAGTTCTGGGAGACAGCACAATCGGTTGAGTGGAGGGCCCGACGAGTGTACCGATTAGGGATTTGGCGATGTGGCAAAGCTTTTGGGTAAGGAAGGGCTGACCTTGGGTCCACTTAAAGATGGCTGTAAGCAGAGTGGCAGGAACTTCTATCTTTTCTGCAAAACCTCGATTTAGTGAGAAGGTTTCTACGAGCTGAAACGTTGGTAGAGAGATTTGGCAGCCGTTGGAAAAGAGACGGAGAATTGAACCGTTTGAGGGCTCCGACTGCGCGGGAGATAAATTTGAGTGGCAGAGGGCTGAGACGGTAGCGGTGCCCAGCAGAACAAAGGTGAGATCTTTGTAGGGATTCCCTGTTTGGTCCGAAAGATGTCCTTGACGCGCCTCGATTGGATGAGTGTTGCTACTACAGTGCTCAATCCATTGCAACAGGAGGCTTAAAAAAGGAGTCTCTAGCAGCGCGTCGATTTCGTCAATAAACACAACAATCGGCGCTTTGCGCAGCTCACTGGCTAAAATGTCTTGGCTAAAGCGAGACAATCTCTCGGCCCCTGAGAGCCCTGCGGTGTCGCCTAGCCATTCTCGTAAAGAGAGTGTTGCATTGGATTTTAGCTGGGTCCAAAGCGTAGAGATGAAGGTGCTGCATGCCTTTTGATTTGAAGCGGTTTGATCTGAAGCGGCTAGAGCGCCTAGCGCTGGCTCGGCAGAGGCCAGGCTTGGAGAGCAGATCTGGTTGGCTTGGATCGTGACGCATCGGTAGCCTTGCTGGACCAGCTGATGGCGGGCTTGAATGCGGAGAGAGGACTTGCCCATCTGCCTAGGGCCGAGCACATAGGTAAACTGTCCCTGCTTGATGGCGCTGAGGAGCTCACTGTCGGCTTTACGCCGGATGTAGGTAGGGTCTTTCCAAGGAAGTGCTCCTCCGACGCGATAAGCAAATGGCACGCTGTCATTGTGTTTGCTGTCATCGCGTCTGCTGTCACTGACAGCATGGACGACACCTGGAGTGCTTAACTGCCTACGACTGGATAGTTGCGCCCTATCGATTGGTATACAAGAAGTCGTTTTCGGCTGGATAAGGGTTAAAGGGGACAGGTAAGCAGGCATAGCGATAAAACCAAATTAGCGGCTGCTAATGAAAGGCGCGTTGGCATAAACGAGTCTATATCGCTGGGGGCTAGCGACGGGCAAGCGCTGCAAAAATGTACCGATAGATAGAAGTTGTCACTATCTGTAAGGTTGGCACTTATAAAGCTGGCACTATGAAGCTACCCGACTTTAGGCAATGGCAGGTCCTTTGAGCAAGGGCTCTGACTAGACCGGACGTCACCAACTGTACAGGGTAATCGCCTGGAATGGGCTAATGCAGAGCTATGAATTGTTTCTATGCTTGGTATAGGCAGTGGAATTAGCGGTTTGCTTCCAAACTGTCGTTGAGGTCGTCTTTAACGATCTATTTCTTTACTGACCTATTTCTACACCCTCATGGGATAGCAACCATTGCTTTCGTTCTAGGCCACCTGCATAGCCTGTTAGTTTGCCACCTGCGCCAACGACCCGGTGACAGGGAAGTGCGATCGCAATCGGATTTAGCGAGTTTGCCAGGCCCACAGCTCTTACCGCTTTGGGATTATCCATCGCCTGAGCCAGCTCACCGTAGGTCATAACTGTTCCGGGTGCTATTCCCCGTAGCCCTTGCCAAACTTGGCGCTGAAAGTCAGTTCCACCGGTTGCCATTGGCATCGATTCGAGGGCACGCAGCTTGCCCGTAAAGTATTGCTTGACGCGATCGCACACGCCAGCTGGATTCTCAACAGATACCAGCTCAATTGACCCAAAGCGCTTATCCAGCAGCTTCATCATTCGGTCTCGATACTCTTCAAAGTCCAGCGCTATCAAAACGCCGCTCTTTACAACGACGATGACGTCGCCCACGGGCGTAGGTACGCTATCTGTTTCAAAAGCGGCTTCAAAAGATCCTACGAGATTACTATCTGCGAGTGCTGTGCTCATGATTGAGTTCCTACCGTTTCTCTGGCGACGTCTTCTCTGTTTACTTTATTTGTGACAATTTTTTGGGTGATGGTTTTCTCTGTTGTGATGTTTGCAGCGGCCCGTTTGTGAGGGTGGCGCATTTGCTGCTGCGCATCAAACTGCCACAGGTACATTGCTGCATAGGCTCGCCAAGGCCGCCAATTTTCTGACAGCTGGGTAAATTGTGCAATGTTCACATCTGTTCCTAGGGACTTTGCCGCTCTCAGCAACGCAACATCACCCGGCGGCATTGCATCGGGTTCGTTTAAGGCTCGCATGGCAATGTAGTGTGCTGTCCAAGGGCCGATTCCAGGTAAAGCGCAAAGGGCGTCAATAGCTCTGGGTAGCGTGGTCATTTCATCGAAAAAACTCGGATTTTCGGTCAACACTTGTGCGAGATGAGAAATCGCTTTGGCTCTGGTTTGCACTAGCCCCAAGGCGGTCAAATCTGCCTGGGCTAGCACGGATGCTTTGGGAAATACTCGCGTCAATACATTTGGCTTGCCTGTCACCTTTAACGGTTCGCCATAGGTTTCCACAATCCGATTGAACATGGTGGTCGCGGCGGCCACGCTCACCTGCTGACCTACAATTGCTCGGACTGCCAGCTCAAAGGCATCCCATGCGCCTGGAACGCGCAGTCCTTGATGGGCAATGAGCGGCTTTAGCAGGGGCGATCGCATCAAGCAGTCTTCCACAGCAGCGATGTTCACGCCCACGTCAAACATCTGCCGCAGCCGGGCCATGATTGTCCCCAGCTGACTCACTTGTGCAAATCCAATCTGCACCTGTAAATAAGATTCACCAGCGACGGGTCTCACGGTTACCCAGCCTGGCTTTCCGTTTAAAACAATGCTGCGACAATATTCCTCAGCGGTTGCCACCTCAATACCCGAAATTCTACGTGGTTGCCAGAATGCCATCAGCGCCTGCCAGCTGTAGGGCTCGCTAAATGGGAGTTTAAGCGTAATTGGGTCTGAGGCATTGTGGGCTGGTTGGGATGAGCGGCGCATCGCTGATGGCGATCGTCCATAGCTGTTTAGAAAGGCACTGTTAAAGCTGCGAATGCTCTTAAATCCTGCCGAAATGGCAATTTCTGTTATGGGCAGTGAGGTTTCATCGAGCAATCGCTTGGCAAACAGTAGTCGCCTGGTTTTGGCGACCTGCGTTGGAGAGGTGCCTACATGCTGTGCAAACTGATGGCGCAGCGTGCGATCGCTCACGCCCAGTCGCTCAGCCAGCTCGCGCACAGACCCCTCGTCCAAGGCACCTCTCTCTATCATCCGTAGGGCCCTTGCCACAACTGCCGCGCTGCTCCCTTCTAGTGGCGGCGCTACTGTCCCTGTTGACGGAGCCAGTTCGGGTCGGCAGCGCAGGCAGGCCCGATAGCCTGCCGCCTGTGCTGCCGCCGCACTTAAGAAAAACGTACAGTTTTCCAGCAAGGGCAGGCGGGCCGAGCATACCGAACGACAAAAGATCCCCGTGGTACGAACCCCGACAAAAAAGCGTCCGTCAAAACGAGGATCTTTGCCGCGCATGGCTTCGTAGCAAGCCTGGCGATCGAGTATGTTGCTTTGCAATGAGTGCTTCATATTGAATGCTTCTAGCCAATGCCAAATCTCAGCCACACAGCGCTGTACACGTGGGGCATAAGGGCACTTCCTCAGGTTAGAAAAGACTGGCCTCAGTGACTAGTCTTTTTCGGCATTCAATATTGGCCTCAGTATTAACGTATTTCAGTCCTGACTTATTTCAGTGCTCTAGCCGACTTCGTGTCCCACTGAAGTAATTGCCTGCTTAACAGAAGCCTCAGACATGTGGCTGTCAACTTCTACGGTCTTCTTCTCCACGTCTATGTTGACCTTGGCGTCGGCATCGTGAACTTTGATCTCTTTTGTGATTGTTTCCGCGCAGCCATCGCACTTAATGGAAGGTACGTTTAATGTCATTGTCATTGTTGTCTTTCTCCTTGCTTAGGTTTGGTTAGGATGACCGATTTTGATCCTAATCGGGTTTGTCCAGGGTTTCGATGGGACAGTACTCTTCTAGCTTTAATTTCTGACAATAGAGAGAATTTTCTTTCTTTCTGAAGATATACCAGCTGAACATTTACCAATTGAATACTACAAGCCGCCGACAAACCGGCCAGGGCTGAGGATGCGATGGGGATCGAATTTTTCTTTGATATTGCTCATTATTTTTAGAGCGTTGCCTGTGTAGCCCCACACGTCCATTGACTGTTTTAGTTCGGCTGGCGCTTGCAAAATGCTCAGGAAACCGCCGTTGTCCTGGGTGTGAGATCGCACTTTTTCTATGGCCTGCTTCACGTTTTCGGCATCTGTTGGCCACTGAATCCAACCCAGTCCACTGCTGCCGTGTACCTTTACCTCACAGCTCCCTGGTTCTAGCTGCGCGAGTAACGCTGGCAGAGCACTTGGGCGCATACCTACTTTGCACAGCACGTTGCCGGGCTTGATGAGCGCATCTATTTCGTGCCAGAAGGTTTTGTTCTGCTCAGCGTCCAGCTGCTGTAGTGACAGGGCGTGGGTTGTTGCTATTTTTTTGAGACGTTCTGTTTGCTCTTCTACGCCATCTGGAATGCCTTGGAAGCGAGCGATGAGGCTCATTGATGGAGTGTTTGGTGTGTTCTGAGTTTTGAGTAGTTGCTGCGTAAGCCCAGCCAGCGTGAGATCCATTGCCACGGGCGTTAGCCCTGAATAGCGAACCTCTGCGATCGCTTTCTCAATTGCCATTTCACCGCCTGTGAGCACCAATGTTCGTGAGGTCGCCGCCATTGGGTACAGCCGAAATGTCAGCTCGCTCAAAATCCCTAAGCTGCCGTAGGCTCCTGTCATGAGCTTCATCAGGTCGTAGCCAGCGACATTCTTCACGACGCGCCCACCTGCCCTTGCCAGTTCGCCGTCGTAGCGCACAAACTGCACGCCGATGAGCATGTCTCTAAGCCCGCCATAGCGCTGCCGCAAAGAGCCTGTGTCTGCCGTTGCAACGACACCGCCTACCGTTGCGCTCTGGAGAAATGCTGGGTCAATGGCTAAAAACTGCCCTTCTGCGGCCAGTAACTGTTGAAGTTCAGCAACTTTCAAACCGGCTTCCACCGTGACTGTAAAGTCACCCACGGCATGTTCGACCACTCGGTTTAACTTAGCCGTACTCACAACTAAGTCGATGCCTTTGGCAAGGCCACCCCAGCTCAGCTTGCTGCCTCGTCCCATGGGCAACACACGCCAGTGAGATTCATTCGCCGCTGCCATAACCTGGCTCAGCTGATCCACGGTCTCCGGGTAGACGATTGCAGCTGGCGGTACCTCGCTGGCAATGGCGTTCATCACCTGCTGCTGTTGCTCGGGCGTCACTGCCGTCCAAGCAACAGCGCGCGCTCCTAATATTGCAGACATTCTGGAGGTGACGGCCTCGCTATCTACTTGCCGACTTGCAGACATATCAAAACTCAGTAACGATTGACGCGTGCATGCTCAGTAGGTGTGCGCACATGTGCCAATCGTTACCGTACCGGATACTGCCTACCCTAGTCGATACCGATGGCTACGGGGCCTGTTGAGGGAGCAGTGGCTGTCGGTCCTTTACGAGGATTGCGGAAGTCTTGGTAAAGGCGATCGCGCCATGTCCAAAAAGCCTCAAACTCGGGCGCATCTGCTAGACCTGGTACGCCCTTTCCTCCAATGCCAGTGGGTAGATCGACATATAAGGCAGAGGGAAACTTTAAATACATAGATAGACCGGCCACCGAAAAGTCTGCCAGCGTCGGTGTATCGCCACACAGGTAGGGCTGTGTGCTAAGGATTAAACACAGAGATTCTAGGTCTTGGCGCAGGATGTCAGTGGCTTGCTTCACGGCGTTTGAGCCGAAGCCAGCGCCTGCACCGACGAGATTTAGTAAATCGCCGGGAACAGAACCGACGACATTTTTTACCAGTTCAGGGGTAGATACCGGTAAAAGCGCCGTGCGGAAATTAGGATGCTGATTGAATGCGCCGATCATGGCTTTTCGGGCGTTCAGCCCAATGGATTCGTCAGCCCAGGCTTCCATAAGTAGGCACAGGCCCTTTTGCTTTGCATCGGCTGGGATAACCGGTCTGTCTGGATATTTGGTGTCTAAGTAGCGGGCGATCGCAGTTGAATCTGGGATGATTTCATCGCCATCTTTGAGAACAGGCACCTGACGCTGCCCAGACATTCTATAGAGTTCTACCTGTCCTAACCCCGGAGAAATTTCAATGGTTTCGTAAGATAATCGCTTGTAATCCAAGACCAGTCTGACTTTTTCGCAATAATGAGACGCTTCAAATTGGTGGAGTTCTAACATTAGAACAGTTCCTTCTAAGGGTTAATTGGGTGCAAATTTAAGTAAATACCGTAAGCGCCAAAGCGTACTCATAACAAAGCCTTAACCTTCTTTACGAGAGGATGATCTGCTCAGAGTGATTGGTCGTGTCTATAGGCATCCCTTTAAGAATAAGAAACATATATCTTTTTCAACCCCTTCCCTTTTACAGATTGTTCGATACACTTTGTAAAAGCTTAATGAAGTTTGGTTAACCCTTTACAGCATTTAAGTCATACACATCACACCTGGCATCGACGAAAGCGTTAACGCTTTGCTTTTTCGATTGTCGGGTTGATTGTTGTGGTGAGTAAAGCTCGTCAGCTAGGTTGGCCTTCCTACTGCTGGCTCGCTTCCTAAGCGTGTACTGCACGTGAACGCTTTGGGCAAAGCCACAAATACATCTACATCAAGACAACTCACTAAGACTAGGAGAGAATCTATGCAAGCTAACAACAGTTCCCGCTTTTTCAAGAATTTTATGATTGGCCTCGTTGCCAGTAGCGCTGGCGCGTTTATCGCGCTACCTGGCGCTGCGATGCCCGAGCCTGGCGCAGAGCTTGAAGCAGCTGAAGAAGTGGTTGAGCCAACTGCGGTTGAAGCATTGCCCACGCCCGGTGCTGAAGCGCTGGAGACTATCCCCGCAGCTGGTGTTGACGCAGTTGAAGAGGAGATAATTGTTGATGAAGTAGAAGCAACTGAAGAACCCATTGCTGACGAAACTGAAGTAATGGAAGAGCCTGTTGCTGAAGATGAAGTAGAAGCAACTGAAGAACCCATTGCTGACGAAACTGAAGTAATGGAAGAGCCTGTTGCTGAAGATGAAGTTACAGACGAAGAGCCTGTTGCTGCTGAAGAAATGGACACGGCAGCTTTCACTATTGCTGAACTTACAGATAACAGTGAGTCATTCGAGATTTTGGCAGCTGCACTTGCTGCTGCTGATCTGACCGAAATTCTGGGTAGTGAGGGTCCTTTTACTGTATTTGCACCTACCGATGATGCGTTCGCCGCACTTCCCGAAGGTTCTGTTGATCAGCTGTTGATGCCTGAGAACAAGGATGTGCTGGTTCAAGTTTTGACTTACCACGTAGTTCCTGGCGCTATTCTTTCTACTGATTTGGAAGATGGTGGGGTTGCCACCGTTGAAGGTAGCGAAGTTGAAATTGCGATCGCAGATACTGTGACTGTCAACAATGCTAATGTTGTTGCCGCTGATATTGAAGCAAGCAACGGTGTTATTCACGTTATCGACCGCGTTATTATCCCGCCTTCTCCTGAAGCGGGTGCTGATGCTGACGCTGAAGTAGACGAAACAGCGTCTTCCGTCGCTGAGTAATCAGTTTGTTCCGATGTTTTGTCCAATGGCTGAGCGTTCATTCAGTCATGTGCTTGATATGGACAACAGTAAAGCCACTCCCTTTTTTGAAGGGACGTTGGCTGACCCTCACCGCTTGAGAGCCCACTAGGGTGCATCTGATGTGAGCCATAGCGGTGGGGTCGATTCAATAAACGCTTGTGTATTTCGCTCTCACGATTGTCTTGTCAAAAAAATGCCCCTTGCGCCAGCTGGTACAAGGGGTTTCTTTTCGTTTGGATGGTGGATTCTTTGATTGCTATAGCTTCTCGCAGGTTGCGTTTGTACTGGGTGTGGTTTCTATCGTGACTTCTGAAAAACCAGATGCCTGTAATAGCTGCGTTACAACGAGGACTGCTCGGTCGTTCGCCTGATCTAGAATGCACTGTTCGCGGGCAGCTTGCTCTACTTTCAGCAGAGCTTCTTGCTGGGCCAGTGATTGCAGCTCGGGAGCGCGGTCAGGCCCGAGGTTAAGAAAGCCGCGACTGTAGTCATAAACGCTTGAGCGGGACACGTCAATTTTAGTGTCTAAAATCTCAGGGGCAGGGAGTCTTAGCTTAATCTGCGTGCCTGTTTCTGAGGGGGTTACGTCTGCCGTTGTGAGTTCTTCAAGATCTACACCCGCACGCACTTCACCGTAGGCGACGTAAAGCAGGTTTGTTTTCCCGATAGTGACTTCGCCAAGCTTGCGATCGCTCTGAGCCGGTACGACTGCTTCCATGGTAAATACTGCTGTGGTCAGCTCGCTGACTTCTCGAACTTGCTCGACCACCACCGTGCGCACGTCCACTGTTTCCTCTGGCGGCTGCATGGTGAGTGACTCTTTCATGTCTTCGAAGAACTGGCCACCGGAGCGGAGAAAGGCAAAGAGGGCGAGGCTACCCAGCATGACTGCTCCACCTGTGGTTGCGATCGCAATCAGCTGCAAAGCTTTCATAATGGGTGTGCGTCTGCGAGGCTGAGAGGGACGTCCCCATCGTTCTTTTTCGCGCTCTCGGACCGAATCTCGTCTGGATGGTGAAGAAGGCGGGCGATAGGAATTCGGCATTTGAGACTTCATACGCGAGTGGCCAGGCAGTGCTTACATATTAATAGAACTTTCCCATTTGCCCGTTTTCATGGGGTGGGGTTAACCGTAGGTTGATGGTTAATACATTGGTTCTACATCATATTTGACTTTTAACCAACCGTATTCGTTCTACTGTGATAGTCGAAGAAATTTCCTATGGCGCTTCGCAGCAATCGATGAGGGGTTGGATGACCAGCTCAGAGAGCCCTGCTGACTCTAGCAGAGATTGCCAATCATTGAGAAAGACGGGATCTTCTGGATTGTTCCGGTGGCTTGTGCCGATTAGGGTGAGTGTTTCTTGCCATAGGCTGTTTTGAGCGTATAAAGCGGCTTGTTCTCTGAGTTGTTCTTTGGAAGTGGCTGTGTTTAGCTCTAGGGGAAGCGTGTTTTCCAGAGAGACTCGCGTTGTCCATCCTTCGACGAAAGCGGGGTTGCTATCATCACAGCTGGCGATGAAGAACCAGTGGTAAGGAACATTCTCTTCTAGGGCAGGTGCTGTGGTAGGCAGCGCAACTTGGATGATGCCGCTTTCGTTTGAAGTGGCAGAGAGGGTTTGTTGGTATAGGGTATTGTTGTTTTCGTCTTGGAGGACGAATTCTAGGGGTGTTTCGTTAGGTAGATAGGGTAGGAAAAACCAGAAGGATGGGTACGGTTGGGCGGTGAGGGAGAAGACTGTTTCGACGGCACTGTCGTTGGATTGTTCTGTTGTTTGAACGGTTGTTTGATTGCTGAGAGGAGTGTTGTTTTCTGGACTAGTGGGAATGAGTGCAGTGAGGGCTGGCTGACCAGCTGCTAGGTTGCAGCTGCCTCGGCTGGCACCGCCTCGGCGACGGCCTACGGGACGCCCTCGACTGGGCAGCGCTGGTGGGGTGAATTGGATCTCTGAACTGGGTTGATTGTTGCTGTTTTTTCCGGAGGATAGGGAATGACTCGTTTGAGCTTGAGCGAGGGGGATCGGGAGAAAGGTGAGTAGAGTGATGAGGGGCAATGTCATTTTTGGGGGCTTCACGATGACTCCTGCTATTTTCGGGTTTCGCTTTTTTGAAGTTGTTTCAAATATTTTGTTTTAGCTGGGTTCTTCCTCTGTGGACTTGTTTAAAGGTGGGTTAAGGTAACGAGCAAGGGGGGTGCTTTGGGCGATGGCAATGGGGGCGATCGCAGCGGGAAGCCAGGGCACCCAGGTATGGGCCTTTGAGAAGAGTAGCCAGCAGAGGCCGAGCAGTGCGATTTCGCTGAGGAGCAGACCTAGGGATAGCTTAGCGGAAATGCGATGTTTTGAGTTTAGGGTGAGTATCATCAGGCTGGCGGTGCTTGCCCAGAAGAGTATCCATAGGGTTTCTTGCCAATCGTTCCAGGTGTGAATGAAAGCGCGATCGTCTAGGACTGCGCTGAGGAATTGGCTGATCATGTGGGCTTGAAGGTAGACGCCTTTGGTGGGGCCGTAGGGGGTGGGCCAGTCGTCTGTGGCGCTGTTGGCGATGACGCCGATAAGAACAATGCGATCTCGAATATCTTCAGGAGATACCTTTCCGGCAAGCAGTTCACTGAGCTTTATTTCTTCGGCGATTTGTTCTGGTTTCTTGAGGTTGCGGTAGTTCAGGAAGAACTGGTAGCCTTCGGCGTTGGTGTTATGGTAACCGCCGCTGTTTCTATCGATGGGGGTGAAAGAGACTTCGCCAATTTGAAAATCACCATTGGGTAAAAGGGTGAATGTGTGTCCTTTCTCATCTAAGTAGTTGAGGGCGAGCAATGCGTTGAAAGCGTTGGTGCTTTTGCAGGGGGAGGCGAGCTCCTGATCAAAGGAGAAGAGTTGGCGCCGAACTCGAGTGTCGGCGTCTTGGGGGAAGTCACTAAAGCCAATTCTACTGATGGGGAATTCGGGTGGGGGCGGAATGCCTTCTTCACTGACGGGTAGGTCGCTTCCTTTGCAGATGGCGAAGAGATTAGATTGCTGGGCGAAGGCTTCGGCGAGGGCTGGCTGGTTGGCTCTGACGGGAAAGTCGCGGTAGATGTCAATCCCGATGGCTTGGGGTTCCATAGGGTTGAGCCGATTAAGAGCCTCGATAAGGGTGGAGTCGGAAAGGCTGCTGCGTCTGTCTTCGGGATCTTGGGTGCGGATGTCCGTTTCGTCGATGGTGACGATGACAATACGTGAGTCTGGAAGCTCAGGAGAACGCTGGCGGAGAAGCTGGTCGAGGACTCTGAGTTCAAAGGTTTGGAAGAAGCCGAGACTACGCAGCCCTAGAAGGAGAGCGAGGACAAGGCCATGGATGAGGAGTGCATGGCGAGTTGAGATAGGGGGTAGGGGTGTTTGTTCATTTGAGGATGGTGTGGGATTTGGGGCGGATGAAGGTTGATAAAGGTCTTGCCATGCGGGGGCAGTGGCGGTGGGTGTTTGGTAGAGAGTGGGGAGCCAGGCGGCACAGGGGTATTGGTCTTCTATTCCTTGGAGCTTTTCGCGGGCTTCGCGGACGGCAAGGGTGAGGGGGGCACCTTGGGCGTAGGCTTGGAGGAAGGATTTGAGGAAGGCATGGGCGACGGGGTCGGGCACGAGTTCGCGCATGACCAAAATTTGAGGGATTTGGAGGTCGGCGAGGTCTTTGGCGAGACCGATGCCGTCGCAGGAGTTGAAAATGGCGATTTTGAGCCCTCGGGTGAGAGCGTGTTTGAGGGCGTGTTTGAGTTGAGGGGTAGTGAGGGTGGTGGTGGGGTTGATAGAGAGTTGGCCGGTGGAGGACGTGGTGGCACTATTTCCTGCGGAAACGCTTCGCGAACGATCCCGCTCAGTGTCTGAGGGATTCAGTGATGCGGTGTTTGGGGTGCTGAGGCTGTGGCCAGCAAAGAAGAGGATGTCCCAGCCTGTAGGGTCCCAAAGGCTGGTGTTTAGAGCTTCACGGGTGGGGGTGGTGAGGTAGTGGACTTCGGCGTGGGGAAGCTGGTTGAGGAGGGCTCGGTCGGTTTCGATGTCGAGACCGTGGCTGTGGCCGAGGATGGCGAGGATGCGGATTTTTGGGCGTGGGGTGATTTTGGGGGTGGGAGCTTTTTGGTATGTGGGGGCACTGAGGACGATTTCAAGCTTTGGGTAGCGATCGCAAATTTCCCACAGGTGCCAGGGAAGTCGCTGGACGGTGTCGTAGGGAGTCTGGAGGAGAAGACGAATAGTGTCGGTGGCGGTGAGACGCTCTAGGAGCTTTTCGTGGAGGGGGCGGAAGCTTTCTGCGCGTAGCCAGTTGTTGAAGGCAGTTTGAAGTTCGGCACTGAGGGTGTCGCAGTCGCCGATGATGGAGACGTTGGTGACGAAGCCGCTGTTTTCATCTGCGATGCGGCTGGGCAGGCCGAGCTGATGGTAGGCGGCCTGCCAGCGATGATAGAGGGCTTTGAGGGCAGGGGCAGGGGGGAGACTACCGGAGATTTCGATGTCAGGGAGCTGATCTTCGTTACCGATTTGGAGGGTGGCGCTGAAGCCAGTTTCTAGAGTTCCACTGTGGAGTTTGAGAGCGACTCGTTTGTCCATTTGAGGGAGAGGGGCTTTTGACTTATCTATCAGGCGTAGATGGCTAAGTTCTGCAGGATAATTGCAGTTTATTGACAAAGTGTCGGTTTTTGTGACGTTTGGTCAAAATATCTCAGTACAATTGCTGAAAGACAGGATAATGCAATCGAAAGTATCTGTCAGCTCAAAGCTAGACTTGCATTTCTTTCCTTCTCGTCTCGAAAACCTTTTTCTGAACTTAGAGGAAATGAGCTTTTCCTCTAAATATCTTAGCGCTACAGAACTATATGAATTGGGCTCGATCTCCATGGGAGATTAGAGAATAAAGAGGGTGCTTATTTCCTTTGACTTAATGAATCATAGGTTTGTTGGAAGAAGATTGCAGAACATTTTGAAAATCAACTGACAGAGTTACGAGCAGCG
>ERZ1740067.1206-NODE-1206-length-18229-cov-7.065203_pt1 | contig 18229 bp, 14 predicted proteins | sample MGYA00581736_ERZ1740067 | MGnify/ENA primary metagenome ERZ1740067 (study PRJEB43018, sample SAMN04849236) | marine metagenome | isolation source: floating plastic debris | place: Pacific Ocean | collected 2008-08-27 | study: EMG produced TPA metagenomics... | reverse complement strand
TCTCTTATAGTGCATTGGTGTAGAGAGGACTTTATCCGTACACTAACAGCAATGCACTACAGAGCAGCTAATCATTTAGCCTAAGCTAGCGTCAGAGTTTAATCTTTGCTAAGCCTTAGTTCAATCCAATCTGAACTGTTGGTTCGAGCACTTCTACAGCAGCGGTGAGCCCAGCCGTCTCTATGAGCTGCTGCCATTCTGCTGCGATCACCTCATCGGTTGGATTCGCCTGACGTAGTTCACCGATTATCACAGCTGCATCGTGCCATAGCTGAGCCTGCTGATAAAACATTCTGGCCTGCATCAGTGGATTTTCTTCGCTTAGCCTAGCGATTTCAGTGCTGCTGATAGACTGCTCTGCGAGCCAGGCTGCTTGCTCGACACGGCGAATATTTCCGTGAACAACCACATCACTTGCTCGATCTGTCGATTCTGGAATAATAGAGAAATACCAGCGGTATGTTTCATTCAACGAGAGTGCTGGCATAGATTGATCTTTAGCGGTGTCCACACTGACGATGCCGCCTTGACTGTCAAGCTGAACAGTTTTTTCATACACCCTGTTGTCTTGTGCATCCCTTAGAACCAGCTCACCTGTTTGATCGGCTACCATTTCTGGAATATAGAACAGTAAAGTAGGGTGTTCAGCTACGGTAATACTAAGATTATCTGGCGTTGTGAGCGCTGCTAAATAGGCGTCAACTGCAAATATCTGCTCTCCCCTAGTACCGCCACTGAGACGCCTTCCTGGGAGGCCTTGGCGCAGAGATTCTTCACTTGGTTCAGCAGACTTAACCGAGGAGACTTTAACTATCCCAGCGAAGCTGGAAGAAGCGAATGTGCTCATGGACAATAAGCCACTCAGCCCAACGAGCATTGCAGCACGGGCAATCTTTCTAGCAATCATACAGTTAGCACAGGCTCCATGTGCAGCGGGTTAGAGGGTTCTGATATGAATCTTGCTGTAATACACTGCTCACTCAAGTCATGCAGCTTAAAAAAGATTGATGAGCATGAACAGGCTGCCACAGAACCTCTATTTTTCCTTGAGTACCTCTATATTCTAAGAATGGGCAGTGGCTTGTATAAACAGGGAAGATACCGAAGCTGACTATAAAGAAAACAACAACTTTTGATGCTCATAAACAATAACAGAGCACATTTTCACTGATGTTTTAACTAGAGTTTACGAAGCTAGCGTGAGTTTTAATAACTCACGCAGAGGAAAGACTACCCAGCCTGTGAAACCTGAAAGTCTAGGGGATTTTGATCGCGGCGGTGTCTGATAGGGATAGGTGGCCCCTGTCGCTCGCCTGCAAGGGCAGCGGTTTCTTCTAGGGCAGTGCGAAGATGTTTGGCCGCGTAAATAGACATATCGCGGGGGACATTGATGCGATCGCGCAAATATCGAAGAGCAACATCACTGCCATGGGGGGGCTTTGGGATTTCTTCGGTCATTAGTCGAGTGAGGGCACAGCGTAGCGCCTCATCAAACATGTCATCATCCGCAGGGTTGGCTCGGATAATGTTTTGTCTATGCTTTATCACTCTATGCAGCGCTTCTTCTTTTGCTGTGCTGTGCTCTGGGTAAGTGACATCCGGCAAGCCAAACCAAGGACCTTCGTCTACTCGCTTTTGATTCTGACGGGTTTGCGGACTGTCATTTTCATAACAGCCACCCATTTGTGGCGGCAGATCATGCACATGGGTATGAAAATCACTTTGGGTACCTCGGTAGGTCTCACGGCTCTCCATCGCGTCAAACCAGTCGGATAGCCGAGGATTTTCTTCTCGCAGAGAATAACCTTTGTAGTAGTAGAGACTTGCATTCATCCGCTCTACATAGGGTGTGAAGATCACATCCGCTATGCTGAAATCAGCAAGAAAGTACGGGCCAGGCATTTGAGCCAGAGCAGTTTCTACCTGCTGCACCACTTGAATGAACTGTGCTCGATTAGCCTTTTCCTGGCCGAACCATCCGCCCGGCTGGCAAAGCCAGCCACACCAGGCCCTAAAGAGAAGTCTTTCTAGTCGCCGTAGCGGCAAGACATCTGGATCTGTCATGCCTTTAACCAGCGGGCCAAATGTATTTTCTAGCGCAGCAAGAATATCGTCGCTTTCTGTAATGAGTCGTCCATCTAATGATAGGGCTGGCAGCATTCCAGAAGGAACAATCTTTTTATACCATGCTTCTTTTGTGCCGTAGCAAAACATCGTGACTTTTTCGATGCGATAAAGAATTCTCTTTTCCTCAAGCCAAAGCCACACTTTTTGGCAATAGGGACACCATGCATGGTTGTCTCGGTAGAGCGTTACACGGACGTCTGCTTCGGATTGGTTGAATAGACGCAGACGTGACTGGGCGTTGGTGGGACCGTTGATGCGGTCTTTTGAAAAGGTTGTGAGGGTTTGGAGTTGGGTCCAGGTAAGGGGCATGGGGTGGGGTGGGGGAAAGGGGAAAAGGAAATAGGGGGAAGGGAAGCGCTCTTGGGGTAGGAAATTGGTGATTGGGATAGGGATTGGGGCTGTCCGCTTCCAGGAACAGAGTCGAATTATCGGCTTTGAAATATATTCTGAACCATTTGTTTACTGCAAGCAGCTGAGGCTTCATCCAGTGTGGTGACTTCAGCATCTGTCAGCTGCCAGCCAAGAGCACCTGTGTTTTGTTGCGCTTGAGAAAGGTTTTTCGCACCGGGAATAGGCAAGGTGCCTTTACAAATACACCAGTTGATGGCGGTTTGGGCCATGGTTTTATTTTTTTCAGTTGCGAGCACGCTGAGACAGCTAAGCAAAGGTTGAACATGGGGCAATATGCTGCCGAGAGCAAATTTTCTGAGCCCCTTTGGCAGGTCTGATTTTTCGGTGTATTTTCCGGTCAGAAGACCCAATGCCAGGGGGCTGTAGGCGATGAGCTGAATCCCTAGCTCGTCGCAAACGTCTTTGAGGCCAAGCTCAGTGACAGGGTAAGTCGAAAGCAGCGAATACTGTACCTGGAGCGTATGGATCTTGATGCCTTGTTTACTCAGCCGCTGATGGGCCCAGCGCAGCCGCTTGGGGCCATAGTTTGAGAGGCCAACACCATCGGCAATGCCCTGATGGCAAAGCGATGCTAGCCCATCAAGAAGAGGGCCTTCTTGTGGAGGAAAGTAGTTAGCCGTTGACCAATGCATTTGCACCAAGTTGAGCTTACCAAGACGCTGAGCAGAAGCACTCCCTGCGGCAACCATTGACTGGCGGGTAAGGCGCCAAGGGTAAGGTGCTAGCTTGGTAGCTAGGCAGATCTTTTCTTTGTTGAGTCCGTCGTAGCTAGCTTTGAATTTTCCCAGTAGTTTTTCACTTTGACCATTGAGCTTGCCAGTGCCGTAAGAGTCACCTGTGTCGAATAAAGTAACGCCGTGGCTTACACAGTGATTAAAGACAGCATTTAGATCATCATCCATGCTTTCGGTGTAGTCCCAGAGAAGGCGGTTACCCCAAGCCCAAGTTCCACAGCCCATAGGCGGAAGGGTATCGAGGATTTGCTGGGCAGGAGAATGATCCATAGGCATAAGGCAGGAACCGCCGTTTGTGGGCAGAGTATATGAGCAAGATTCAGGGCGAACCTCAGTCAGGAATAGCCTAAGACTGATCGTAAGCTTTTCTATGAGCCTCAATATTTTCTCATATTCTTTGCGGAAATATTTGGTTTGTCTGAGCGATTAGCATTGCCATATTGTCGCTGGAATGCAAGGGTCGATACACAGAAAAAAGGAGACGATTCCAATTGAACCACCTCCTTTTGAATATTCACGCGAACGCTTGAAAATTTTGACTACGTTTGGAAGAACGTGATACCCGTGAGCGCGTCTAAAGTGATGACTTAAAAGTCATATCAAAGGCATATCTACGGACCATCGTTAAAAACCATAGTCAGAGCTGAGTGAAACACTACAACCTGCGCTGTGTGTGCAAGATGGCATGGTAACTGTAACTGAGAACGTACCTTCGTAAGGAGCTGTAATAATAGGGAAGGCATCAACAGCTTCGTCAGAATCAACGAGAACACCTTGCTCCGTGTACAGATATAGGTCTAAATCCATACAGTCTTCGTCACAGCTAGCGTAGATATCTTCACCTGCTAGGAAATACCCCGTAACGGTTGTTTGACCATTATCATTAAGCCAGATAGATCTATCTTGAGCCACTGCGGGACTAACAATACCAGCAAGCGCAACGGAAGCACAGGCAATTGTAGTCGCAAGGCTACGAATGTTAAGAAAAGAAGCCATAATGAAAGTTTCTCCAGATTAAAATCTTCAAAAAAGCAAAAGCTAAAGACAAGAAGCAAAGGCAAAGAACAAGAGCAAAAACAGTATTTGAAAGATACAGCTCGTATCTTGTAGCAACTCTCCTACTTGTTCTTCAGAGCAAGTAATTGTCGACCTCAAACGCTCCACAAAAGAGGTTTGTTGCGACTAGGTTCAGATTGCCTTCTTGTTAGTCGCAACTATCACTGAGCTTGTCAAAAGTGAATCAGCGCGCAGAACAACAGAAAGTTATCTCCGTAAGCGCGTAAGCAGATGTACGGATGCACAAAACAAGAGAATCAATCATGTTGATATAGCGGCGGCCCTCTATTTTCAGGAGGCTTATAAATTTACGAGCAGTTCAAAAAAGTCTTGGGACAACTCTCAAAACAGAAAAAACTATTCTGTAAGTAGATAGTTAAAGCTTTTGTAAATGACAAATCCAGAGAAGTTGTTGCAGTGCCTATATGTTTACTGAGACGTTGTCGGTTTACAGGTAAGTCGCTAGCGCTGAGATTGTTTTTGAAGACGTTGTTATTGCTTTTGTCGAGTTAGTTAGAACATTAGGGATCGCTCAAAGGCTTAAGGCTTAAATATCAACGGCTAACTCACCTAGCAACCGCAAGTAGACTTTCAGCAGATTTATCCTGCATTAGGAGGAATAAACGATTATTTGAGATGTAACAAAGTAAGAACATCCCCTTCATTCATTCATACGTGCGTAGAGTTAAGCATCTGAAGCATTTTTTATAGGAGCTCAAGTTTTTTTTAAGTCTAAACAAGTTTTTTGTCTGAAATATTATGTTCACAGGCCACAAAATAAGACAATATCTAACAAACAAACTTATCCAGTACTGATCGTAAATACGTGTATGCGCCTAGTGGATTGGGTTAAAGCGACAGGGGTCATCCATCGACTTGTCTTAATGAGACCGACGCGAGATAATTGGCTCTTCTGATTTTCTATCTAGTGGAGTTGAACTATTTATCTCAGTCGAATGACTTCCGTCAATGGAATAATGATATGGAACGATGGAATGAGCTGATAGCAGGCCATGTGCTGGGAAACTTGACCGAGGAAGAATCCCAAGAGCTATCAGAGATATTGCGAGATAATCCGCACCTACGCTTGGAAATTTCACGGCTGAGAAAAACAGCAACCATGAGTCATTCTCAGCGTGGTGAGTTGACGCCTTTGGATGCAGGGGCAGAAGGCTGGACAGATACAGTGCATCATTTGCCCGAGGTTCCACCGGTTGAGCCGGCATTTCCTGAAAAGAAGCCATTGCTAGAAGCGGTGGCAAAATCGGGGCCTGCAAAGGTGGCTAATTCGACGAAGTTAAGATTTTCTTTTCGGGCTTTTTTGTTGGCAGCAGAGGCACTTTTTCGGCGAACGAGCCTTGTGAGCTGGCTGATGACGCTGATGCTTATCGGTGTCGGGATCGATAACTGGCGAGTGAGACGACTGCTGGCGATCGCACAGGATCGAATTTTGCAGCTAGAGCTCTCTTCGGAATATCAGCCGGTCAAGTATCAGCCGAGCCGTACAGAATAAATAATCTAATAGAATAATTGTGATTAATGGATAGGCTGACCACTAGCCGGGAGCAAAGTTATGGGGGAATCTTCAGAGCCCGCTTCTGAAGTGAGTGCTTCAAATACGCCTGTGAGAAAGCCTAACAAATCGCTTAAGCAGCCTGAAAACAAGCTTGTGGAGCCTCCGAAACGCTTTTCTCGTTGGCAAAAGAGGTTACCACAGGGGGCCAAAGGGATGCTCAGCGGAGCCGCAAAAGGAGCCGTTGGCCTCTGGCAACAGACAACTGGTCGGCTAACTCAGTGGTTACCAACTGACGCAAAAACGTTGCAAGAGGCCTATGCCAATGCGCAAAATAAGCTGACGCAAAACGTGCTGAAAACCTTCAGCGTCGATGATGAACAAGTGGCTAAAGTCCTCGCTGAAGTGCGCGCTAAGCTGCCAACTACTGAAGCACTGCTAGTGGGTAAACCACAGGCTGGTAAAAGTTCTATCGTACGTGGGCTGACAGGTGTATCCGATGAGATTGTGGGTCAAGGCTTTCGTCCTCATACCCAAAACACGGCTCGCTATGCCTATCCATCTGAAGACCTGCCGCTACTGATTTTTACTGACACAGTGGGGCTCGGCGATATTAACCAGCAAACCGATGATATCGTTCAAGAACTGTCTAGAGAGCTGTCCTCGCAGACACGCTGTGCGCGGATTCTGATTTTGACAGTTAAGATTACAGACTTTGCAGTGGATAACCTGCGACAGATTGCTCAGCAACTAAGGAAAAACAACCCGAGCGTGCCCTGTCTACTGGCAGTAACCTGTCTGCATGAGTTATATCCACCAGAACAGGAAAATCATCCTCCCTATCCACCGGCATCAAACGAATTAACGCGAGCATTTGAGGCTTTATGCTCATCCTTTGAGGGATGCTTCGATCGAGCGGTGCTGCTGGACTTCACACTCGAAGAAGATGGCTATACGCCTGTTTTCTACGGTCAAGATGCGCTCCGAGATGTGCTGGCGGACTTGCTACCTGACGCCGAAGCGAAAACAATTTATCAGCTGATTGATGAGCAGGATGCGGCCAGTGCACAGCTGGGTAGTTTATATCGCGATGTGGGACGCCGCTATATTTCGGCGTTTGCAGTGATTGCGGCAACGCTGGCCGCAGTGCCGCTGCCGTTTGCCACGATGCCGGTACTCACCGCGTTGCAAATTTCGATGGTGGGACTGTTGGGTCAGCTTTATGGACAGCGGCTGAGCCGGTCTCAGGCCGGGGGCGTGGCCAGTGCGATCGCAGGTGGATTCTTCGCTCAGGCGGTCGGTCGGGAGCTGATTAAATTTATTCCAGGGTTTGGCAGCGTTGTCGCGGCGTCATGGGCAGCGGGCTACACTTGGGCACTGGGTGAAGGGGCCTGCGCCTATTTTGGGGACTTGATGGGTGGGAAGAAACCTGACCCAGAGCGAATTCAACAGGTGATGGCAAAGGCATTTGAAGAGGCGAAGGCAAGATTTCGCGAGAGCGGCTGACCTGGAGACGGAGAGAGGCAGCGACGATTTTAGAGAAGATACAGCCATGAATCTTTTACCGTGAATTCGTCAGCGATTGGCGATGCCAATCGCTTTATCAAACTAATTCATACCACCGTTGATCAAAAGTGTTCATTCGATTGGGAAATTGATCAGCTGGACTCAGTAGCATTAGCTGTGGCTAATGCACATATCAACAAACAATGAGATAAAGTTGCAAAATCTATCGTTATTGATTTGAAGCACAAAGCGTAGCAGTTATAGACGTTTGCAGCCGTTAACAGAGTAGCGTAACGCCTGAAAGGTGTATTTTTGCCCTCTTGATGTATTAGCCTCTTATCATGAACAGTGAATCATCAGAACGATCGATATTAAATGAGTATGCACGTGCGAAAAGGTCATTAAAACAGCCATCGAAAGAGCTAGCTGCGCGCGTGCTTACCAGCAGAGGCACAAATCATTGGCGCGATCGCCTTAAAGAGAAAACTGCGTGGACACCGTTATCATCGGGAGCGCTGACGGAAGTGATGACGCGATTTGAAGGGACTGAATTCAGTTGCTGCCAAGCGACCCGTGGCTTTTTTGCTGAGATGTCAATCGCTGAATACCGCCTGCAACTGCACGCGCTGGTATGGCCAGAGGACGGCCTGCTAAACCCAGAGGCGACGGAGCTAAGTTTATTGCTGGTATTAAGTCCATCTGCGATTGGCTATTTGCCCATCGGCACTGAAATAACGATCGCCGAACATAATCTGTTGCATTCAGGGCAAAACCTTCGCTGGGGAAGCAACCCCACATATTTATATACTCAGGTGTTTGGGGAGTGGGAGAAACGATTTACGGTGCAAGTGGCCCTGCCTAGCGGCGCTTCTGTTACTCTGCCACCGCTGACTTTCTCACAATCATAGACGGGAGACAATTGCTATCAATGTCTCTTTTCCAAATTGCCTCTCGTGACGCCGAGCTGACTAGATAGATTGAGTGCCCGCCATAGTTCTGTGCCACTGATTTCGCCTGATAGAAGCTGCTGATAGGCTTCTATCGTTTTACAAACCTGCTTGGGTGTCTCATCTAGAAACTCAATGCGAAAGTGACGAGCACCTTTTTCAACCAAACGACTAAAGAACTCTGCGCCAGTTTGGGCACGGCCATTAAAGACGGTATTGCGGCAGCCTGCATCGGCTTGGAGGATGTGTTCAGTGCCAGTGCGATCACGCAATTTAACTTCATGCTTTTCGCAGGGCCTACCGCAGTTAGTAAAGTCTGTTCCTTCTGACAAAAATGCGCAGAATACACAGTGCGCCATGTGAAACATCGGCATGTGCTGATGCAACGTAATATCAAACCAGTGGGCAGGCGCTGTTTCTAACAAATCTTCTAGCTGCTGTACATTTAGATCGTACGAAGCACTCAGTCGCTCTAGACCAAATTCTGACTTGAAATAAGCTGCTGTAATAGGATTGGCGACATTGAGAGAAAAGTCGCCGATGCAGCGCTCATCTGAAAAGTACGCAAGCTGGTCGTAATTACGCACGAGATATCCATCTGCCCCAGCTTTACGGACTTGGTCGAGAATGTAGTACTCGCTAGGCTTGGTGATTCGAGGCGGGGCAATAAATAGTTCAACCTGCCGGCCTTCTGCGCGATGCTGAGTCACCGTCTTCACGGCATCGCGGTAGCGCACTGGATTTTCAAATTCGCAATAAACCGTAGAAATATTTGCACGAATGGCTGCGTCCAGCTGAGCCAGAGTGCGCACAAGTACGATCAGTTCCGCAGCGGATAGTGATGCATCTGCTGTACTGGAAGTAGGGAGCAAATCACGATAGGAGGCGTGCGGATGAAGGATCCAGGATTCAGCTTGACCCAAGGGCACAGACTGAGCCGTACGCTGGTCCATAAGCTGACTAACCAGATCTCGACGCAGCTGATTGAGCGCGCTTACCGGCACCATGAGCGCACCCTCCAAGTGGTTTTCTAGATGCGACAGCTCAAACGGAGTATTGCCCAATCGAGAAAACTGCTGAATCAGTTTTTCAGTACTGAGCGGTTTGCTGTGGGCAGCTTCAAGCTGAATACTGGTCGCGGCGCTAACGCTGTGTCCTTGGTGGTCATGGGCGATCACACTCAATCGCTCTCCCACGCTACCAAAGACTTCTATCACGATAGGCCGCTTATATCCAGGCTGTTCACGGCTGTAGGTTTGGCGAATAGTTTTATCGAGATCGGGATCGCTGGTTTTCCAAATGCGATCACCCACATTAACCCGTTTAAGATCAACATCCCGACGACCTAGCCCAATCAAGACTTCTTTGCCCCGACGTTCAACAGTGTAAAGTCTCCCACCCTGATCTCTATCAGGATTGCCGTTGTCAATGACAATACCGTCACCTGGCTTTATCGAAATCTGAGCATCAATCACTAGCCTTGCATCTTTTTTACGCTGGTCAATGCGCACGACTTTTCCGATGTAAGCGCCGCGCTTTTTCCCAAATTCCGCATGTACGAGCGTTTGATTATCGATACCTTGGAACCACCCGGTCGAGAGTCCTCTCGAAAAAGCCATTTCTAGCGCGTAGCGCTCTTCGGATGATGTTGAATACGAAATGGCGGGACGGCGAAACGTAATATCTACAGCCGCATCCTCTGTAGAGATCGGCCTTACACCGCCATCAATGACCTTATCTATTGCGTTGCGATAGACCTGCGTGACACTGGCGACATAGTCAGGTGTTTTTAAGCGGCCCTCAATTTTAAGACTGGTCACACCTGCTTTGATCAGGTCAGGAATCACGGGTAGCCCAGAGAGATCTTGAGGACTCAAGAGGTAGGCGCGATCGCCTAAATCAACCTTTTGTCCGTCCGAAATGAGTTCGTAAGTCATCCGACAAGCCTGAGCACACTCGCCCCGATTAGCAGAGCGTCCACCCAAAGACTCACTGGTCAGACATTGCCCTGAATAAGCTACGCAGAGTGCACCATGTACAAAGGTCTCCAGCGGCATAGACAGATTCTCTTTCCTGAGCTGCCTTTGAATTTTGTTGATCTCTTTAAGAGAACACTCACGTGCTAAGACTACTAAGTGAGCACCCACCTGCTTGGCAAACGCCACACCAGCGGCCGAGGTGACGGTCATCTGCGTAGACGCATGAATAGGGAAATCGGGAGAAAGGTGCCGAATAAGACGACAAATACCGATATCTTGAACAATTGCAGCATCAACCCCGGCTGAGATGATCTTTCGCAGATAATGAGCGGCTGCCTTTAGCTCTCTAGGAAAAACTAACGTATTGAGCGTGACATAGCCTCTGACCCCTCTCCCGTGCAAAAAAGCCATCAGCGCTGGCAAATCTTCTGTCGTAAAGTTATGCGCTCGCATCCGCGCATTGAACCTATCCAAACCAAAGTAGATGGCATCTGCACCATTTTCGACAGCGGCCTTGGCACAGTCCCAGCTGCCTGCGGGTGCCAGCAGCTCTGGGCCCTGCATCTCGTTGACCATCAGGCCACCAGAATGCTGAACCGAATGAGCACCCAACGTGCTGGAGCTGGAGTGAGGTGTAGAGCCAGAAACAACCATGGAAACAAAGAAGCAAATCTATGGAGAGTCAGCAATGAGTGAACGACTGAGCTGCCGCTTTCAAAGTCTATAGCAAACGTCTTGCGTCCGGCTGACAATGCCGCAACACCGTTGCAAGGGTTTACGCCTCTGCTTGAGTCAATGACCGTTGATCTTTAGAATTGGAAATGTATTAAGAAAATCAAAAATTTTCGCAGGATAAAAATTAGGAGGAAATATGGCTGAGCGTCCTATCATCGTCGGCATTGTGGGCGATAGCGCCGCAGGTAAGACAACACTAACCCGTGGCATCGCGCAGGTGCTAGGTGAGGACAACGTTGTAGCCATCTGCACCGACGACTATCACCGCTACGATCGTAAGCAGCGTGCCGAAATGGGCATCTCTGCGCTACATCCTGACTGCAACTATCTCGATATCATTGAGCATCATCTAGAAGATCTTCGAGAAGGTAAGGCAATTCTCAAGCCCATCTACAACCATACGACTGGAGAATTCGACGCACCTGAATACATCGAACCCAAAAAGTTTGTCATCGTAGAAGGCTTACTAGGCTACTCGACTAAAGCTGCCCGAGATACCTACGATGTGAAAGTATACCTAGCACCACCTGAAGATTTGCGAGCCAAGTGGAAAATCAATCGTGACACTCGCAAGCGTGGCTACAACCCCGATCAGGTGCTAGAAGCACTCCGCAAGCGTGAGCCTGATTCCGAAGCGTTTATCCGTCCTCAGCGTCAATGGTCGGATGTGATTGTTTCTTTCATTCCTCCCAGTGAAGAAAGCGAAGATAAAAACGACCTTCTGCTCGATGTGAAGCTGGTATTGCGTCCTACACTTCCCCACCCTGACTTCACCCACATTCTCGACGATACGGGCAATGATCTTGGCGATGCCATTCGCCTGGTATTGGACCGTGACATGGGCAAACCGGTAGATGTCCTAGCGGTTGATGGGCATGCAACAGAAGCGCAGGTTCAGCAGCTGGAGCGCATTTTGTGTAATGAGGTGCCTTATTTAGGACAGTTTTGCAGCATCGAAGGGAATAAAGACGTCGGTAAGGTCGTGGGCACCACAGGGGAGACGCTTCAGAGCTATCCTCTCGCCTTGACGCAACTGCTGATTACGTATCACATGCTAAAAGCCGTTGAGAGCGTGCAAAAAGCTCGGAAGTAGGCAGGGTTCTCTAAATACTCCTTTTGTTTGACTTAAAAGAGCATCTCGCAAGGGGTGCTCTTTTTTTGTTTAAGATGCTCTTTTTAAGAAGAGAAGAAGGGGTAGGGACCTTCGTATTCATTGATGTATTGCGTGTGTGAGATAAGGCCAGATTCCTTTTGCCACAGGTGCAGTTGATAGGCAGGCGGTTCCATGACAAAAGTAGCCGCCTTTGCCGTAGCGGTGAGATCGAGCGCAACCTGGTGCACTGGGCTGGGGACTGTATACACTAAGGTGCCTGCCCAGCGCTTTTGGATTGGCCTGTGAATGTGTCCGCAGCCGATGCGCTCAATACAGCTGTACTTTTTGACGATGTTTTCCAAATCCGTCAGGCCAGAGAGACCATAACCATCCATGAGATCTATGCCCGTGGTGAAAGGCGGATGGTGCATAAATAGAAGCGTTGGTTTAGTTGGCTGATTGCTGAGCTGCTGGTCTAGCCAGGAGAGTCTGGATGCATCCAGTTCGCCGTGGCCTTTGCCAGGCACATTGGTATCGAGCATGATGAGTCTCAGCGGATGATCTTCTACGGTGTATTGCAGGTAGCCACTGTCTGGTAAGTAAGTATGGTCCGTGAAGACGTCTCGGATTAGGTCTCGGCTATCGTGGTTGCCAGGGATGAGGTATACCGGCATTTTTAGCGAGGACAGCATAGATTGAAGACACCGGTATTCTTCGCGTTTTACCTGATGAACAAGGTCGCCGGAGATAACAATGAGATCGGGGTTGAGGGTTTTGAGGTGGGCGATCGCACGCTCTACCATTGGCCCTGTATCGACAACGCCATAGGCCAGCTCCCCCGGCATCATTACATGCAAATCTGAAATGTGGGCTATCAGCATATGCTCAATCTAGTTGATGAATTTCTCAGTCAGGCTTTAGCCTTTAAGTCACCTGTTAATTCCTCGTGAGCTGACCCAGCAAGCCTGCGGATTCTTTCAGGGTGACTAAGCTATTGGCACAGAGAATGCCAGAGGCCGCTACTGCAGGAACGCCAATACCGGGCAGGGTACTATCACCGACAAGATAGAGTCCTTTTATCGGTGTTTTCCCGCTGGGGAAGCGACCTTCTTTTGCAGAGATAGCGGGCCCATAGGTGCCTTTGTATCGGCGCAAAAAGCGACTGTGCGTCAGCGGCGTGCCCATGAGTGAGAGTTCTATGCGATCGCGAACATCTGGAATAATTCTCTCTATAGCCATGAACAGTGGATCTGCTTTTTCATTCTTTTTTTGTTCATAGCTAGCTCCCTTATCCCAGCCCTCGAACGGCTCTAGCGTATAGGCATGAATCGTGTGATAGCCCTCCGGTGCCTGGTGCGGGTCCAGCACAGTGGGCATAGAGACCATACAGGTATTGCCCGGTGCCGTAACATCGGCTTCGTTGCTATGGACAACCACGTGATGAATCGGGACGTCGTCTAAACCATCAGATCTAATCGCTAAATGCAGATGCATAAAGCTATCGACCGTAGGTGTTTCTAGCTTTTGCTGGCGATGGGCAGTCGGCAGATCTGATGGTGAGAGCAGATGGCTGTAGGTGTCCCAAATGGTGGCATTAGAGATGACGATAGGGGCAGCAATGATTTCGCCATTCTTGAGCCGTACGCCCTGGGCTTTTCCTTTTTGGGTAATGATGCGCTCAACGTGGGTGCCGAGTCGCAGCTGGCCCCCCCAGCGCTTAAGACCTCGCACTAGTGCATCAACCAGCGCACCACTCCCGCCAACGGGATAGTCAATCACAGACTGGGCCCGTTCGCCAAACATAAAGGCCATTTCGGGAGAAACGGTGTCGTCACACGTCATTCCAGAGAGGAGAAAACATTCTAGATCGAGGAGTTTTTGTAGCCAGGGGCTGTGAATGTAGCGCTCCATGACGTCACCCATAGAACGGCCAAGATCTGGAAGTGTGGGGATAAGCTGGGCGATCGCAGCTGGATACTGCCTCAACAGCAACGGTAGTAACTTGAAATCGGCCCTAAGCGACAGCGTTGGAATAGTCTTCAGCGGCGCATACATTTTTAGCAACCGCTTTTCTAATGCTGCGAGCTGCTCACCACCGCCAGGGCAAAAGGACTCTACCGCTTCTTGATATTTTTGACTATCGCCATAAACTGGCAGCGTGCCTTCGGGGAAATGGTAGTAGCCAAAAGGTTCGTAGGGAATAGTTTCTAGCGTTTCACCAAGGATAGCGAGTACCTGGGAGATAGGATTCGATGAACCAGATTCGCCAAGGCCACAGTAGAACGAGGGCCCAGAATCAAAGGTGATCGTTTGGCCGTTGTGTTTTCTCGTAAAAGCGTGCGCTGCACCACCCGGTAACGTGTGGCTTTCGCAGACGATGACGCTGCGACCGTAACGTGCCAATAGCGCCCCTGACACTAAACCACCCAACCCGCTGCCGATAACAATGGCATCTGCGGATTGGGTGGCTATTTTTGGCATGGGATGTAAAAATGCTAGGCGCGCTGCTTAGCAAGTGTACCGAGTTGCTAAGCGCATTGCACCTGCATCAAAGCTTTTTCGATATCTGTGAGGTACTGCTTGACACTGGCTTCTTCATCTGGGGCAATGTTTGTTAGAGCTTGAAGTCGCCAGCTATTAGCACTACGCAGCTCTTTGATTTCCTGTTCTACCTTCTCTCTTTCCTGCTTTTTAGTGGCTTCGGCCAGTTCTTCGGCCTTTTCTATGTCATTCAATCGCTGAGTGAGTAGGAAAGATTCTCGCTGGGCAAAAGCCCGGACAGCTTCTGTTTGTGCTTTGACGCCGCCAGATTTAACAACGGAGTAAACTTCCATCAGCCGATAGTAGGCTTTTAGGTAGGTTTCGTCACCCTTAGGGAGAGTTGCACTGAGGTGACTGCGAACAGTGGCGATACGCTTACGTTGCTGCCACCATTCCAGCAAGATAGGGATAGACACGCTGTTAATAGTGGTCGCCGTAGGGATAGATGAATCGTGTAGAGGCATTTACAATCTTCTCAACTGAAAACGTATAGGGCAGGTTGAGACGGTCATTCAGAAACGATGTATTCCCTGTAGCCATATCTCATGACTTTAGGGAGCCCCGATGGGAGCTAGAAAAACGCAGAGGCTTAGTAAAAAGCATGCGAATACTTGCACAGCGGGTGTGATCACAAGAGCTGTGTGATCTGAAAACGATTGTGTGCTGGTACTTATATTAGGACGTTACCTGGCTTTCGTAACCCCCCCTAAGCTGAAAGACCTTACTAAATCGATAATCTTGATGCGAAAAAGGCATAAGGTCTGACAAAACATACAGCCATTTTCTGACGTTTCCTACTTGATGCGAGTAGGGCGAATAGCATTGGATGGAATTCAGGTATTCCAGCAGGGATAGATGTTACAGGTCGTTAATCTAGGATCTCTTGTACATTGGAAGAAGCCAAGAAAGGGCGCAATTCAGCGCTAGGTGGCCGTATCGATGTAGATATATCGATCAGATCAGCGGTTAGCTCATCGGCCGTATACATGCTTGATTTATGACACTTAAGGCAGTTTTATTAGGGTTTACTGGCATCGTGATCAACGATGATGCCATCCGTCAGACGTTGACCAATCAGCTGCTGCTCGACGAGAACTTACGCCCCAATACAGACGACTATGTGCAGATGTGTTTGGGGAGAAGCGATCGCGCTTGCCTAAAAGGGCTGCTGGCACAGCGAGGCCGCACAATCAGTGAAGACAAACTCGATAAAATGCTCACTAAAAAAACAGGGGGCTACCAAACCTGGCTGAACGAACTCGAGAAGCTGCCACTATACGCGGGGCTTGATGACCTGATTTTTCGGTGTCGGGCAGCTCAGGTCAAGCTGGCGATTGTCACCGGGGCACAACGAGCACAGGTGACTGAAGTTTTGAAGCAGGCTGAGCTAGCTGAGCACTTTTCAGTGGTTGTGGCAGGTGATGATATTTCGTCGAATAGCAGTAAACCTGAACCTGATGGCTATCTACAAGCGATTGACCGGCTGAATCGAAAGTATCCTGAACTAAATTTGCAGACAGACGAGTGTATTGCTATCGAAGACTCGTTTGCCGGTATTGAAGCGGCCAAAAATGCGGCTGTACCTGTAGTGGGTGTCGCCCATGTCTACCCAAACCATATGCTGCAACGGCGAGCGACATGGGTGGTAGATTATCTGCGCGAGATTAAGCTGGACTGGATAGGAGAGAAGTTTGGCGGTGAACCTGTAGAGATTGAGACGGATGAAGCCTCAACAGATGAACCTCCACAGGCCGAGGACACTGTAGAGGCAGATTCGTGACATCAAATCGAAATAGAAAGCGTTGGAATAAAAAATAGGGTCAAAACAGGCCAAAGCCAATCTCACTGAGTGGCTTGCTCGCGCTTTATCGCTTCTAATGCCTCAGATTCAACGCTTTCAGGGCTGCCGATGGTTTCTTTAATTTCTGCCTGGAGGCGCTCAAGGGTAGAGTCGGCTTTGGCCTGGGCAAGGATATTTTGCATGACAGTGTTGACGCCAATTTCACCCCACGTGCAACCCTGCTGTAGATATTGTTTGGCGGCCTGCCCCACAGCATAGGTGCCATAGCCTGCGGCACCTGCTTGAGCGGTCATCGCACCCGCATAGGCCGTCAATCCAGAAAAACTCTCCAGGGCACTCCAGAGGGCTGCACCACTTTTGCCAAAGCCGAGAATCAGTCCAGAGCCAAACTCACTGAGGAGCAGGGTGCCGGAGCTGCCAATGATAGAGCGCCAAAGCTTACTGGCTTCAAAGCTGGTCATGGGAAAGCCGTAAAGCCTGGAGAGGGCGCGAATCATGACGATATCTGAGCTAACGCCACCGAGGATATCGAGGATGGCGACGGGATTGAAAGCCACTGCGATCGCCTTATATTTCGCATACTGCCAAATCAACTCATCCGCTTTTCCCTGATTCAGCTCAGCCGTTGTCTTCGATAGCGTCTCTTCTACAATGCCTGCCTGCCGCAAGGCATTTAGCGCCACCAAGGTAGGACCTTCGTCTTGGATGATGTCTAGCAGCGCAGTCCTCAGCGGTTCTATCTGCGCAGGCGGACTCTCCCACTCGTTGGTAACGCGGCCATCTGGCCATTCTGTACGGATTTGTATTGAAGCGGGCTCAGCCGAAATCATGACAATGTCATCGACGAGCCTTGTGCCCTGTGGCAAATCTGCATTTTCTTCTGCTTGCTGCCACAGGGATTGAAGATTTGCAGCAACCGTTGTTCTGTCAGTATCTGGATAGAGATCGACTTTGTTGAACACAAGTAACAGAGGCTTTCGAGTGGCGTAGAGCTGTTGCAAGGCAAGATATTCTGTTTGGGTGACATCGCCAGAAACAACAAAGAGAATCAGGTCTGCCTGCTGAGCAATCTCTTGCGCCATTTCCTCACGAGCTTCGCCTTCAACTTCATCGAGTCCTGGGGTATCGATAAGTTCTATTTTTAAGTCTGGCTCTCCGTCAGACTTTTGCGGATCAGAGACTTCTGGGGTCCAGTAAACAGACCGTGGCCACTTTGTAACGCCATTGAGCGGGCCAGTTGCCAAAACGTTCTCACCCATAAGGGCGTTGATAACAGCTGATTTCCCCCTGCTCACTAGGCCAAAAACAGCCACGCGTAGGTTTGAGCTATCGAGCTTGCTCATCAGGGCAGTGAGCTGGTCAATGCCGTTTTTCACAGCGGCTTGGCGACCCAGCTCCTGCTCATCCAGCTGAGTCATTTTGAGCTGGGGGATATAGCGATCGATAGCTTGGCGCAGGCTGCTGCGGGCTTGCTCTACGATTGGGTTCGGGTTCGGGCTAGGAGAAGGCAAAGAAGGTGGCATGGGAACCGTGGATTCCAGTGACTGTTTGCGCTAGGCAGCTGCCGTCTTTTCTGCCGCAGGAAGATGAGACAGAGCCTGCTGTACAAAGGACTGTAGTCCCATGCTTTGCTTTGTTGCTTTGAAAATAGTCTGGAGGCGATCGCCCATTTCACTAAAGGCAAATTTGCGCGTCTCTTGTGGCAAGGTGCTCTGCTCTTCAAAGAATTCAATCAGGCTAAGACCGACCGTACGCGTGAGATAAGCTGCGCTCACCCCTTGAATAG
>ERZ1740067.1205-NODE-1205-length-18235-cov-6.687789_pt1 | contig 18235 bp, 13 predicted proteins | sample MGYA00581736_ERZ1740067 | MGnify/ENA primary metagenome ERZ1740067 (study PRJEB43018, sample SAMN04849236) | marine metagenome | isolation source: floating plastic debris | place: Pacific Ocean | collected 2008-08-27 | study: EMG produced TPA metagenomics... | reverse complement strand
ATCCCACTTTTGTAGGAAACCAGTTTTTCCCTCAGGGAACAGTGGTGGAGTTCTTCCGAATGTCATGGCGTTCAATGAGTTTTTTTCAATTGAACGAGTAGCACCGGGAACAAATACTGCCGTACTGTATTTTTGGAATAGGGATACGCCCCCAGCATTCACAAATCTGCAAGAAGGCGAACAAATAACGTTCTATAAAACGGTGGTTAACCAACGATTGGATAATAGTATTAACTGTGTATTCCAAACGGTGGAGGAAGTAAGTTCAATATTGGATGTGAAGATACGAGCCCAAGATGGTGAAGAAGTTGGGCGAAGGACAGTGGAGAAGACCATTTTCAATATCCCAGCAGGGCAATATGCGACTTTTAGCTTTGAATTTGAATATTTGATATGTGGTAACTATGAGTTCAATATTGAAATAGATCCGAGTGGTAGGTTGTCAGAGACGACTGTAGAGGACAATAATTTCTCAGAAGTAAAAACCGATTTCTGTTTTTAATATTCAATATTCATCGCCTTTTCTAGAACAATTTTGTTTTGTTATCAACAATAGATATCATAGCAAAAATTACAGTCAAACCATAGTTTTTTTACGGATTTCCGTAATGATTTTGGGTATTGAATTGCTAGTTTTCAATGCCTCTTTTCATTTACTCTTGTTCTTCTCACTACTTTGTTTGAATAAAAACCCCCAAGGGCTGGGGATGTTTTTGTTGAGTGATTTAAAGAACTTTCGAAATATGAGTTTGAAATACTACGTATTCATTATACTCTGGATATTAAATATTCAATTTTGTAATAATCATTTGTTTGCAAAGGGAGATAAAGGTTGGACGGTAATAATCTTCATGAATGCAAACAACGATTTAGTAGAATACGCCGAACTTGATATTAGAGAACTAATGGGGTTGAGCGGATACGAAAATGTTAATGTGATTTTTCAAATTTCAAGATATGAGGGTCAAGGAAATTGTGGTTTGCCGTGGAAGGGTAACTATAGATTTGAATTACATAAGGGGGAAGACATTTGTCCTAATGAAAGTTTTAAGTTAAAAGAGGGCCTTTCGAAAAAGCAGATGTTAGAAGACCTAATCAATTGGACGAAGTTAAAATATAAACCTGATGACAATCGGTATTTATTAGTGCTATGGGACCACGGAAACAAATGGGTAAAACCAAAAAACCTTGGTTTTGATAAGTATGATGAATTAATAACCAAATTCTATGAGGAATACATAAATCAACTAGATAGCCTAAATATTTGTAGCAATCCTAGAACGGAACGATACGACTTATCTAAAATTTTTAAGAGAAAGGAAAAAGACAGCTTTGAGAGCGGGTTATCAGAATCCTTTAGTTTAAACACCGTTTTCGCTAGTCCAAATCAAAATCTTTTAACACTAGGTGATGTTCAGGAAGTAATTGACACGGGCTCTTTGGATATTATAGCTTTTGATGCATGCTTAATGGGAACAATGGAGACTGCTTATTCTCTTAGGGATAAAGCCAAAGTGATGATTGCTAGTGAAGAACTTGTTCCCGGCTGCGGCTGGAACTATAATGAACTACTTAAAAAAATAATGAAATATCCTCTAATCGATGAAATGAAATTGACTAAAGAAATAGTTTCCCTATACAAAACAGAATATAATAGCTTTAAGAATGTTTCATTATCAGCTTTGAATTTAGAATATTACCAACCATTACATGAATCCTTAAATCAACTATCCCTAGACTTAATTAAATACTTAGAGCATAACGATAAATTTGTCTTGACAGCAATTCAAAAAGCCCGTAAAAAATGCCGTTCATATGGGAGAGATAAATATGCTGTCGCGAGTATAGACCTATCATTTTTCTGTAGGAACTTGTATAATGAATTATCATCTGATTTAAGGTATCGTAGTATCTGCTCTGAATTGATGCAAATAATCCAATTAATCAGTAATGATTTGGTTTATGGAGAATTCAGTAAACATTCTGGACAAGGAAGTAAAGGAGTTGCTATCTATTTTCCACCTTTGGATGTACACTATGAAGAACTTGTAGATGAGTACATTGAAGAGCGGACCAATCAGGGTGTGTTTGTGGTGCCTTTTATTTTAGAAACAAAATGGGATAATTTCCTTAGAATTTACAATGAGAAAAGAAAAGATTACCTCTAAATTTAAAAAATGAAAAGATTAAATTTAATTACCATACTAACTCTTACAGTTGCAGCATTTGTATCCTGCAATAAAAGATATAATCAAAATGAAACTCAAGAAAAGGCGACCTTTCATGAATTTAACGATTCAACAATTATCACCTCCAATATTGTTAATACAGAATATTCTTCAAGTATAATAATAAACCCTAAGCTTCATAAGCTTGAGCCACAACATCTAATGTCTAGTCAAAACTATGATTCAAATTATGCTGTTTATGTAACTTTGCATACGACTCCTGTTTCTTTAGATACCTCAAAGTTCAAATTACATAGGGCGGATTTTGAAATAAAAAATTATAAGGCTAAAGTTTTTATGGGAATACATAAAGTGGTTGTTGAAACCCCTTCTCCTCAAGGATCTTTGAAATTTGGTATTTATGTACGGGCAATGAACAAGGTAATGCCAAAATACCCGCTCCCATTTAGCAGTCCTTTAGAGTTAAATCTTGGAGGTATAATGAAAACCGAGCGTTATCTAATGCCAATGAACATAGAGGGAAAACAAATATCAAAAGATAGTTGCGATGTTTTAAAAAGGAATGTGTTGAAGGGAGAGACCTGTTGCTATTGCTTTAGTAATAGACTTGGTAATTTTGTTGTAAAACCTGACAACGGAAGAATTGTGGACACTGAATTCTTCTTCGTTGACGGAAGTTTTGTTCAGATGAAAGCAAGTTATGATGAAAGAAAATATCCAAAATCTAAGGATCCAGGGGAGCGATGTAAAACTGGAACCAATAAGATGATGTAAGGTGAATTTTTATGGTATTGCACTATCAATAATTTTCTTTCAAATAGGTTTTGGGGAGTCACCAGATTCCCAGGAGTTTTTTTATTTACTTAAAAAATTGGAATTTGAAAAAGCAAGGCTGTACACTAAGGCAGTAAAAGAAGATTCTTTAAAACAGTCTTTAATCTTACTGGCGAATGTTATCGAAAGTAAAAAAAGGATAACCCAAAAACAACAGCAAACTAGTTTCCCTAACAAGCAAGAAAAATTTATTTATCTACTTATAGAGGGCTATCAGGAATTATATGATGAAGACGCCTCAAGTTTGAAAGCTTATAAAAGTTTTACAGAAGCCTTGCAAACAGCGGAGGAATTGAATAAGAACCATTTGGTCAAAGCCGCTCTGATGGGTATGCTTGATTTATTAAGAAGAGAAATTTTTATTGGTAGCAAGCAGTTTGTACCATATCTAGGTCATTTTAAACAACTCAAATCTGATGATATAGATGAAGTAATCCTTAGCTTTTATGAAGTAGTTTTTTATTCTAAGGCTGACGAGAATTTAAAAATTAGTGATAAATATAAAATAGCTAAAGAAAACTTGGATTACCTTTTTCAAAGGTTAGATAAAGATAATTTGTACTTTCCTTATTATCACCATGAAAAAGGTATTGAATTTAAGTTCTCCAAAAGATACGACTCGGCAGCATACCATTTCCAAAAGGTTTATAATCTTACTAAGGGAAAAAAGGTTTATTTCGATTTGTACAATACAAATTTATGGCAATTAGCCGATCTCATGCAAAGACAGGGAAAACTTAATGATGCTAAGAAATTCCTTTTAGAGTCAAGGGAAGCATCAAAAAATAAAAGAGATTTATTTTATGATGATAGATTAAGTTCGACAATTTTTAAAAAAGAAGGAGTTTTTGATTCCGCATATTACTATCTAAGGAAGTCGATTGACTTGGAGTATACTTTGGGATATAAAAATAATTCATTAGAATCCTCCATCCTAGCAATTCAAAATGAAACGGATAAACTGAAGCTGGATACTTTGCGATTACAAAACAGGGCCAATAAATTAGAACTTGAAACCCTTAAACTTGATAGTAAGAGAAGATGGAATCGTAACTGGCTAATCGCTGCATCCTTAGCACTACTTCTGGGCACTGGAATCGCTATCCTTCTCCAAAAAAACACCACTAAAAAACGTTTGTTGGCCGAACAAGAAGCGATTTTAAAACAACAACGGGTAGAAAACTTGCTCAAAGAGCAAGAGTTGGTGAGCATCGATGCCATGATTGCTGGTCAGGAAAAAGAAAGGCAAAAAGTAGCGGGAGAACTTCATGATGATTTAGGCAGTTTGATGGCCACTATAAAGCTCCATTTTGATAATGCCAAAGTGAGCCAAACAGATCCGGCCCTTCAGAATGCACAAAAGCTGTTGGAAGAAGCCTACCAAAAAATACGGGGGATGGCCCATAGTAAAAACTCAGGTGTGATGAGCGACCAAGGATTGTTGCCTGCTATCAAAAAAATGGCCCAAACCATTACCGAAACAGACGCTTTAGAAGTGACCATAGAAGATTTTGGCTTGGGCGAGCGTATGGAAAATTCCCTTGAGCTTTCCATTTTCAGAATGATACAGGAATTGGTGGCCAATGCCATAAAACATGCTGAGGCGTCCCAAGTTACTATTCAGCTGACCCAACATGATGATAGTTTAAACATCATTGTGGAAGATGACGGGAATGGCTTTGACCGTTCCAAGCTCAATAAAAAACAATCCGGAATCGGGCTTGCAAGCATCGAAAAACGGATAGAACATTTAGAGGGTAATTTTACCATAGATAGTATTCTAGGTCAGGGCACTACCATTTTAATCGATATACCCGTATGATTACTGTAGCCATCGCTGAAGATCATCAAGCCTTAATTGATGGAATAAAGTCTTACGTGAAATATGAGGATGATATCAACGTGATAGGCCATGCCAATAATGGGGAAGAACTATTCAAATTGGTCCGTTTAAAGCAGCCTAAGGTAGTGCTCTGTGATATCCGTATGCCGAGATTGGATGGGATAGAAGCCACAAAAGCAATTCTTAGGGAATTTCCATACACTAAAGTGGTTGCTTTTACCATGTTTGATCAAGAAGGTGCCGTGAAACAGATGTTGGCGGCAGGGGCAAAAGGGTATATTCTAAAGAATAGTAGCTTGGATATTGTCTTGGAAGCGATTCGTACCGTAGCTTCGGGAAAGACCTACTATGACCAAAAAATAGTGGTTCAAAATGCTGAAAAAAATGGTTCTAAAAGTGTGCTCTCCAAACGGGAACGTGAGATTCTTCAATTAATAGCGAAAGGGCATACCAGCCACCAAATTGCCGATACCCTTTTTATAGGTAAAAGTACCGTCGATACCCATCGTAAAAACATGATTCGAAAATTGGAGCTCAGCGGGGCAGGGGAGCTGTTGCGCTATGCGGTGGAAAAGAAGTACGAATTTTGAATTTGAAAACTATAGTATTTTTATTCTTGTACTTCTTAGACTCATATTTACGGGGATTATAAAAGTTGAAAAAGAAAATGATTTTAGCGATGATAAATATTAATAGCCGATTCGCGTATTGGATACCCTTTGTATTTTTAAAGAGCGTTGTTTGATTTTTTAGATTCTTGGTTAAAGCATGTTTTTAACCTTTTGGATTTCTCTTAGACTTCTGATTTTGGTGAGGAGATTCAATATTTTTCTTAGCCATTAACAAAAAATAGCCCTTACCCTGAGGGTATATTTTTAGTCGGGTAATCCGGGTAACAATATTTTCATAACGTCCTTATTCACTGTGTTGGCCTTTACCCTACAAATATGCCTAGGTTGACAACATTAAATTCCATTTTGATTGTCTCAAGAATATTTTTGTTAATACTAGATATCCAAAAAGTGGAAGGTCAGACATGATGAAAGGTTATAGTATCCTCCAAATAGTCTTCATTTTTATTTTCTCCTTTTTTTGCGTGGGTATTTGGGCCCAAGACAGCGATAATGATTCCGTTCCTGATACCGTTGATATTGATGATGATAATGATGGTATTATAGATGAGAGCGAAGTCTTAGGATGTACGGGAAGTTTAACCTATGACTTTTACGACGTGTCGCCAACAGGCAATACGGTTGATAACATTCCCACAACCGGTGCCCTGGCCACAGGCACAGTTGCCGATTTTAACGTAGATGCCCTTCAAGAGTTGGTAGATCCTGGCGATAGCGATTCTTTTTCCATTCGATATACAGGAAATATTATTATTAGGGCTGATGATACCTACACGTTTTATACTACCTCTGATGATGGTAGTAAATTATATGTCAATGGAATTGAGGTAGTTGACAATGATGGTGCCCATGGCTCTAGGGAACGAAGCGGTAGTATTTTTCTTGCCGAGGGTACCTACCCGTTTACCGTTGAATTTTTTGAACGAAATGGGGATGAGAACTTATCCGTAGCCTATGAAAGTGCCATTATTGCGAAAAGTGATCTTCCCTTTTCTGAATTGGCTTTGGCTACTGTTTGCGATTTTGATGGCGATGGTATTGCAAATGGTTTGGACTTAGATTCTGATAACGATGGAATTCCAGATAATGTGGAGGCTCAAGGTACCTTTGGTTATATTCCTCCTTCCTTGGTGGACTCAGATGGTAACGGTCTTGATGACGCCTATGAATCCAGTCCAGGGGCAGGTGAAGGGATTTCCCTAATCAATACGATAGGGACTTCAAATTTTGACTTCAATAACCTTGATACAGATGGTGATGGCCTTTCAGACCAAAATGAGGCTGGGATAACACTAACCTTAATCGATACCGATGGTGATGGTTTGGATAACGCCGTAGATACCACCAATAGTCTACTGCCTGGTGGATTACCCAATTATGATGATGCCAATGGAATCATAAACACGCCATCCAATTTGCCTAATGTACAGAACCCTTTGGTGACCGAAGTGGATTATAGAGATTCTTCTTTGGATTCTGATATGGACGGTGTGATAAATACAGTCGATGTAGACGATGATAATGATGGTATTCTCGATATTAATGAATCCGATTGTTTTGGGGAAATCACCTATGAGTTTTATGACGTGTCCCCTGATAGTAACACAGTAGACAATATTCCCACGACTGGGGCCCTAGCCACTGGGGTGTTCCCCAGTTTCGATGTAGATGCCCTTCAAAATTTGGTGGATCCAGGAGATAGAGAGCGTTTCTCTATCCGTTACCAAGGGTTCATTTTAATTGAAAATGCAGATACCTATACCTTTTTTACCTCATCTGATGATGGGAGTAAACTTTTTATTGATGGAATTGAGGTTGTTGATAACGATGGTGCCCATGGGGTTCGCGAACGCAGTGGTAGCCTATTTTTAAATTCGGGGTTCCATCAGATTACAGTACTGTTCTTTGAACGTACCGGAGGAGAATTTTTGTCAGTAAGCTATCAAAGCAGCACGATTGCTAAGGTGCAAATACCTTTCGATATTATCTTTCCCACCGGGAATGAATGCGATACCGACGGAGATGGGATTATCAATCGACTAGATACCGATAGCGATAATGATAATTGTAATGATGCCAACGAGGCCTATGATACCTTGACCGCAGATAGCGATGGAGATGGTATTTATGGTACCGGAACGCCCACAGTGAATTCAGATGGCTCTGTGGTCGGAGCACCTTATACCACGCCTGTTGATACCAATTCCAACAGCACTTTTGATTTTCTTGAAATGGGTTCAGGAGCACCAAGTATTACAACGCAACCTTCCGATATTACAGCTTGTTTAGGGTGCAGTGCGGACTTCACTCTGGTCGGAAGTGCCGATACATTTCAATGGCAACGCTTTGATGGCGCTAACTGGAATAACCTATCGAATACAAGTCCATTTAGTGGGGTAGATATCGCTACCCTAACCATAAATCCTGTGGATACTGGCTTGAACGGGGCAAGATTTAGGGTGATATTGACCAATTCAGGTGTGTTTTGCCCGGTCTTATCTGATGAAGTGGTCTTGTCAGTACCCGGAGGAAGCGTTATCACCAATCGAAGAATTACCTATCGTGTGAAACGGAATTAAAGCGTTTTGTCTCAATCCTTACATATCATAAGGCTCTTTTTAGATGGTTTGAAACAATTTGGAATAGGTTTGAGGATATTCCTTTGGTCACTCAGATTATTAATTCACAAAGGGTTGATATAATTGAAAAGAATCTGTCTTTTCAATCAAGCATTTTTTCCATTCAACAGCGGGGTTAATTCTGTACAAGTATTGCTGAATATTTGGCACTACATTTATGCCTCGATAAAGGTTGTTTGATTGTCAAATGAATTTTGAAGTGTTGGACTTTCGAACGGTTCAAGGTGTTCATTTTTATAAATCATATGGCATTTCAATCAAACTATTTGTACTCAAGTTACCCTCAGTAATAATCTTCAGTGAAATTGTAATAAGCAATGAATTTTAAGCGTCTTTTTTCATATTTACCCATTGTGTTGATTTCGTTCCTTTGGTTTTCATGTTCGAATGATGAAGATCCAAAGATCAACAGTGACATTAGCTCTGAAGCTCAACTGCAAATCGATTGGCTCAATAATATGTTGGATATTATGGAAGCCAACTCTGTCAATAGAAAAGTAATTGACTGGCCAACTTTTCGCGGAAACGTGCTCGATGCTGCCCGTGGAAAGGAAAGAAAAGACGAATTGGATGAGGTACTTCGTAATGCTATTTCATTACTGGGCGATAACCATAGTTTTATCGTAAAACCATCAGGACAACTTTTGTTTGGCCCATCGAACTTGGATTGCTTCTCCCATTCAGTATCAGTTGTCGATATTGAAAACGTTGGATACATTAAGGTTCCAGGATTCTCTGGAAACCCCCAAGAAGCCAGAAACTTTGCCAAAGACTTACAGGTCCAGATACAAGAGCAAGACAATGAAAACCTGACAGGTTGGGTTGTAGATCTAAGAAATAACAGTGGTGGTGATATGTGGCCAATGCTGGCGGGTATAGGTCCAATTTTAGGGGAAGGTATCGCTGGGTATTTCGTTGATCCAGATAATAGTAAATCTGAATGGGGCTATTTCGATGGAAACAGTAGACTTTCCGGACAAGATATCACTACTGTTGACAATCCATATGAACTTCTTAATCCCAATCCGAAGGTGGCTGTGTTGTTCAATAGGGCCTGTGGCAGCTCGGGTGAAGCGATTATCGTGGCGTTCAAAGAGAGGCCAAATACGCGTAGTTTTGGGGAACCCTCTTGTGGTGTGTCAACTGCAAATTTGAGTTTTGATTTGGGTGATGGATACACCTTGTTTTTAACCGTGTCAACTTTTACCGACAGATCCCAAAACCGCTACGGAGACCGTATACCTCCAGATGAAACCATTCTAGACCAAGAGGCACTCTGGGTTCGGGTCGAAGAGTGGATGACAAATTAGTACTACAAATACGACGACCAATTTGTCTAAAAATGATGCCAGAAACAGCAAAACCCCATCAATCAAAACGAATATGTTTATATCGTTCTTGCCACAGGGCTGTTTTAAGTGATTGTGGACTTAGAGGAACCAGAATCCATCCTTCAATGCCAAAAAAATTTAGTCTATTCTACTAAATCATGTATTGAAATAAATCGGGTTTGTTGTTCAGATACTCTCCAAAAAAGTTATTGTCCTTCATACGTTGAATAAGAGGTTGAAGGTTCTCAGGCTTGTTTAACTCAATTCCTACTACGGCTGGGGCGTTTTCCTTACTTGATTTCTTGGAATATTCGAAATGGGTAATATCATCATTCGGACCTAAAATTTCAGCGACAAATTCTTTCAGTGCGCCAGGTCGTTGCGGAAAACGTACAACAAAATAATGTTTTAGGTTACCATAGAGCAGTGCCCTCTCCCTTATTTCTGCCATACGTGTAATATCGTTGTTGCTTCCTCCAACTATGCAGACCACATTTTTACCCTCTAATTCTTCTTTGAAATAGTCTAGCGCCGCAATGGTTAATGCACCAGCAGGCTCAACCACAATGGCATCCCTATTATACAGGTCTAAAATTGTCTGGCATACTTTTCCCTCTAGTACGGTAATTACTTGATGTAGGTGTTCCTTACAAATGGAATAGTTGTGGTTGCCTACTTTTTTTACAGCGGCACCATCTATGAATTTATCAATGGTATCCAATGCAATCAAAGACCCCTCTTCTATGGATGTTTTCATTGAAGGCGCACCAGCGGGTTCCACACCTATTATTTTTGTTCTAGGATGTAATTCCTTAAAAACGCCTATTAATCCTGATGCTAATCCACCACCACCAATAGCGGTAAAGATATAGTCTATTGGAGCGGATGCTTGCTCTAGAAGCTCAAGCCCTATTGTTGCTTGTCCTTCAATAATTTTTGGGTCATCGAAAGGATGTACAAATACTTTGCCTTCCTCCTCACAAAATTTCATGGCCGACTGATAAGAATCATCAAAGGTGTCACCTTCCAAAACAATGGTCACCCAATCCCCACCAAACATTTTAGTCTGGTTTATTTTTTGTTTTGGCGTAACCACGGGCATAAAAATAGTGCCCTTAACTTTTAAATAATCACATGCGAAGGCAACACCTTGGGCATGATTACCCGCACTGGAACACACCACACCATGCTCCAACTCTTCCTTGGAAAGGGAACTTATTTTATTGAATGCTCCACGGATCTTATAGCTGCGCACATTGTGCAAATCCTCTCTCTTTAATAAAATGGAAGCATTGAACTCTTTTGAATATCGGATACTTTTTTCCAGAGGTGTTTTTTTGGTGACTGTTCCAATAACTTCGGCCGCTTTTTTGATATCTTTTATCTGAGGAAAATACTTGCTGTTAAAGTTTCTTTTCATTTTCTGTTCTTTTAGATTAAGCGAAAAAGCCTCTAAAATTAAACCTCCAATACTGTCGACACTTTAAAATCAACATTTAAAACGTCAATCTGCTTTTCGAACTGATAGACAAGATTTGCCAGCGATTCTTCTTGCATGGTGAGTTCTATATTGATGGTTACTTCCCCATATTTATCCAAATCATAGTTAAGCGATGTGAGCTTTAACCTTCTTTTATTACATATCCCGGCTATTCTGCTGAGAAGCGTACCATGATAATGTGCTTTTACGGTTATATGATAGGTGTTGCTTGAATTGGTCATATGCTTTATTTTAAACGAATTTCTGATACTGAAGCCCCTGTGGGGACCATAGGAAAAACATTAGCTTCTTTTTCTACCTGTACTTCAAGAAAATAAGGACTTTTTGATGCCATCATTTCTTGTATTGTGGTGGCGAGATGCGTTCTTTCGCTGACACGCTTGGCAGTTAATTGGTAGGCTTTTGCGATGGCCACGAAATCTGGGTTGAGCATCTCTGTAGATGCATACCTACCGTCAAAGAACATTTCTTGCCATTGTCGTACCATACCAAGAAAGTTGTTGTTCAAGACCACAACTTTTACCGCTATTCCATATTGAAAGATTGTACCCAGCTCTTGTAGTGTCATTTGAAACCCGCCATCACCAATAACGGCGACAACTTCCCTTTTTGGGTCGCCCAGCTTCGCGCCAAGGGCTGCAGGAAGGGCAAACCCCATGGTACCCAAACCTCCGGAAGTGATATGACTTCGCGATTCTTCATAATTGGAATAGCGGCAAGACACCATTTGATGTTGCCCAACATCCGATACTATGATGGCCCTGTTCTTTGAAGCACTGTTGATTTCCTTTATGACTTCTCCCATGGTAAGCCCATCTTTTTCCGGATAAAGGTCACGCTGAATGACCTGCTCAAATTCCAGATGCTGCTTCTGATGAAACGTTTCGTACCACTTTGGATACTTTTTTTCTTGTATCAGGGGAATAAGCTTTTGTAAGGATGCTTTCACATCCCCTAGAACAGGGATATCTACTTGAACATTCTTGTTTATTTCTGCCGGGTCGATTTCAAAATGGATGATTTTGGCCTGTTTGGCATAAAATTCTAGATTGCCCGTCACGCGATCGTCGAAACGCATGCCCAATGCCAAAAGTACATCACACTCATTGGTGAGTACATTGGGGGCATAGTTGCCGTGCATGCCCAGCATACCCATATTCAATGGATGTGCTGTGGGTAAGGCCGAAGCCCCAAGTATTGTCCAGGCTGCCGGTATTCCCGATTTCTCTACAAATGCCTTGAATTCCTGTTCCGCCTTGCCCAGTAAAATTCCCTGGCCCCATATGATCATAGGGTTCTTTGCATTATTGATGCAGGCTGCAGCAGCCTCTATTTGAAGGTCATCTATGAGGGGATTGGGCGTATAGCCCTCTAAGGTCTCGCAGGAGGCATGTTGAAAAGCCGCCAACTCAAACTGGGCATCCTTGGTGATATCGATGAGCACCGGGCCGGGCCGTCCGGATTTCGCAATATAAAATGCTTTTGCCAGTACCTCAGGAATTTCTGAAGCTTTTGTTACTTGGTAATTCCATTTGGTGACAGGGGTAGACATTGATATGATGTCCGTTTCCTGAAAGGCATCTGTTCCCAAAAGGTGGCTTGCCACTTGCCCGGTAATACATACCAAGGGAGTAGAATCTATTTGGGCATCGGCAATACCGGTAAGTAAATTGGTGGCACCAGGGCCGGAAGTGGCCAAAACAACCCCCGTTTTCCCACTGGATCTTGCGTAACCCTGCGCGGCATGAATGGCGCCCTGTTCATGGCGGGTAAGAATGTGCTTTAATTGATTTTCATATTTAAACAGTTCATCATAAACGGGCATAATGGCTCCGCCTGGATAGCCAAATATGAGGTTGGCACCCTCTGCCAACAAACTGAGCACTACAGATTCAGCGCCACTTTTTTGGTGGGTTTGTTTGTTTTTTTGCTTTGGTACTACTACTGTCTTTTCCATAAGTACATTTTAATAAATCCATAAAAAAACCCCTCTTTACGGAGGGGCCTTTTTAAACTATAAAGAATCTCCTCCCTCACATATGTGAAGTAATAATAATTACTGGAGAAATTATAATTAGGTGTATCATTTTATATAAGTGAGAACTCATTTTAATTGTTATTGTATCACTGCGTCAGTTTCAAAGTTAGGTAAAAAAACCTCAGCCATCATGCATCGGGCACTACCTCCACCACAGGTTTCGATAGCATCCAATTTGCTATGGATGATATCGCAATGCTTTTGAATACTGACAATTTGGTGAGGTTGCAAACTTTTTGCAGCGGTACTGCTCATGACCAGATACTTACGGCCATTAGTACTTTTTAACTGAAGCATGTTGCCTGCAAAATGGTGCAGTTGTTCTTCGGTAATCGCTATAATTTGTTTCTTTGCATCCCGAAGACTTTGTACGACTTTTTCCCGCTCCTTAGCGTCATCAATACAATCCAAACAGACAATGGCGAATTCGCTGGCGATGCACATCATCACATTCGTATGATAGATGCGTTTTCTTTTATCTCCATCGGTTTGGTATGCAGAAAAGGTTACAGGGGTATATTTAAAATCAGCACAGAATTTTTCAAATAAGGCTTTATCGGCTCTGTCAGAAAGGGCACAATAGGCCACTTTGTTTTTACGATCAAGTATCATACTACCGGTACCTTCTAGAAAATGCCCAAAGTGTTCGACAGAAGAATAGTCGTGTACTTTTTTTACCTGTAAATTTGATGCCGCCAGGGATTTCCAAATATCCAAGTCGCGTTCTTTTCTTCTGTTTTCTGCAAACATCGGGTATAGAACAGCGGTACCATCTTGGTGAAAGGATACCCAGTTGTTCGGAAAAACAGAATCGGGCGTATCCGATGCACTGTTATCTTCAACTACAAATACATTGATGCCGTGCATTTTCAAGGTACCCACAAATTTGTCAAACTCTTCTTGGGCCCTTTTGTTGACCTGCTCATTTTCGATGGATAGGTCGTCTTGAAAATAATTGTTTACGGCAGTCTCTTCGTTCTTACGAAATTTAGTGGGCCTCACCATGAGTACGGTATCTGCGATATGATTCATCATAATACTGATTATTGATTTTCTGAAATCGTTTCTTGTATCCATTGGCTATGACTGGCAACTCGGGTGTAGAAGGTGATGGCACCGTAGCTAAAATGCAATTTCGAATCAAATAAACTCTCTTCGAAGTCCATGGCTTGGGTAGCTGATAAAACACCACAAACTTTCCATTCCCCCTCATCTTTGATATAAAGCGGTCCTCCACTATCACCCGGCACCGAAGTACCCTCATATTCTGTAGGTTGTGCATCGCTACTACCTTCCCCCAGTATGTTAAGGTAATCGTCATATAAATTATCCCCTGATAGGGAATTCAAATCCCCACTCGGTGGATCAAAATCGGTAACCAAGAGACCGGTATCGAAATCGGTACCCGTTTGTGTGGTCAGGGTGATGCTTACCTTCCTATCCAAGCGGTTTTCAATGGCATGCCTTTTTGGGCGCATTGGGCGGTAATCGGAGCCTTTTCTATTGTAATCCCCAAAACCTGCCAGCCAGACCGTAGCGTTCAATAGCTCGGTTTTTTTGGTCATAATAGGAGTAGGGACGATTTCTGTAATGGGCTCTTTTAGTTTTAGTAAGCAGATATCATTGCTGGTCATATCATCTTGCTGGCCTTCTTGCCAAGTTGGGTGCAGCACCACTTTATCTACGGTATATACCTTTTTGGGTTGTTGCGCATCACTGCCGGTTTGCACCGTGATGCCCTCGGGTGGTGCCGATGTGGAATCAGAATTCAAGTCATAAAAATTATGGCCTACGGTCAAGACCCAATACGGGTCGATAAGAACCCCGGTGGCATGTGAATCCCTAAACGTACTACCATCGTGGCTGTATATTAAAGATAACGTCGACGAGAAATCAGGATAATCCGCTCCGTTAAAGGGTGGTGCATTTGTAGCTACCTTATTGTAAAGATCTAAATCTTTATCGCCGCGAATGCCAAATGTAAGTTTACGAGACGATTTTTTTGCTGGTTCTTCCTCGGATAGCTGCGCATGGATAAGGGCTGGTATTACAGCCAACAAAACGCATATCAAAGCTTTGATGTGTCTCATTTCTCTTTAGTATTTCTTTTATAACAACCCAAAACCTAAAAAGTACTACGATTTGTATTTGGCCAGTAATCCACGTAATTCTTTGTAGGCTTTTGCCTTTAGGTTTTTGACGGTCTGTACCTTGATATTCAATCGTGTAGCGGTGTCATCATTGTTCAGCCCTTTTAAGTGTAGCTCCAAGATTTCCCTTTTCCGATCGGAAAGCTTCTTTAATGCGCTATGGATGATGTTCGCAGTTTCTGTTTCCAGTTCAAAACCTTCTAGTTGATTCGTGGTGTACAGGGTAAATTGGGCATATTGCTGTTTTACCTTTTCGTGCTTCACTATGTTGAGGCATCGGTTCTTGGTGGCTGCGTAACAATAATTTTTTAATGCCTGTACGTTCTCAAATGAGCGTTTTTCTTGGTATAACGCAACAAAAAGGTCTTGGACCACATCTTCACAGGCCTCCGTATTTGTTAAAAACCGATGGGCAAAACGCACCAAAGGCGGGTACAGTTCGCCAAAAGCTGCCTTCAAATCAGATGCCGTATGCAGGTTTACGGTATTCAACGCTTCGTTCAAATCGACATCAGTTAAATATTCGGAAAGGGTGATAGGTACATCCAAAATCAGGTCTTTACTTTTTCTGCGATTTTAGATTTAATTGGGTGTGATGGTCGCCGTGCCCTCAATGTCCATAACCCCATCAAAAGAAAACCATTCAAGGGTAATTTTATTGGTAGCCTCGTTTAATTCGGCACTGCCTTGATAGGTCAATCCAGAACATTCATAGAAGAATCCGTTAATCTGTGCACCAAATAGCCCTGGAATGAACGCTGTCTGTTCAAAATTAAGAACTGGTTCAAAACCCAAGATGATTTCTTGGGGGTTATCATCAGTGCAGGACAATCCAAATAGATTATCGCCGGTAATCGTGAGCACGCAATCTTCTACGGTGCCGTTAAGATTGGTGGCGGCAATAGTCTCGTTTTCTGGTGCGTCACCCACAGCAATACTGATGGTATTGGAATTGTTGAAACTACTCAAATTTGGGCCTAACGGATTGCAATCAAATTGCGGGGGGGCACCATTGGAAGCGATATTGATTTCCATGGTATTGTCATCAAACTGCCCATCATCATAAATAATTTGAATCAAGCCCGCTTCAAAATCATAGGTTCCCTCTCCGCTAATATTACTTCTAAAAAAACTGAATCCGTACTCAAATTCCATGGATACCGTTCCTATATCGGGATTGTCTTCTGAGGGAATAAATTGGATCTCAATTTCATCGTTAAGATCGATAAAACCCAGCGGATCGGGTCCGGTGATTCTCAAAATACCACAATCGATATCCTCTCCCTGAAAATTAGAACCCAAAGGATTGATTAAGCCATTATCCGGATTAAAATTTAGAAAACCGGTCTGAATGTTGAGCGTCGTATTGAATACGCTCAAATCTATCATGGGGCAATTACTGTTCACAGCAATGGAAATACTGGCATTTCGGGTCACCTCCTCTTTGGTTACGGCAATGATGGCTTCTATCCTAGGATTTTCCATGGCATTGAATAACGAAGTATCGGCCACGATTAAATTTCTGGGATTGTCAGCGGCTAAAGCCACAGCTCCTTCAGGAGATTGTGATACGATGGCAAAATCTACCGAGCCTTTGTTCGAAGTTCCGTTCAACTGTCCTATTACCGTTCCAATGACAACCCCTTCACTGATGTTGAAGTTCAAATCCCTGGTACTTACAATGAGGGGATCGTTAGCTGGGTCTGTATCCTCTGAACAAGCGGACAGCCCCAGTACCAAGAACAACAAAAATGGAAAATAAGTTTTCATACGAATCTTTTAGGTGAAAATGGAATCTTAAGGTAATAGAGGCCATATCGGGGATTTTACTTCCCGACATGGCCTTTTTAGTATGGTTTTAAGGCGCTGTGATCGTTGCCGTTCCGTCAACTAGATTATCAGAGTCATCCAAATAATCCCAAATAACAGTAATGGTGTTGCCCGAGGTAAAGGTGGCAGACACACCGAGATCAGTAATGCCACAACCGTAATCATCTATAAAGAAAAATGAGGTTTCAAATTCCCCAGGAACTACATTGTCGTTATCATCCCTACGCTCAAATTCAAAGGACAAGTCGATGGATTGCCCTACTGATTCGTTACATAATCCAAATAAATCGTCCCCTGAAAGGGTGAGCGTACAGGCATCAACGAGACCGGAGAATGTTCTGCCCAAGTCGGTTTCCTGGGGGTTTCCATCGCCATCCGATAATCCCGAAGCTATGGCAAGGTTATCCGAATCAAATACACTAAGATCAATGCTATCTGGGCAAACCACTTCTCCAGTACCACCGTCTCCATCACCAATGTTAATTTCCTCAGTGCTTATGGTTGTAGAGCCAAAAACGAATTCTCCTTCCATATCCTCGTATTCCCAAGACAAGAATAAGTTGCTGTCCCCCTCTATAAGTTCTGCTGATATCAACACATTCGTAATGCCACAGCCATAATCCGCAATTTCCACCTCATTAGCAAAGAAGGAGTCTCCTGTGAATCCGGCCGGTTCGTTGGGGAAAGAAAGGGTAATGGCATTTGTGGTGGTCTCCGGGCAAACCCCTAAAATATCTGATCCTGAAATGGTAACGGAACAGGCATCTACAACGCCATTAAAATCCGATCCTAAATTGGTTTCATCGATTATTCCATCAATCTCAATTCCAGAAGCAACAAACAGCCCATCCGTATTAAATACGCTTAAATCCACTGAAGCGCTACTACAATCTACAACCTCTTCCTCATCATCAGGCTCTGGCGCTCCGTTGGCGGCAATATTGATTTCCATGACCAAGTTTTCCTCTGAAAACCCATCGAGTAAAACATAGGAATAGACGATACGTATGATACCTGTATTATTGTCATAGGTTCCAGAACCTGTAAAGGTGCCTTCATCATCACCAGAGCCATGACTAAATTCGAAATTGATGGTTCCTACACTTGGATCGCTGCCTGAGGGCACCAATTGAAACTGTATTTCATCGTTTTCATCAGAAAAATCGAAGGGGTCGTCACCCGTAATGGTCAGCAAACCATTGTCGTCCAAAGCACCGACAAATCGGGTTCCCAAGGCCGTATCAAGAA
>ERZ1740067.1204-NODE-1204-length-18245-cov-6.553656_pt1 | contig 18245 bp, 15 predicted proteins | sample MGYA00581736_ERZ1740067 | MGnify/ENA primary metagenome ERZ1740067 (study PRJEB43018, sample SAMN04849236) | marine metagenome | isolation source: floating plastic debris | place: Pacific Ocean | collected 2008-08-27 | study: EMG produced TPA metagenomics... | reverse complement strand
GCTAAGTGTCCGCATTCCATGTGGTAACTGGCGATGGTTTCGTCACTCAGCCCTACACCTGCGAGGCCCTGAGGACCTGTCTCAGTTGCAAGGACGACAGCGCCGGCGTGTCCCTCAAAAATCCGGCATAGGTGTTCCAGCAATAGCTGATAGCTCTCTCTTACGACTACAGCGTGATAAATCAGATTGATATTCTGTTCGTTGCTCATACCCCCCCGCGGGGTGGTTACCCTGCACAGTTCTTAGCTTATCGGGGGTGACGCTTCAATTTTGATGCGTGCTTACCTTTGAGGAGCGATAGACATGAAAGACATGCTGATGGGGATGACATCCCTCTTCGCCGTGGGCTTGACCCAAACAACACTAGCCGGAAGTGATGTTATTCCTACCGAGGACGCGGTGTTGCCGGTGGATGTGAATGAGATTTTCCGGGTGGGTCACCCCGCGCAACGCGTTACAATTGATCCCAATCTCCCGGGTACTCGAAATACTCTTGTCGCGGTTAAGGCATCCGTCGACGCAGGTATGGGGGTGGCAATGGTAGTAACTGACCAATACGGCAACCATGTCTATTTCGAAGGCTCAAGCGCTGAACCAAAAACGATTGGGAGAAACACGTTTACTGCAACTGGTAAACACTTATTCGTCGCGTTCAAAGAGGGCGGTGGTGGACCGCCAATCACGCGAGTTGAAGGCACGCAACGCGCCATATTCGATACATCCCACACAGAACAAGCCTGGGTTACTGCCAACGATGATGTAAAAGCTCGGGGAAGACCTGACACGATGGACGGTAAAGTTGTCATTAGCTTCAACGTTGAGTAGCACCATAAAACTCTTGAAAATAGATACTGATTCCGCATCGAGGCCGGGCTTCAGGAAAGCCCGGCCGACATGTTGTCACTGATGCTCAACTCGGTAGTATTGGTTAATATACTGATAAACTTGCGACAATCTTTATTGTGGAACCAAAGCGAGGCTTTAATAAAAAACGCTTTTCAACGTTTGTTTTTGCGGAAAACGGACATAGTTAATTCTATTCTATTTCAGGCAGAATATTACTGCTTGCTTCAAATCGGCTGTTGAGGTCTTCTTTTCTACGCTCAGTATAAACCTTTTGTACAATCGGGTTATCAAAGTAACGATCCTCAACTTCAGCAAGCGTTTTATCGGCTGCGCGGCTATCTTCGGCGTAGCTTCGAGCAAAATCCAACAATCGGCTTACTGATGGTGCTGTAAAATTACCTGCAGAAAGCCCACTGTCTGGCACAAGAGCCAATATCTGATCACCTCGTCGTTCAATTTCCTCATATATATTCATAAGCTCTGATACGTGCGAGGCGTCAACACCTTCCATTGAGTCAAGTAACGCACGCGATTGTTTCAAGCGTCTAAGTTGATCGTTGCTTTGGAGCACCGGACTAATATCGGTGTATCCAAACAAATTCTCCATTTCTTCATATACGAATTGCGGTAACTCAGGTGGTATAAAACTATACTTTACAATCTCGGAAATTACCATACTATTTAACTCGGTCCTAAGCGCAACCATGGGTGGCCCTTCGACACCCACAATGTTTGGCGACCTCACGGCAACAAATGGTCTCTCTTCCAGAACCACATCGGCAATAAATTTACTGCAAGTTTCAGATGAAAACGCGTTTCGCCAAACTCCATCTATGTATTTACCAATATCAGTTGAAGTGTCCGATTCTTGGTCTAATATGCGAACTCCGTCTGCTCTAGATACAGTTCCTATTAGAAATGTGTAGTCCGAGGCATTACGTTCGGGCAGACAATTGATCGGGATAGATACGCCAACATACGGTTCATAAAAGCGGCTAACGTCGATATTCGAACACTCGGTTAGTCCTTCGGGACACTCCTTGCCGAACCAATCTACTCCGTTGCCGAACGAACGTCCGCCAAAACGCACGGCGCCAAACATTATCCGTCGACGCCATTTGGGCACACCGGATTCTCTCATAGCTTTGTAGAACACTAAATCAGCGTGTTTGCGAGCTTCCTCCCATTCCTTCTCATAGTCAGGGGAACCTTTCTCGGCGTTCGGTCCAAGAGCATACAGCCAATCGTGTACCACTGCGGCTTCGGCATGATCGCCAAACGGTGATATCAAATAGGACGCAGGCCAGGGTATTGAGGCGAAATCAGTAACGAAGTATCGAGGAACGATCGTTATATTGGCTCTTGCATTTGGGAGACCATTCTCAAAGTTATAGCTTATATACGCAATATCATCGGCAAGCACAGCGACCCTGCGGCCATCTCTTATTTCGTACGAAGAGGAAAGAATGCCAGTTTCTAAAGTGCTTGTTGTAAACCCTTCAAACTCCCCGGCAAATTGCTCTTCCTCGCCATTCTCATCTATTCTGATGCGGTCTATGCCCTCGGGAAGGTCTCTACTGCCAAACCAAGTCAGGAAAATCCCGGCGCCGCTCGTTGCCAATGCTAACAGTAGAAGTCCGGCCGCAAGTAGTCTAAAAATCTTGAGCATAGCCCCCCCCCGTGGTCCATTCAGCGTATTTCAAATCCATTCAGAACACAAGATGCCCGTTTGAATAGACCTTTATACCCAAGTGCAGGTGTGGGTGTTTCTCAAAAGATACTCAAATGTCCTACGAATTATAGTGTATCATAAGGGACGTTATGGTGCGCCATAAACGTCTGCTTTTGGTCAGACCTGAGACCTCAAAGGGTCGGCGTTCAATGTCGCATTTGGACAAATTCCGCCCCATCACTCCAAGCAAACACCGGTTCTGTCCACTCCTACTATCTCTTCCCCTGTCCCCTTATCCCGGTAGAATGCCCGAATGCCCCGCCTTGTCCTCACCGCCGTCCTCTCCCTATTCACCCTTGCCTGTCAGGGGGCGAGCCAAGCTGACCCGTCATCTATAGCGGCGGCAGAGGCCCGCGAAGCAGCTGCCCGTCCCTCAGAAAATTCAGCGCCGCCCTCCTCGGGCATAAGCCAAGACCCGACCATTCCTCAGACAGCGGACGGCGCTTTCACCCCCGGTCGCCCCCCGACCTTCACCTATGAGGTGATCGCCGCCTATCCCCATGGCACAGAGGACTTTACCCAAGGGCTCTTTATCGCTGAGGGCGTTCTTTACGAAAGCACAGGCCAAGTGGGCCGCTCCCACCTTATTAGGCACTCCATATTGGGGAATGCGGAAGAAGTGCGCATGCCTCTGCCGCCCCATGTGTTCGGCGAGGGGTCGGTGGCGGTGGGGGATAAGGTTATCTCCCTCACCTGGCGCGATGGGGTGGGCCATGTACATGCCCTTGATACGCTAGAAATGATTGGCGAGTTCCCCGTCGCTGGCGAGGGTTGGGGTCTCACCTATGATGGTACACGGTTGATCATGAGCGATGGGACCAACCGCCTGCGGTTTCTCGATCCCAACTCCTATGAAGAAATCGGCGACCAAAAGATCTTTGTGGGGACAAGGCCGCTGCCCCGCCTCAATGAGCTTGAGTGGATCGGCGACCAGCTATGGGCGAATATTTGGCAGACGGATGTTCTGGCTCGCATTGATATTGAGACGGGGCAAGTCACAGGCTTTGCCAACCTATCGGGGCTCTATCCCGGTCGTCGCCAGGGCTTTGACGAGGTGCTGAACGGTATTGCCTATGATCCCAAAACCGATAGGCTGTTCGTGACTGGTAAAAACTGGCCGCAGCTTTTTGAGATCCGCTTGACCCTCGCGCCGATAGAGTAAGAAAACCCTATGGACATCTTGCGAACCCCCGACAGCGCCTTTGAAAACCTCACCGACTATCCGTTTACGCCGCACTACCACGAGATTGCGGCGGCCGACGGCACCCCCCTTCGGATGCATTATCTCGATGAGGGGCCAAAGGACGGGGAGATCGTTCTGTGTCTTCATGGTCAGCCATCCTGGTCCTACCTATACCGGCGGATGATCCCGCCGCTTGTGGCTGCCGGCCATCGCGTTATCGCGCCGGACCTTATTGGCTTTGGCAAATCCGATAAGCCCGCGGCGATGAGCGACTACAGCTATGCCGGCCACGTGGATTGGCTGTCGCAATGGCTTTTGGGCCTTGACCTTAAGGACCTCACCCTTATGTGCCAGGACTGGGGCGGCCTTATCGGCTTACGCGTGGTTGCACAGTTTCCGGAACGTTTTCAACGCTTGGTCATTGCGAATACAGGCCTACCAGACTCTGAGCGGGTCAGCGAAGAAATGTCCGCGATGCTGGGAAATGTCTTCCCCTCCATCCCCGTGGTGGATATGGCCAGCGTTGCGCAAAAGTGGAAGGAAAAGGACCCCACGGCCTTTCTCTATTGGGTGAAATTCGCATCAGAGCATCCAGATTTCTCTGTGCGCGATGTTTTCGCCGGGTTAAACAAATCGGATGATCCCGGCGTACTTGACGGATATGCCGCCCCCTTCCCCGATGGGTCTTACATGGCTGGCGCGCGGGCATTTCCCACCCTTGTGCCGCTGATGCCCCACCATAAGGCCGACCGGGAGGCAAATGACGCCGCATGGGCCGTCCTCGAACAATTTGAAAAGCCAGTGCTCACGGCCTTTTCAGACAGCGATCCCGTTACCAGGGGTGGGGAGAAGCTGTTCCAAGCGCGTATCCCCGGCGCCAAAGGGGTCGCGCATGTGACGATTGAGGGGGGAGGGCATTTCCTCCAAGACGATAAGGGCGAGGAGTTGGCGGCGGCGATTATCACCTTTATGAAAGACTACACCGCATAAAGACGGTCCTGCCTATCGGAGTATCGTAATAGGCTTCCATCTCGGTGAACCCCAGTGACCGATAAAGCGCGATGGCAGGCCCCATAGTGGGCAGTGTGTCGAGCCGCATTTCTTGGTACCCAAGAGCCAACGCGGTTTCAATAATGGCCTCGGCCAACCGCCTCCCCAAGCCCAGCGACTGCCCCTCCGGCATTACGAAAAGGCGTTTCATCTCGCAGACGCCTTTTTCCGGGAGGGGCCGAACCGCAACGCACCCGACATAGTCGCCCCTACCATTCTGTGCCAAGATCACCTCGCCAGTCGGCGGTGCGTAAGCGCCCGGCAGACCGGCCAGTTCCTCGCCGAAGCCTTGATAGGCAAGATCGACGCCTATGGCCGCGGCATACTGACGGAAAAGCGTTTGGACGGCTTCGATATCAGCCATCGATCGGGCCTTGATCAGCTGGACGTCCTTACCGGTCATCGGACTGGCCTAAAGGGATAAACCGGTTTGCACAAATGCGGCACACAGGTTGACTAAAAGCTAAAAAGAACATATCATGAACATACCGAATCGGCCTAAAGAGGCTTTATGGTTATCGATCCATTTTTTGGGCTCATCGCCTTAGCTGCGCTTGGCTGGGCGCTGTGTGTCATTCTGTTTGCGTGGCTGCTCCGGCGCGGCACAAAAATTCGCACTCAAAGGGCGTCTCTCAGCGCCGCGAGGGAGGAAGCCATTGCACGGGACGCGAAGCTTGAGGGGTTTGACGGCCTCCAGGATGACCTCGCTTTTGAGCGGGAGCGGGCGACAGCCCTTGAGCAGGAGAAGGTGGGCCTCACCACCAGGCTGGAAGAGCGCGAGCGGTATTTGGTAGAGCTGCGGGAAAAACTCGAGGGCGAGTTTCGGGCTATGTCCTCAACCTTGGTGCGGGAGACAGGCGATGCCCTCATGCGGGAGGCGGCGCAGACCTTTGAGAAGCAGCAGCTGGCCGCCCGGCAAGATGCAAAGACCTACAGCCAGTCTGTGTCCGACCTATTAAAGCCCATGCGCGAGACCCTCACCCGCTATGAAACGGGTCTGAGGGACATGCGGGACCAGCAAAAGCACGCCCAAGGCGAACTGACGGGTCAGATCTCCTCTCTGGCTCAATCCGCCTCTGCGGTGCAGGCAGAGGCGCAATCACTGGCGGCAGCCCTGAAAGCGGGGCCCCGCGCGCGAGGACGCTGGGGGGAGACCACCTTGCGCAATGTGGTGGAGATGGTGGGCATGTCCCCCTACTGCGATTTCGCCGAACAATATTCTGTCAGCGATGAAACCGGCACCGGTCGGAAGCAGCCCGATATGGTCGTCCGCCTGCCCGGCGAACGCATGGTGGCGGTGGACTCCAAAGTGTCCTTAAGCGACTGGCTTGATGCTGCGGCAGCCCAGGATGAGGCGGCGCGGCAAGCGCTTATTGACAAGCATGGCCGATCCGTATGGGGACATGTCCAGGCATTAGGTGCCAAAGATTATGCGGGGGCCCTAAAAAAAGAGGGGGCCATCGATTTTGTCGTCATGTTTATGCCCGGGGAGATGTTTTTCACCGCCGCCATCGATGCCCGGCCCACCCTATTCGAAGACGCTTATCAAAAGGGCGTTCTCATCGCTACGCCCACCACCTTGATCGCGATCCTTAAATCGATCGCCCATGCGTGGCGCCAACAAAAAATGAGCGAACACGCTGTGGCGGTCGCCGACCTAGCGGCAGACCTTTATGAGTCTTTGCGCAAGACCAGCACCTATCTGGCCGATGTGGGCAAATCCCTCGAAAAGACAGTGGTCACCTACAACCATCTGGTGGGCAATATGGAGGGACGGGTCCTGCCCCGGGCGCGGCGATTTGCCGATTACGAAATGCCGGGCACCGAAAAGCCGATTGCACCGGTCACGCCTGCCGAAACCGATGTCCGTCTCCCATCCCCCGATAAGGATTTGTTGTTACCGCCTGCGTCCATGGTCGCTGAATAGTGAGGCTGAGTTGGGACGCGAAGGGGGAGTAACCCTTTCAAAGAGGACAGATGACCTGGCCGCGCCGCCGCGGTAAACAAAAAATCCATGGCATATCCATTCTCCCTCCCCCTTGGGCGCACCCGCGCCACCCTCCTTTGGGAGCGAGCCTATGCCGCTATTACCCCCATACTGGCCGTCATTGCCGGGTTTCTTGGCTTAGCGCTCTGGGGGGTCTGGGATGCCCTGCCCCCCATCCTTCATCTGGCCGGGCTCCTGGGCTTTTTTGCCATGGCCGTCACCATTCTCGTGCGGAGCACACGCTTGTTTCGGTGGCCTCGCCGCTCGGAGGTTGAGGCCCGTCTTGAGGCCGACGCCGCCCTTACCCCTGGCCTATTGCGGGATTTATCCGACACCCCGTTCGATGGTGATGACCACTCCGCCTTTTGGGAGGTACACCAACGACGTCTCGCCACTATTGCCTTTCGGGCACGCCCAAAAAAAGCGCGGGCACTGATTGACAAGACCGACCCCTACGCCCTGCGGTACGGCGCCCTGCTTGTGTTCGGCCTTGGCCTGGTCATCGCCGGCACCAATGCCCCCACCCGTCTTGCAACGGCTTTTGCCCCCTTTCACGGTACCGGCACGCCATTGATTGCGGACATATGGATTAGCCCCCCTGACTATACTGGCAAGGCGCCCCAATTCCTCGTCCGGGCAGCGCCCCTTGAAAAAGGAACGGCCGCCCCGGTCACCGTCCCCGCGGGCAGCATTTTTCACGCTCGTCTCACCGACACACCGGGCGGCCCGCGCCGCCGGCCACGCGCAATCCTCGCAACAGAGGTGGGCCAGCACCGTCTTTCAGTGTCGAATAGCGATGGCGCCTACACGGTCACTGCTCCGCTGACAGAGAACAGCGCCCTATCCCTTAAGGTGCGGGGACAAGAAATCATCTGGCCTATCGAGGTGTTGAGCGACACCCCGCCGACAGTCCGCTGGTCAAGCCCCCCAGAGATAGAAGGGGGCACTCGGACAATGTTGTTTGTGGAGGTCGAGGACGATTATGGCGTGGCCGCGGCGACCCTATCCCTTCGGCTGGCAGTCCCCCTCAACCGCCCACCTGATGCGCCGACGCCGGCGGAGGACACCATCACCGCTGCGGAAACGATGGCCATCCCTGCGCTACGCGGCCCCGCGGGTGCCCGGCGGGTGGCCCTCGACCTAACGGATCATCCCTGGGCGGGGTTACCCATCAGCCTTGCCGTAACGGTGATCGACGGCGCCGGGCAACAGGCGGAGACCGCCTCCCTCCCCTTCACACTGCCGTCACGAACATTTTACAACCCCCTAGCCCGCACCGTCATTGAAGAACGGCAGAAAATCGCCCTTAGCCCCGATAGCTGGCGCCGCACTGCGCGCCTGTTTGATGCGTTGACGTTCGCGCCGGATCGCTACGCAAAAAACACAAAAGAATATCTCCTCCTCCGCACGGCTTTCCACGACGTCAACCAAAGCGCGGGCGATAATACCCAGGCCATTATTGATAGCTTTTGGCCCCTCGCCATCGCATTGGAAGATGAGGGGCTCACCCTCGCCCGCCAACGGCTCGAAGCTGCCCAAGCCGCCCTGCGTGAGGCCCTCGCCCGTAATGCGCCCCCTGAGGAAATCGACCAACTCATTGAAGCCCTGCGCCAAGCCATGGACGATTATGTGGCCGCCCTCGCTGCATCGGGCGACGCAAACGCCCCCGCCGGGGATGACGCGGCAGATATGAACGAACGGGACCTTGACGATATTCTAGATGAAATCGCCGAGCTTCGTCGGCAAGGCGATACGCGGGAGGCTCGGCAACGCCTCTCCGAACTCGAACAATTGCTGCAAAACCTTCAGATCTCCCCAGGTGGGTCAAGCAGCGGCGAAGGTCAACAAGCCGCTGGACAATCCGGACAAGGACAAGGGAGCGAAAATGGTGACGGCGGAGAAGGAGGGGAAGGCGCGCCGCTCAACCAGGCAGGCAGTCTTATCGATGCCCAACGTCGTTTGTCCGACGAAACCTTCGCCGCTGAGAGAGGTGATCGTGATACGGAGGGTCTGGCCGCCGCCCAACAGGCTCTTGCCGATGCTGCAGAATCGTTGGCTGGGGAAACCACCCAAGCGGATGGAACGCCAGGCGGCGACGGCGGCCCCGAAGGCCCCTCGCCGCAAGCAGGCGCCCGGGCCTTTGGCGATGCCGCCGAACAAATGGCCGCAGCCGCCAGCGCCCTTGGGCGTGGCGACTTGCGCACTGCCCAGGGCTACCAGGAACAGGCCCTCGCCGCCCTTCGCCAAGGGGCAGAAGCCCTGGCGGACGCCGCGGAAGCCGCAAGGGAGGGTGACGGATCCACGGAACAAAGCCAGTCGGCCGGTGGGCGCGATCAGAACAGCCCCAATGATGGCCGCGGGCAGGCAGCAGGCCCTGGCGTTGATCGCGACCCACTTGGCCGCCTTTATGGTCAGGAGGGGGATGATGGGATCGAAATCCCAGATCTGACCGCCCCCGAACGGATACGGGACCTCACTGAATCCCTTCGCCGCCGGCTTGCCGACCCCGACCTATCCGCTGAGGAACGTGACTATCTGGAACGGCTGCTCAAGCGGTTCTAAAAGGCATCGCGGATAAAACCTACCCCGGTCCGGGATCGGTTCCATTTATCCGTATAAGATGCGGGACAAATAAGAGCTTACCGCGGCTTCGCGAATTTAACCAAAGCAGATGGCCCCATGAAACTGATCGTTCCGCCCCCCGCACAAGGTCTTATTTGCGCCGTAGCGATGTATTTTGTTGAGCAATCCCTTGGCCCCTCTACCACCACCATCTCTGGGCAAAGGGGGATTGCCCTCACGCTCGGCGGCGCGGGGCTTCTTATCGACCTTTTGGCGATCGCGGCTTTCATCAACCAAAGGACAACCATCAGCCCGTTCCACCCATCCCAAACGAAAAAGCTGGTGATCTCGGGGCTTTACCGATTTAGTCGGAACCCGATGTATTTGGGATTGCTGCTTATTCTCTTGGGCTGGGGGCTTTGGCTTGGCCATCCTCTAAACATCGCTCTCATCGCGCTTTGGATCGGATACATTACCCATTTCCAGATCAAGCCTGAGGAAGCCGTCTTACGGGAAAAGTTCGGTGGCGAGTATGATACCTATCGACAGCAGGTTCGGCGATGGATCTAAGCATCCCACCGAAAAGCACGCTTGGACGAAAGCGGGATGCGCATGGTTCCCCCAAAAAAGCGATACGAAAACGAAGGCGGGGACACAGGTTCGTGATTCCAAAGACGTTCGAAACGCTGTAGCCAATCATTTTGGGGCCATTACCTGAAGGCTCCGACGATTAATTGATGTAATGAAGGTGGGGCCTCGTCATGAAGACTGTCTTTTCAGAAAGCGCGATTAGCGCTGCGATGGTGAGTTTAGCGCAGAACGTGAAGCAGGGGCTCGGCCCCCATTTCACCATGGTCCCCATCTTAACCGGGGGGTTCATTTTTGCTGCTGATTTAATTCGGGAACTGTATAAAGTGGGATGTGACCCCGAAGTCGATTTCATTCAACTCTCAAGCTACGGCACCGGCCGAGAGTCCTCGGGCGACGTCAAAATGCTGAAAGACGTAACGATCCCAGTGGAGGGGCAATCCGTTCTGTTGGTGGACGATGTGTTAGACAGTGGACGAAGCCTATGGCACGCAAGGGCGCTGCTTTTGGGGCAAGGCGCAAAGTCCGTCTCGATTTGTGTGGCTGTTGATAAGCAAACAACCCGTACCAATGATGTGCAGGCAGATTATGTTCTACTCAAAACGGATGGGGATGCCTTTCTAGTCGGATACGGAATGGATGATGCGGGGCTTCGCCGCGGGCTTCCCTTTATTGGCGAAGTTGAATGAGGCGGAAGAGGACAACCGGTTGCATCACCAAATCTAATCCATCGGGTGTTCTTGCTCGGTCAGCCCGATCCTATAGAGTCGTTGTTTTTCGCGCGTGAGCCGATTTTCTCTGGTCCAATATGATCGTCCGGCGCGCTAGCGGACGCTGCCTGGACCAGCGGGTCCATTGCTGATCGCGTCATCGGGTAAGGCCTGCCCCCAACCGCTGCCGGTTTGCTGGAGCACAAATCGTTCGCGGGGCGGCGCTGAGATCGATGGCGAATAGGTTAAATGCGCCGTGCGCGTCCCTTCCGGCACGCGGGCGCGAATCACGAAAGGTCGCTCCCCCCGTCCAGGAATAGGCACTTCGCTAATCACAACGGGCTCCACGGCAAGGGGCGTATTGGCTGCATCTTGGGCTGTCAGCGTAAGATGCGGCAGGATAGGCGACTTCCCGGTGTTCACAATCACGCCGCGCATTTCAAGGACCGGTCCCTGGGGGGATTGCGCATAGCGGCTACGCACGCTGTTAATGTGTACGGGGTCTGACGACGCGCCGTCGAACAGGGCGTAAAGATTGCTCGCGCGCGGCCAGTGGTCTTCCACCCAGGCGCGTTCCATCGTGACGCCGAACACTAAACCGACAAAGGTTGCCGCCCAAAGGGACCACCCCAGGGCCCGGATAGGGGTCAGCCGATTGCGCGCATGGGCGCGGGCGCGGGCGCGGAACTGCGCCGCCGCCGCCGCCCCTGGGCTGGCCGGAGGGTCGTTCTGCGCATCCCTTTTGCCAAATCGAGAGGCCGTATCTTTTAGGCCGGCCCAAAGATGAGCCATCGGACTCCACAGTGCGCGTCCCATCTCAGGGGGGGGCGACCAATGGCGTTTGGGTTTGTCCGCAGCCGTCGCTGCTACCGGTGGTGCAAGCCGAACCGTGACCGCCATACTGGTCGAGGAAGGATGGGTGGGCGCTGCCTCCCCTTCTCCCAAAAGGCCATCCGTCTCCCCCACAAAGGATGGCTCGACCGGGCGGGCTGTCACGCGATCATCATCGGTTAAACCGGCACCTCCGTCCATCGTCGACGGGGGGACATAGACGGCATCTAGAACAGGCCCGGTTGGAGCGGAAAACAGGCTGTCCCCCGCTTCAAGCCCATCGTCTACCGTCGGCGAAAAGGGGGTCGGGGCGGGGATGTTCGCGACCGAGCCGTAAAACTCGTCTTCGCTGCTGCCCCCCTGGTGAGCAGTTTCCACAAGGTCAGCTTCGACACCGGCCTCGAACCAAACCGAGCCGCAGGCCGCGCACCGCACCTCCCGCCCCTCCGGCGGGATCGCAGAGGCTGCCACCTGATACACTTTTGGGCATGTGGGGCACGAAATCAGCATTGCGCGGTCCCGTAAAGTTGGGTGTAAGGGACGCGCCAATGAACAGTATCAACCAACGCTCGACCAACACGTCCACCGGCGCGCCCATTGGGGCGGTGCCGCCAAAGATTGTCGATCTGCGCGATGTGCAACTGTCCTATGACGGGCAGCATAATGTCCTGCACGACGCTAGCTTGGTGCTGCGGGAGGGCGACTTTCGCTTTCTCACCGGCGCATCGGGCGCGGGTAAAACCACTCTTTTGAAGCTCATTTACCTCGCCCATCATGCCACCGCCGGCCAAGTTCAGCTTTTCGGGCAAGATGTCAGCACCCTGCCGCCGGAGGCCCTGCCGACATTGCGTCGCCGCATTGGCGTCGTTTTCCAAGAATTCCGACTGCTCGACCATTTGACGGCCTTTGAAAATGTCGCGCTTCCCATGCGCGTCATGGGGCATAAAGAAGTGGCCTATCGAAACGACGTTATTGATTTGTTAAAGTGGGTTGGGCTCTCCCACCGTATGGATGCGCGGCCTCCAGCCCTTTCGGGGGGCGAGAAGCAGCGTGTGGCGCTCGCCCGCGCGATTGTCTCAAAACCGGACCTCATCCTCGCCGACGAACCCACCGGAAATGTCGACCCCGATATGGGCGCAAAGATCATGCAGCTCCTTATTGAGCTCAATAAGCTTGGAACCGCAGTGATCGTCGCCACCCACGACTTTAGTCTTGTGAAACGTCTACAGATGAAAATTCTGCGACTAAAGGACGGTCAAGTCACCTTGCACCAGCCCTTATCCGACATTGCGGCAGACGCGGCCGGGCGAGGCACCCGATGACGACGTCGGATCCTGTTCTACGACCTTCGCGGGCGACCCCCCTTCTGCCCGAGGCCGGCGCTGCGGGCACACCGCTCACGGTGGTGATTGCGGTTTTGGCGTTTATGGCGAGCATCGCCCTTGCGGGATATTTCATGGTGAGCCGGGCGGTCCACGATTGGACCGGGGATTTGTCGGGGACCATCACCGTGCAAATCAAGGGGGCCACCGGAGCCGATATTGAACGGGACGCCACCCGCGCCTTCGAAGTCCTCCAGGCCACCGACGGTATCGCCGGGGTGTCGCGCCTCTCACGTGAAGACACCGAAGCGCTTTTAGAACCCTGGCTCGGCACGGATAATCTGGGGCCAGAAATTCCCATCCCCATGCTCATCACCGCGGAAGTGACACCCGAACGACGGGGCGACTTAGATATTTTGCGGCAGACCTTGGCATCGCGAGCGCCGGGGGCAAGCCTTGACGATCATAGTCTGTGGAATGATCGCCTTGTGGGCGCCGCCCGGCGGGGACAGGCTGTGGCCTTTGTGGTCTTCTCAATGGTCATGGGCGCGTCAGCCGCCGTCATTATCTTCGCAACGCGGGCAGGCCTCGCCGCCAATCGAGAGATTGTGGAGGTTATGCATCTGGTGGGCGCCACCAATAAATTTATCGCCGACGAGGTCCAGCGTCGATACCTGACCCTTGGCCTCCGCGGAGGGGGAATCGGCGCCCTCTTAGCCGCGGTGATCCTCTTTCTATCAGCCAGCTTTAACCGGGAGCAGCAGGGACTGTTCTTGCCCAACTTGTCAGCTGATCCGCTGATGCTTTTTTGGTTGATCCTGGTGCCCATCCTGCTGTGTGGTGTGGCCTCCATCACCGCGCGCCTGACCGTCATGCGGGTCCTAGGCGAGCAGATGTAAGGTTCTGCATCCTCTTATTGCCGCTCGCCGCCGACCGCCATACGCTCCTCGCACCATTGCAATGCGACGAGTGAACCCACGAATGACCCATGCCGAGATAAGCCCTGCGCCCCCGCTGGACGCTGGCAACATCACCGAAACCGCCATCCAGTTTGCCGCAAAAGACGGGTACCCCCTTTCAGGGCTCAACATCAGCGGCCCCTCTCCCAAGGCCGGGATGATGGTGACAGCGGGCACCGGCTTTCCCATGACCTATTATCGACCCTTTGCGCGGCACGCCGCCGCACGGGGGTATGCGGTGTACCTCTACGATTGTCGGGGGATAGCGGCCTCAGCCCCCGATGACCTCGCGGCGATGCAGATGGATTATACCGACTGGGGACGATATGATATGCCCGCCATTCTCGACAGGATGGCAAGTGACCGACCAACCCTTCCGCTCGTGCATGTGGGCCATAGCGTAGGCGGACATTTTGCAGGTTTCATGGACAACCATGAAAAACTCAGCGCACAGGCCTTTGTCTGTGTCGGTTCAGGCTATTGGGGCGGGCATTTCTGGTGGTACCGGCCTCTTGTCCTTTGGTTCTGGCACGGCCATGGCGCCCGATCTCTCAAACAGCGCGGGTATGTTGCGCGCGGCAATGGCTGGACCGGTGCGCCCCTGCCCCGCGGCGTGTTCGAAACATGGAAACGTTGGTGCGCGAAAAGACGCTACTTTATCGAAGAGCTCGAAAGCGACCTCAAACCCCACCATTTCGATGAGATCACGAGCCCTATCCGATCTTATGTCTATTCCGACGATCCCGTCGCCAATCCAAAAGCTGCCCAGCTTATGCTGGATCTTTATGCCGCCGCCCCCAAAGACATGGTCATTCGAGCGCCAGCGGACCACGGGCTGAAGCAGATCGGCCATAATGGCCCGTTTGCAAAGACAAAATTAAGCGCGTCAGATGAGATCCTCGACTGGCTCGACCGCCAGCTATGACACCGGATTCACGCCTTTTTCCCTCCACAACCGCATTTTAAGCAATTTACCCTAAGCCAAGGGTTAGTGAACAGCGTCGTCGAGGGATATTCGCCATGCTTCTGTCAACGGTAACTGCAGGGCTCCTGAGCCTTACCATGGGCGCCCAAGTCACAAGCGGCGACTGGCTTGTGCGCATTCGCGGCGTCTATTTGACCCCGATTCAGGATAACTCAGACGTTCTGCCCAGCTTTCCTGGGGGAAGTGTCGACGTTCTCGACGTGTGGACCCCGGAAATCGACGTCACCTACTTCGTCACCCCCAAATGGGCGATCGAAGTCTTGGGCGGGGTCATCCCCCTCAATCTAGACGGGACGGAGGCGCTGGAGCCCTTTGGTGAAGTGACCGAGGTGAAAGCCTTCCCTCCGACGGTAATGGGCCAATACCATTTTGAGAAAAAGGGACGCGTGCACCCTTATGTCGGCGTTGGGGTCAATTATACCAAATTTTATGACGCAAAGCCCTCAGGCGGCCTAGAGGATCTCGCACCGGAAACCGACATCACCGTGGATAGTAGTTGGGGTATAGCCATTCAGGCGGGGGCTGACATCGACCTAAATGACAAGTGGGTCGTAAACGCGGACATCAAATGGATCCAAATCGATATGGAAGCCCAGCTCGATCCCTTAGGCATTCCTAACACGTTGCAATTTGATCTTGACCCTGTGGCCGTCGGCGTTGGACTCGGGCGACGGTTTTAGAGCGGCGGGTACCTATATCGACCCTACAGCATCAGACTGTCTGATTGAATCGGGCAGATGCTGTAGAGTCTTCGTTTTTCGCGCGTGAGCCGACTTTCTCTGATCCAATATGATCGTCCGGCGCGCTAGAGCATTTCGCGTTCGAATGCATCCACTCCCGCGTCACCCCGGTCGACCGGAGGGAGCACCGGGGTCTACCACCTGATCCTACAAACTAGTATCCCTGATGAAGTTGGAGATGGGCCCCGGAGCAAGTCCGGGGCGACAGCTCAACGACGAGCGACTCTATTCGTACGCGAAATGCTCTAGTTTTCGAGACGGCCTCACCCCGAGGAGCCACCGACAAGCGACGTCTCGAAGGGCAAGACCTCCTCAAGATGAGGGTTACTACAGCGACGGACGTTCGTTTGCACTCACGCCTTCGCTGTAGTCTTTTGTTTTCGCATCGCTTTTCGCCGAAAACCGCGTACACTTTTCGGCGCGATGCTCTAAGCCGCCTTCTCCGCGGCCTCTGACCATGTGCCCAATTGCGCCAGACCATTCATCCGTGCCCGGTGGCTAAACGCCGCCTGGGCCGCAGGGACATTCTCAACCTTCCCGCTCCAGGCTTTTAGCGCAGAGGCTTGAAGCGCCCGACCGTATGAGAAGCTGAGACCCCAAGGCATTTGCTCCTTGTAGGCAGCATTCATCGTGTTGAGGTTTTGGGAAGCTTCCGCCTCGGACTGCCCACCGGAAAGGAACACGATGCCCGGCACAGCGGCAGGAACCGTTTCGCGGAAACACTTTACTGTCTTCTCGGCGATTTCTTCTGTGCCCGCCTGGCGGTCACATTTCTTCCCAGCAATGACCATATTAGGCTTCAGGATCGTCCCCTCAAGCGCCACGCGCTGGTCGAACAATTCTTGGAACAGCATCTTCAGACCCGTTGCCGTCACTTCATAACAGCGGTCAATATCATGATCGCCATCCATCAGCACTTCAGGCTCTACGATGGGAACAATGTTCGCCTCCTGACAAAGGGCGGCATAGCGGCCAAGGGCGTGCATGTTGGCTTTCAGATTGCCATAGGTGGGCATGGTACGATCGCCCCCGCGGGAGATATCGATCACCGCCCGCCATTTGGCAAAGCGGGCACCCAGCTCGTAATATTCCGCAAGGCGTTCCCGCAGGCCGTCGAGACCCTCGGTCACCTTCTCTCCAGGGAAGGCATGCATGTCTTTGGCACCCTTATCGACCTTGATGCCGGGAATGGACCCCATATCTTCAATGATTTTCGCAAGGGGTGTCCCGTCCGCTGCTTTTTGCTTCAGGGTTTCCTCAAACAGAATAACGCCCGAGATGTGATCCCGCATTGCCGTCTCTGTGCGGAACATAAACTCGCGATAATCGCGACGGTTCTCTTCGGTGCTTTCGACATTGATGCTGTCAAAACGCTTCTTAATGGTCCCAGTGCTTTCGTCGGCGGCCAAAATGCCTTTGCCTGGCGCGACCATAGCGACAGCGACCTGGTTTAGTTGATCCAAATTCATGATGGGTAACCCTTTTCGTCTTGTCCCCGCCCACTACTGTGAGCGCACAGGAACCGACGCCCTGGCAGGCGTGTTTTACATAACGCAAAGCCTATGCCTGGGCATGCGGGAGAGTGCAAGATCCACGGCCCACCAAGAGAACCGCTATCAAGCTATCCGCGTAAAGCCTCGACCCCTGGTAGGGCTTTGCCCTCCATCCATTCCAAAAAGGCACCCCCGGCGGTGGAGATATAGGTCATATCATCAGCCACGCCCGCCATATTGAGGGCCGCAACGGTGTCTCCGCCCCCGGCGACGGACACTAGCGCGCCCTCTTTAGTGCGTTTGGCGGCATATTTGGACAGCTCCACTGTCGCTGTGTGGAAGGGCGGGATTTCAAACGCCCCTAAAGGTCCGTTCCAGATAAGGGTCGCGCAATTCTCAAGCGCCGCCGCATAGGAATCAACGCTGTCCGGGCCCACATCAAGGACCATTTCGTCAGCCCCAATGGCATCCGCTGCCTTCACCGCGGTGGGCGTGTTAGCCGCGAATTCTTTGGCGCACACAACGTCCGAGGGCAGAAGGATTTCGCAACCTGCATCCCCGGCCTTGGCCATAATCTCCTTCGCAGTGCCCGCCAGATCCGGTTCCGCCAAGGATTTGCCCACATCAATACCCATGGCGAGGAGGAAGGTATTGGCCATGCCGCCCCCGACAATGACCTTGTCAGCCTTGCCAATAAGATTGTGAAGGATATCCAGCTTGGTCGACACCTTCGCGCCGCCCACCACGGCCATCACGGGTCGTTTAGGGGCCGCCAAGGCTTGGGCCAAATAGGTCAGCTCCCGCTCCATGGCGAGGCCCGCAGCAGCCGGCAGGAACTTGGTCACCCCCTCGGTAGAGGCGTGTGCCCGGTGGGCCGCAGAGAAGGCATCATTGACATAAAGGTCGCCATTGGCGGCTAAGGCCTTGGCGTAGTCCGGATCATTTTTCTCCTCACCCGAATAAAAGCGGGTGTTTTCTAGGAGAAGAACATCGCCATTTGCCATGGCCGCCACCGCCTCAGCGGCGAGCTCACCGATAGAGTCAGCGGCAAAGGCGACCGGCGCGCCCAATATTTTAGAGAAGGCATCGGCAACAGGCTTCAGCGACATTTCAGGAACCACTTGGCCCTTAGGCCGCCCAAAGTGGGAGAGAAGGATTACCTTCGCCCCGCCATTGGACAAGGCCTTCACCGTCGGCAATGCACGCTCAAGGCGCGTCGCGTCGGAGACGGCACCATCCTGGACCGGTACGGTAAAG
>ERZ1740067.1200-NODE-1200-length-18284-cov-5.084645_pt1 | contig 18284 bp, 11 predicted proteins | sample MGYA00581736_ERZ1740067 | MGnify/ENA primary metagenome ERZ1740067 (study PRJEB43018, sample SAMN04849236) | marine metagenome | isolation source: floating plastic debris | place: Pacific Ocean | collected 2008-08-27 | study: EMG produced TPA metagenomics... | reverse complement strand
ATCACCGAAATAGGTGGCTTTGGGCTTTCGTGAAGGCAAGGATGGCAAGGACGGTCACGATCAGAGAGTCAATAGAGGATATACCACTAATTTGAGCAAAGCCGGATTGCGAGGCGAAGCCGAAGCCAGAGCCACAGAGCCATGCTGCAAGGGCCGGCCAAGCAAAGTCTATTTGATTGGCGCTATAGCGAAACCGGCGCAAAATAAAGCCATCTACCACATAAATTGCGCCGATGGGGGGGATGACAACCCCAAGCACCACTAAGAAGTGCACCAAGTAGCCCTGTGCTGGCGCAAAGGCAACGGCCGTGCCAATGACGCCAATGACGAAGATAATGTGCTGAAGATTTATCTTATCAGTCAGTGTCGCAATCGACAGGCCCGATGAGTAAAGACACAGCACATTGCTTGACCACGCGCCGAGCGCCAACAGGAAAAAGGCGGGGATAGACAACCCGAGAGCGGCCATCGTGGCAAGCAGGTCAGGATTGCCAACACTGACACTGGGGATCGCTGAGAGAAACTGAACAATGGGAAAGATGACGGCGAGTTCAACAAAGACGGACCAAATGGCGCCGCTATGGCTTTTTGCAAAACGACTGTAGTCGGGCTGGATAATTGCGCCCGAAATGTAGCTGCCCACGACTGCCGATACCGCTGTTTGAAAACTAAAATCGCTAGTTAAGGTGACAGGTGCGCCAGTCCCGGCAAAGAAGCTGCGCCAGGCGGCAAACCCAAGGAAAAGCAGCATGATGGGAACCAAATAGAGGGCCAGCTTATCTATCCCTTTAAAGCCTCTGATTGTGATGAAAATCATCAAGCTGCTGGCGATGAGCACCATCACCCAGGTTGGCGCGGTAAAGCCGAATGCGTCCATCAGCATTTGCCGACCTGCTTGGCCCAGAAAGTTGCTGATGACCCCGTACCATCCGATCAGTGATATGGCGACGGCCGCGTTGGCTAGTTTTGCGCCGCGACTGCCAAAGGCATATAGCGGCAACAAATAGGTAGAAAGGCGCGAGCGGGCACCGATATAGCTCGTCATCGTTGCTAGTACGCCAAGCACAAAGCTGCCAAGCGCAAATGCAAGCGCCGCCTGCGCATAGCCTAGTGCGCCGCCGATTTGGGCGGCAACGATGAAGACTGAAAACCCAATCGTGCCCCCGATGATGATGAGCGCTAGATGCAGCGCACTTGAGGTGACACTCTCTGGCACAGCGCCATCGGCGAATTCATTGGTTCCGGTGGCCGACGCGATATGATCGGTCATGCTGTTCTTGCGGCCCGTGGTTTAGCGACGCTACACATCACTGCCTAATCTGACAGGCCGTAAATCTGTTTGGCCCGTTCTGGCGAGACATAGCCATTTTTTATGTCTTCCCACACCTTTTCTTGCGAGCGGTCCTTAGGATCGCCGTAGCCGCCGCCAGTTGCGGTATAGACTTTCACCACGTCATCTTGACCAAGTGGAACCGCAGTACAGGCGGAATAGCGCGTGGTCTCTCCATCAGCGCGGACAACCTCGACATAATTCGTGGTCCCTTCCAGGCCACCTTTTAAGCCCCAAGGGCCGACTTCAGAGCGGACATAGGCCATGGTCAGCCACCACTTCTCTGTCATGATGCGATAATCCAGGGTAATACCCTTGCCACCAATGAATTCGCCTTCGCCGCCCGGCGCATCGTTAAGACAAAGGCGGTCCACCATAAGCCCGTTGCGCTGTTCGGTAATCTCAACCGGCACGTTGAAAGTGTCGCCATGAAAACCAGTGTAGAGGGCATTGACGCCGTCACTATCTTGCGATGCGCCCCAACCGCCCAGCTGCGGCTCGACAATACCGTGGTTATGGCCAGTCTCGGGGTGAGGGCCGCCCATAAAGGTGCCGCATATCGAGGCATAATGGCCAGCCGTCAGACGCTCCGGCATTGCTGGCGCAAGCGCCTTCCACAGAAGGTCAAACATCAGCATACTTGCTTCATAGTAGACCCCAACGGCGGTGGGATATTCTGCGGCAAACATGGAGCCTGTATCGACCAGCATTTCTATCGGCCGGAAGGATCCAGCATTGCCGAAGGTCTCGGGGCTGGTGATCGCCTTGAAAATCATCATGCAATCCACAAACGTAGAATCGTGCGATGCATTAAGCGAACTGGTGGCACTCTGTTTTGGATTATTGCGTAAATCGACCAGGAATTTATCATCGGTGATCGTTATAACAGCGTTGATGGTCAGGTCATCTTCCAGGGTTTCTTGAGCATGAAAAACGCCTTTGGGCAGATCGGCCATCGCCTGCCGTGCAATCTTTTCGCCCAGTTCAATATAATCCTCGATGGCAAATCGAACGGCATCCTCGCCATATTTTTCAGCGAGCGATAAGAACCTTTTCTGGCCTGCGCGCATGGACGCGACACCAGCCCAAAAATCGCCTTCAGTTGTCTCCGGAACACGCGAATTGCTGAGGATGATGTCAAGCACGGCTTGGTTCAATTTGCCTGAATCTATAGCTTTTATGCCAGGCAGCTGAAGGCCTTCTTGATAGATCTCAGTTGCGTCCGGACTTATTCCCCCTGGAAATGCACCGCCCAGATCAACCCAATGTGCTTTGTTTGATAACCAGCCGATGATATGGCCAGCAGAAAACACCGGCATGATTAAAACGACATCATTGATATGGCTAACCCCACCTTTGTGCGGGATATTGAGCAGAAAAATATCGCCGTCGTTTATCTCGCCCGCGCCAGAGAATTTTGAAATGATTGCCTGTACGCCTGGCTGAAGCATGCCAATAAAGCCGGGAATACCGGAGCCTGAGCTGGCCAGTTCGCCTCTGGCATTGAACAGTGCAACGCCGAAATCGAGAACTTCATATATAATAGAACTCATCGCCGTTTTGCACATGGTGGCAAACATTTCGTCAGTAATCGCCGTAAGGGCGCTTTGAATGATCTCAATGGTAATTGGGTCGTGCGCGTTGGTTATGCTGGCTGGGCTCGTCGACATCTAAATCTCGATATGTAAGTTGCCATGATCGTCAACACGGGCGCGTTGGCTTGGAAATAAAACCGTGGTTGACCCCGCTTCCTCAAGAATGGCTGGGCCCTTTATCTCCGCCCCTCGGCCGAGCTTGGCGCGGTCATAAACCGCGGTGGTGGCAACGCCCTGGGTATCAAAATCCACCCGGCGACTGCCTTTCAGCGCGTTATCCAAGTCGCCCGTGTCATCGATAACTGCTAATTTGGGGCGATCCACATCCGCATACGCGGTAACGTTATAGTTCACCACTTCCACGGCATTATCCAATCGGTAGGTATATTCCTTTTCATAGGCTGCTTTGAAATCCTGAATGATTTCATCGATATCGCCTGCCATCAAGTTTCTTTTGCGCACAGGCACCAAAGCCGAGTGTTCTTGACCTTGATAGCGAATTGAAAGGGCTCGTTCGGTACGAACACGCGCCGCGTCGATACCTTCTGATTGATAGGCGTCAAGAGCTTCCGCTTCCATCTGCGCAAAGCTAGCCTCGATGTGAGTAGCTTCTTCCTGATCCAGTTTGCTGGGGCGGGTGCGAATATAATCCCGTCTCAAATCAGACATCAGCATGCCCCAGGCGGAAAACACTGAGCTATGTGCTGGGATGATGACCTTGGGGATATTGAGTTCAGCAGCCAGGGCAGCCGCATGCATCGCTCCGCCACCGCCAAAGGCAATCATTGTGAAATCGCGCGGGTCATAGCCGCGGTTGATGGAGACGAGCTTGAGGGCATTGGTCATGTTGTTGTTGGCGATGCGGATTACGCCGCGCGCAGCTTCCTGCGCTGACAGGCCAAGTTTCGCGCCGAGCTTCGCAAAGGCCGCTTCAACCGCAGCCATATCAGCTTCTATCTCTCCGCCAATGAAATAGGATGGGTTTATGCGGCGCAGCATTAGGTTGGCATCCGTCGTGGTTGGCTGTGTGCCGCCCTTGCCATAGGCAACCGGGCCGGGCAGCGCGCCGGCGCTTTGCGGGCCCACATGCATTTTCCCATGGTCATCGACCCAGCCGATCGACCCGCCGCCATTACCAATTTCCACAATATCGACCACCGGGGTGATGATGGGGTAGCCTGCCGATGTGCGGCTGCGTTCAATCATATATTGGCTTGTGACGGCGACTTTGCCGTCGTCTATCAAGGAACACTTCGCCGTTGTGCCGCCAATGTCAAAGGCGATGATGTTTTTAAGGCCCAAAGCCTCGCCCAGCGCTGCGGCGCCAAGCACCCCGCTGGCAGGACCCGATTCTACAATAGAGATGGGCGTGCGTTTGGTGGCTGCGACGGTGTCGATGCCGCCATTGGACTGCATTACATAGAACGCACCAGAGAAGTCTTCATCAGCCAGCCGCGTTTCCAACTTGCTGAGATATTTTTCGGTCGTCGGCAGTACATAAGCACATACTGCTGCCGTGTTGCTCCGCTCATATTCGCGCCATTCTCGCGATATCTGGTGGGACGCGACAACAGAAACCTCAGGCCATATCTCTTCAAGCCGTTTTAAAACTGCAATCTCATGCGCTGGATTGGCATAGGCATGCAGCAAACTCACAGCAATAGCCTCAACGCCTTCGGCTTTAAGCTCCGCCACAGCGGCATCGATATCGGCCTCGACAAGTGCCGTGCGCGCTTCGCCTTTATAGGTCATGCGCTCGGTGACTTCTTTGCATAAATAGCGCGGGATGAACGGCTTCGGCTTCTTATAGCGCAGATTAAAGAAGTCCGGTCGATTGCCACGTGCAATTTCTAATACGTCGCGAAAACCCGCTGTGGTAATCAGGCCAGTTTTAACGCCCTTGCGCTCTGTCAGCGCGTTGATAACGACTGTGGTGCCGTGGCCAAAGAACTGGATGTCGGTGAGAGCGACATTGGCTTTCTCAAAGACGCGTGCGACCCCTTCTTCGAAATGTGGCGGCGTGGTGTGGGCTTTTTCCGCCTGAATTGAACGCACTTGGCCGGAGGCCTCGTCGATCTCAAAATAAACCAAGTCGGTAAACGTGCCGCCGATGTCGGACGCGGCTCTGATCTTCATCGTGGCTACTCCGCCGCTACTTCCTGATGATAATATCTGGCCGCTTGTTCAGGAGTGACAAAGCCGTTTTTGATATCATTTTCTAGGTCAGCTTGGGCGCGTTCATGGGGGTTGCCCCAGCCGCCGCCCGTTGCTGTGACACAGCGTATAATATCACCTTTTTGTATCTTTACCTGGGCCGGCTTGCCATAAAGCTCTCGCACATTGCTCGACGTATCTTTGCGGATGAGTTCGACGTAATTTGGGGAACCTGTATTGCCGCCGGCAGCGCCCCATGGCGGAAATTTAAAGCGCCCAAAACTGCCGCCCAAGCTCGCACTATCACACAGCATTTCATAGTCGAGGTAAACCCCTTTGCCGCCGCGGTATTTCCCTTCGCCGCCATCTTCATTGTGAAAGGCATATTGTTTGATCCGCACCCCATAGCGCGCTTCCTGGATCTCTACTGGAATATTATAGGTTTCGCCATCAGCGACAGAGAATTGACCATTTAGCCCATCGCGGTTTGCCATTGCGCCCCAGCCGCCAACCAAGGGCGTAACTAGGATCACATCTTCGCCTGTTTCAGGATGACTGCCTGAGAGGATAAATGCGCAGACCGACAACAGATGTCCTGCTGTCAAACGGTCTGGCAGATGTTCAGACATCGCTTTCCAGATCAGATCTTCTGCGTAAAGCATGGTTTCCCAATAGGTTGAAACCGGCGCCGGGCGTTCAGCGGTAAAAATAGTCCGCTCTGGACAAATCACTTCCAGTGCGCGAAAGCAGCCGCCGTTTGAGGATATCTGCGGATTGGTGAGGGCTTTGAAGATGGTGCGCACTGCAGCAACCAAAGCCGTGCGACCGTGGTTGATGGGACCAAGCGCTTGCGGCGCCGAACCGGTGAAGTCGACGGTGAATCTATCCTCTGTAATTTCGACCTTTACGCATACCCGCAACGGGTCGTCGCTATGGCCGTCATCATCCATCCAGTCTTCCGCTTCGAACACACCCTTTGGCAGCTTTTTGAGCTCTGCAGCAATCGTGGCTTCGCCATAGTCAAGCAGGCCCGCCATGGCTGCATCCATGGCGTCAAGACCATATTTCTCATATAATTTCATCAGCCGCTCAGCCCCCACGTTGTTGGCAGCAACGCCGGCCCAAAAATCGCCCAGAGAGTCTCGCGGCAAGCGAATATTCGCTGCGATCAGATCAAGCACAGATTGCAGCAGTCTTCCCCCTTCCATGACTTTCATGGTGGGGATTTGCAAACCCTCCTGGTAAATCTCCGTTGAGGACGGTGTGAAACTGCCGGGCACCATGCCGCCAACATCGACCCAGTGCGCTTTGTTCACTGCAAACCCAACCAGTTGCTCTTCAAAGAAGATCGGTTTGGCAATGGCAACATCTGACAAATGCGTTCCAAAATAAGGGTCGTTGCTAATGAAAACATCGCCATCCTGAATGGCGTCAGCGGTGCCAAATTTGGCAATGATTTCCTTAACGAGCGCATCAATCATGCCTAGGAAGACGGTTGTCCCGTTGCCTTGGGCAATAAGCTCGCCGTCCTTGGTGGTCAGACCGACGGAATAATCAAGCACCTCGTATATGATCGGGCTCATGGATGAGCGTGCCATGGCCTCGAACATTTCATCGCCAATCGCCACCAGCGCATTATTGATGATTTCTTGGCTAATCTTGTCGGACTAATGATCAATCATCATCCCACCATTTCAAAATGAATATTGCCATAAGCATCCATTTCGGCGCGTTTACCGGGCGATATGACCAGCGTTGTGGTCGCATCCTCGATGACGGCCGGACCCGTAATGAGCATGCCTGGCTCTAGTCCTCCGAGGTCATATTCATGTGCTTCGTGAATGCCAGCCTCATCAAAGTCTATTATGCGTGCTCCTTTGTGCGTTTCGTCCACGGTCCGCCCCGTTACAGTCCGTTCTGGCAACGGCTTTTTGTCAATATCGGCAAACACGACGATATGCACATTGACCAGCTCAATCGGCGCATCGAGCTCGAAGGTATATTCTCGCTTGTGAGCGCGGTGGAATTCATCCGCGAATTGACCAATGGTCTGCGCATCAAAGGCTTTGCAAGGGAGCGCGACCTTAACCGTATGCTCTTGGCCTGCATAGCGCATATCGGCAAATCGCTCCATGCGCAGCTTGTCCTCTGGCATACCCTCTTTCAGGCTTACCGTTCGGGCGTGATCCTCGAGATCTTTAAAAGCTGTTTCGACCGCGCCTGCTGTTTCGGGTGAAAACAGTTTTACGTCAGTCTTCAAAAAATCCCGGCGCAGATCGCACATCAGCATGCCCCAGGCAGAAAACACCGATGAATTGACCGGGATGATGACTTTTGGCGTCATCAGCTCTTCCGCTAAGGCGACGGCATGCATCGCGCCGCCGCCGCCAAACGCAATGAGGGCAAAGTCGCGCGGGTCATAGCCTTTGTTGAGGGAGACTAGTTTAAGCGCATTGATCATATTTGCATTGGCAATTCGAATGATGCCGCGCGCGATATCGTCCTTGCTTTCACCAAGCTCCTTTTCAAGCGCTGCAAAAGCAGCATTGACGTTGTCCCAGTTTGGCTTTTGCAAGCCTCCTAAGAACAGAGCTGGATTAATGCGGCCAAGCATCAAATTGGCATCTGTGGTTGTAATGTTGGTGCCACCGCGGCCGTACGCAGCCGGGCCCGGCAATGCGCCAGCACTTTGCGGGCCCACATGCAGGCGGCCACCATCATCGACCCAAGCAATTGAGCCGCCGCCGTTGCCAATCTCTACCAGGTCAACCACCGGGGTCCGGATTGGATAGCCTGGGTTGGCACGGTCCCATTCAATTTTATAATTCGTGGTGATTTTCACAGCGGCATCTTCAATAAGCGCGGTCTTCGCCGTTGTGCCGCCAATATCGAGTGCAATTAGGTTCGGTTCGCCAATTTGCCTGCCAAGGGCGGCGGCACCAAGCATGCCGCTGGCTGGGCCGGACTCAACCATGGAAATTGGGTCATTGCGCGCACCATCGACTGTCGCAACGCCGCCATTTGAGCGCATAATCAAGGGTTTGCTGGAAAGCCCGCGAGCGCCCATTTGGTCATCAAGTGAGGCCAGATATCCTTTGGCGATAGGATGCACATAGGCCGACAGCACAACGGTACTGGTACGTTCATATTCCCGCCACTCGCCACATATGGCGTGTGATGAAATGATCGAAACATCGGGCCACAGCTCCCGGACCCGTCTTTCCACGGCCAGCTCATGATCGGGATTGACATAGGAATGGAGGAGAGCAATGGCAACCGCTTCCACACCATCTGCCTTAAATCCGTCGATGATAAGTGCAAGCTCTTCAAGCTTTGGCGCTTCGATGACACGGCCGAGATAGTCGAGACGTTCGGTAATCTCTTGACGCAAATAGCGCGGCACGAATGGCGCCGGCTTGTCAAAGGCTAGATTGAAAAGATCTGGCCGATTTCCGCGTGCAATTTCCAAGACATCGCGAAAGCCGCGGGTGGTGATGAGCCCAGTTTTTGCACCGCGCCGCGACAACAGCGCGTTGATAACGACCGTTGTGCCATGCACGAAGTCTTCAATCGCTGGTAACTCGATGTCGGCTTTATCAACAACCTTGAGGACGCCCTGTTCGAAATTAGGCGGCGTGGTATCAGATTTCGCAATCCGGATTCCAGTCTCCTCAACACATACGAGGTCGGTAAACGTGCCGCCAACATCCGTTGCCACGCGCATGATGTCGTTCCTTTGTTTAATCGCCTTCTAGGCAACCAGCGTCTAAATCCAACTGCCTAAAAGTTTACCCGCAAATCGAGCCGCCAAATACGTGGCTGCGCGGCATGGGCAAAGCCGCCCAGGACGAGCTCTGAGTTATATTCTTCATCCGTTAGGTTTTCGATTGAACCAATAAAGGACCAGCGTTCACCGCCTTCAATCCCGACCCGAAGATTGACCAAATTGAGCGCATCGCGTTCTGTTGAATTGTCCGGATCCCAGAACTGTGGGCCACGGCGCTCATAATCGATGCGGCCAAAGCCATTGAATTCATCCGTGATAGGCACGCGGTATTGTAGCCCTGTGTTGAACGTGTATTTGGCCACATAAGGCGCGCGGTTTCCAACAAAGTCGGGATTAAGACCATATTCTTGGATGGAGCTATCAGCGATGCCGACACTTGCGTAAAAATCAAGGCCTTCCAGTATGTTGGCCGCAAGCTCCACCTCACCGCCCCAAATTCTGATCTCATCAATGGGCACCAAAATCTGTGCGCTCAGCGCGCCGACGAACACGAAATAGGGCGCATTTTCCACAGTCGTGCGATAGCCAGAGCCATTTAAAGTGATGCGATCATTGAGGAAGCTCGTTTTGAAGCCAAGCTCAAAGGTAGACGTCTCCTCCTGTGGAAGGAGGTCAGAAATCCCGATCAAGGGGGGCGTTAGATTGGCTGCCTGTGCGCCAACGCCATTCTGGTTGAATTGCCCGCTTCGAAAGCCGCGGCCCCAAGAGCCAAACAGGTTGAGGGTTTCGGTCGCCTGATAGCGCACGGTGACTTTCGGTTGAAAGAGATCGAAGTCTGCCTCATTCACCGCGCCTGGTGCACCGATGGTCCCCGTCAGCATGCCATCCGTATACAGGCCTTGCTCGTCGCTTACCGTTTGCTCACGCTCATCACGATCGTAGCGACCAGCAAAGGCAATTTCCAGATCTTCAGTCACATCATAAGCCAAGTTAAAGAACAGCGCGAACGCGGTATTATCGTTATCATCAGCAACAAAGCTGGTAAGCGGCGCAGCTGGATCAAAAGAGACGGTGCGTTGGGCAAAATCCGGTAATCCATTGCCTAGATCGTCATAGATGGATGAGTTGATGAAACGGTCGGTCAGGAGCAGATAGGCACCGACCATCCACCGGAAGCGCTGATCGTCGGGTGACACCAGGCGCAGCTCTTGGGTGAAAGCCTCCACCTCAATGAACTGGGATTGGATGCCATCGCCGAGTGGAAACCCAATCGCCGCTGTCAACAATCCAAGTGCCGTGGTATCGGCAGAATAAGGGAACTGGTCACTACCGGTTTGCTGTTCAACATTATCATAAGCCGTGACCGATTTCAGTGTGGCAAAATCCAAATCAGCATTGATCCGCAAAGACACTTGATAAGCGTCGCGGGAATCGACACCTAAGTTGTTGGCAATAAATTCGCGCTCAACGAGGTTGGCGTCATTGATGGAAAAATCAACGCCTGTCGGTATTCCTGTTGTGCGATCCGGTACGATGAGCGGCTGATAGGTGTAGTTGAGAGAGCCGCCGTCAGAGATCACCGCTGAAGCGCGCAAATCGAAGGTTAGGCGCTCAGAGGCCAGAAACTTCAAGTGACCGCGAATGGCAAAGTCTTCGCGGTAATCAACCGGTTCGTCGAGGACTGTATTTTGCAAGACACCATCCCGGTTTAGGTAGCGCGCAGATAGTCGGCCTAACAGTTTGTCTTCTATGATTGGGCCCGATACCGAGCCTTCGACCTGAAACTCGTCTCCGCTGCCATTGGTAAATCGGCCATAACCTTCCAATTCGTCCGTTGGCGCTTTGGTGCGAATGATGATTGCGCCGCCGGTCGCGTTTCGGCCGTACAAGGCGCCTTGTGGACCTCTCAGGATTTCGATGGCCTCTAAGTCAAATAAGGGCTGATCAAAGGAGCGGCCGTTCACCTGCAAAACGTCATCGATAACAACGGCAACTGGCGGTTCACCATTACGAACCTGCGATACGCCTCGGATCGTGATGAAGTTGGTTCCTGAATCCTGTGCGTTCGCAAATGTCACGCCTGGGGTGAGCGCAAAGAAATCGTCCACCGTATCAATGCGCGCATCTACAATATCGCCGGATGTGAAAACCGTTTCGGAGATTGGAATATCTTGCAGGCTTTCTAGCCGACCGCGTGCAAATACAAATATTTCTTCCAAAGCTGGATCGCTGACCGCGTCTTGCGCCTGCGCTGGTATAGCAGTCACAGCCGACATCGCAGTCCCGCCTAGCATTGCCGCAAGGAATGTAGCTTTCAATTTCATCACGTGGAAACCCCCTGATCACTTTTTTGTTGATCCTACGATGCGCAAAATCGCGACGATGAGGCAAATAAGTAAAAGTGTGAAGCGGCGTTTAAGATGGGTGAGGCTTGCCGGTCACACTACCCATTCGGGTGGGTCGGCGGTTTAAGAATGATTGCTTAGCCTAACCTGCACTTATGAATAACAATTTGGTCTTGAAGCATTTCTTCCGGTTCCCGCCGTTCGAATACGGCTTTGATGGTCTCAAAACCTGCCACGACCTCGCCAAATACTGCAAAGCCCAATCCATCAGGATGGCGTGCCCCGCCGCAGTCGAGGGCCGGCTCGTGGCGCATACAAATGAAGAAGCTGCCATAGGTTTCCCCAGGGCCAAAGCGCGCTGCGGACACGGCCCATTTGTTGTGGCGTAGGCCAGTCTGTGTCGTTGGCTCATGGTCAATCGGGGGGATGGGTTGCGGATCTGTCTCGCGCAGGCCACCCTGCACAACTTCAATCGGCGTATGAGAGCGCAGGGAGGCATTATCTTCTGCCACGACGCGAAAAAAACTAGTGCCATCAAAGGCGCCTTGCGCAGCGAGCGCTTTGAAATACCCGGCTGTAATGGGGGCGTTTTCAAGAGCCAGCCGGATGCTGAAAGCGCCGCACTCGGTCTCAAAGTGGAGCATCTGAGGTGTCACATTCTGGCTAATCGACCAGGCCTTGTTTTTGCGCTTCGATTACCGCCTGGGTCCGCTTGCTAACGGCCAATTTGGCGTAGATGCTCTTTAAGTGAAATTTCACGGTGTTCTCCGTTAATTCGAGCGTTCGGGCGATCTCCTTATTTGACTGACCCGATGCCAGCTCCCGCATGATTTCGTGTTCGCGTTCGCTCAGGAGGCCGTTGATGTTTTGTGGATGAAGGACACTGGCCTTCTGCAAAACAGCCTCAATAAATTTGAGGGTGATTAATTCGCGTTCATTGCGGCGCAGCGACCATCTTAAGTCGCGAAGACCGCTTATGAGCGCTTCATCGGCCAAAAATGGACCGAGCACGTTTTGCTGCGATGCCGCCTTGACCGCAGACAGAAGCGCCGCGCTGTTTCCAGCATCTAATGCCGTATGAGCCCGCGCAGTGGCTGCCTGGATTTTCAGTATTTTCAGCGCTGCCCCCAGTCGGCTTGCGAGGCTATCTGCCTGCATTAACAAATCTGGCTCTGCCTGCGCGCAAGCCTCCTCAATAAAAGTCTGCCATTCACGCTCGCCGAAGCCAGCATTCCGTGCTTCATCTTGTGTAGAGCGGGGGGACAACTGTCGCTTTAAGCCGGGCCATGTATCAAGTGCTTTGCCGGCAACCGCGGCATATTTTTCCAGCCGCAAGAGCTTCCTATTTTTGGCAAAAACGCTCACCCTTTGAATGAGCGCGCGGCCAGCTTCACCTTCTCTGCATTGCGCTGCAAGCAAAATCGCTGCTTCCAGCCCCGTGATGTAAATCTCAGACCAACCGTCATTATCAATGGTTTGAAACAAGGCTGATTGAAATTCGGACAGGTCCTCGCGCCGCGCTTCCCCCTGCCAGGTTTTTAAGGTGTAGTGTAGCACGAGGGCCAAATTTTTAAGGCCGCTATCTGAGCCAAAATTTTCTTCCGCCATCGCAAGTGCGCGCTCGATATTGGCCCTTGCCAGATCGAAGTCGGCGCGATGAAATGCGAGATGCGCGGCGTGAATATAACAATAATTGAGGCCCAGAGCAGAGCCGCTTTGGCGCATATAAGAGAATGCTTTATCGAGCTTGTCCGCGGCTGTTTCAAATTTGCCGAATGATAGGGCGATAAGAAAATTTTCGCAGTGCACGGTTCCAAGTTCTAAGGCGTTGAGTAAATCGCGCGCGGTGACGTTTTTGCGCGCGTCGTGATATTCAGCGCTCCAAACCCCGACATCCTCATAGAGGTTTATCATCGATTCAACCACAACTCGGTCGATGACGGTTTGATCGTCCGGCGCTTTTGCCATGCGTTTGATAGCGGAATTGAGCTGTGCTCGCGCTTCTTCAATTTCGCCGTCCTTGCAATGCAAATAGGCTTTTGAAATGAGCATGGCCGCATCGTTTTTGATGACTTCGGTGGGCAAGTGCCTGAGGGCACCGCGCAGCTCGCCAATACTGTTGGTCAAGATAATCCGCCACCCGCCCGCGTCGTGGATAATCGCTTTGCAGCGGTCATAGTCCTTCGCGCACGCTGCATATTTGACTGCACGCACAATATCGCCGCGATCAGCATACCACAAGCTTGCGCGTTGATAGATTTCCATAGCGCGCATCGGATCACGCCGGGCTTGGAGTTCTTTCAGATATTCCGCGAAGAGGTGGTGCAACCGGTACCAGCCATTTTGCGCATCAAGTGGAACAATAAGCGCTGCGAAGGAGGACAAGACTTCAATGCGCCCCCAAGCATCCGGCGCTTGCATAACAAATCCAGTCAATTCTGGATTAAAGCGATCTAAGAATGCGATGGTCAGCAAGAACTCCTGTGTGCTCTGATCAAGCGAAGAGAGTACTTGTTCGGTCAAATAGGCAGCGATGAGGCCGCTCTTGGCGTCCACGCCGATCGGAACGCCTGGCTGCGTGCGAGCCTGCAGCCGGGCCAGTTGCACCGCGACTGGCCATCCTTCGGTCTTGCTGTAAATATCTGCCGCAACGTTTGCATCGGCAATGCCATCCAAGGCGCTAAAGGTTTCGTCTTTCGTCAAGCGCAGCTGGGTCGCATCAATTTCAATAGCGTCCCCTGATGCAATAAGGGACACAGCATTGATGTTGGGCTGCTTTCGACTATCGACAAACAGCGTGAAGTCGCTTACCACGCCGCGCAAAAGCTGTTGCAAAATGGCATTGATGCCGCTGCATTCCGCAAGATGATAGTCTTCAAGCACCAGGACAGTGCGATTTTTGCTATCATTTAAGCGGCGGACGAGTTTCGCTAGAACGACATTCACAGCGGAATCGGCAAAACCGCTGCGAGCGCCGGTTACGAGCTCATCCAGGTTTACCCCAGCCCGCGCCAACGCCAGCACGGTATAGGCGAGAAAGTTTTTGCCTTCTGCTTCATCATTTTCGAGCGTAAGCCAAGCAGTATTAAGCGTATCAGCATTCTGCTGTGCGGCCCATTGCCCAAGCAATGACGATTTGCCATATCCAGCTGGCGCGATAATCAACACCAGTTTCCGCTGCGCGCCATCACGGAGTTGCTCGACAAGTCGGTCACGTTTTACGAGATCAACCCCTGGTCGGCAGGGATCAAATTTAGACTCGACAACCCACGGTGCATCCGTGCTGTAGACGTCTGAAGACAGGCGCTTGGTCTTGGCTGCTCCGTCGCTCATTGAGGCGTCCTGCACTCCCGCTTTTTGAAAAAGTTACATTACCAAACACCCTCTGGAGTATTGGTACCCTCCAAAGACCTACCCGTCTGGGTAAATTGTGACAATGATTTTGCTGCTTTAAACACGTCACTGATCTGCATGGAGACGGAGAGCGATATGCCACGAGAATGGGTCATTGATGGGTATAACGGCTTTGAATCGCTGAGGTTAAGACAGACCGAGCGCGAAAGGCCCGGTCCAACGGACGTGCGGCTTAAAATTGAAGCTTATGCCCTCAATTGGGGCGACGCTGCCCTGATGAACAACCAGTATTCGTTCAGCTTTTCCTCCTTGCCAGCTCGGGTGGGTATCGAAGCTGCTGGTATCGTTGAGGCCGTTGGTGAAGATGTTGAAGGCGTTGATATTGGCGAGCGCTATTCAACCTTGCAGTATTTCTACGATATGCGCGGCGTCAGCGCAGACACAACACTCATTGATCAAGCCTATATAACCAAAGCGCCAGAGAATTTATCTGCGGTCGAAGCAGCATCAGTTTGGATGCAATACCTAACGGCCTTCTATGCCATTGTCGACATTGCCGAAGCCGCACCCGGCGTTAATATTCTTGTACCCGCCGGGACCAGCACAGCTGGCAGTGCGGCCATCCGCATTGGCAAGTTAAAAGGTGCTACTATCATTGCCACAACGCGCTCTGAGGCAAATCGCCACTATCTGCTCGATAAGGGGGCAGACGCCGTGTTCGTCGATGACGGCGCTGACATCACAAGCTTTCTACGTGAAGTGACCGCCGGCGTTGGCATCCACACCTCTTTTGATCCGGTCGGTGGTACGTTCATGGAACGCTATGCCAATGCGATGGCACCCGGCGGCAAGATGCTGATGTATGGTCTTCTATCGGGCAGTTTCCAAAGCCCGCCCGTTGTTCATATGTATCAAAACAATCTTTGGCTCAATGCCTACTCGGTGTTCAACCATGTTGAGGATCCCATCGCCCGGGCTCGCGGCGTCGACTTCGTTTATAGCGCTCTTAAAACGGGCGAATTAACAGCGGATATCGACCGGGTTTTTCCAATGGACGCCTATATCGAAGCGTGGCGCTACCTAAGAGGCGAGCGCGGCAGTTATGGAAAAGTAGTTATTGAAACGGGGCTTTAGGCGGCATTGGCTCCTCTTTTGCGGAAGCAATTTCAAGGGGTCCCTACTGCCAATGCCAAATGAAGCCCGTTAAAAACGACCCTAGCCAGGCGGTAAATCCAGAGGTGCCGCGCTTGCAAAGGGAGTAGATGCAGGAAATGTCTGAGGACACGTCGTTAATTTGACGTTGGCATTCTCTATTCCATAAGTACGATGTCTTGTCGGTATTTTTAGCGGGCTGCCCCATGGCAACAACCTTTTCTCGCCGGTCCTTTGGCAGCGCTGCCCTCGGCGCATCTTTGCTCGGTGATCTTCTCGCGACGCAAGAAACGGCACTTGCCCAGACAGGCCGAGCAGACGGCAAGCGCCGTCTTCGAGAGGGTTTCGTATCTGAATGGTCTGTATACAAGTCGCTGTACCTAACGCCAGACGGCCGCATACTCGATACCTTCAACAACAAAATAACGCATACCGAGGGTCAGGGAACAGGGATGCTTTTGGCCGCAGCGGCAAACGATAGGACGACGTTTGCGCAGATCTGGCGCTGGACACAGGCACGCTTACAGCGTGCTGATGCGCTTTTTTATTGGAAATGGGACGATCGCGCCTCCTCGCCTATTCCTGATCCGAATAATGCAACAGATGGCGACATCTTCATCGCCTGGGCCCTGCTGCGCGCAGGGCAGTCATGGGCGAACGATGTCTATAGAGTAGAGGCAGAGAAAATTATTCAAAGCCTGGAAGACAATGCGATTAAAGTTGCTGCCAGCCGCCCAGTAATCAGCCCCGGCACATATAATTTCACCAACTCTGAAGGAGCCACCCTAAACCTCTCATACTATATTTTTCCCGCGCTACAGGACTTCGCGACATTTCGAAAAAATGGCGTTTGGGAAAGGGTTTATGAAAACGGCGTTGCGATTTTAGAAGCGGCTCGTTTTGGCAAGTGGCAACTCCCAGTGGATTGGATTACTGTATCTGATGACGGCATGGTGGCGCGTGCAAAAGGCTGGCCGCCGCGTTTCGGATATGATGTTGTCCGGGTGCCGCTCTATCTTGTTTGGGCGCAGCATGACGGCGCCATGCTTGCCCGCTTCAATGCCTTTGCAGATGCCTATGGCGGGCCGCGAAAAGCGCCCAGTTGGTGGGACAGTCAAACCGGTCGCTCGTCCCAGTATGATCCGGAAGGCGGTGTGGTCGCCGTGCGCCAGATAACCCGGCTCGCCAGCGGCCGCGATTGGGCGCAAGATACCAAGAAAATCCAAAAACGCTATCACCAATTGCCCAAGCTTACCGAGAAGGATGACTACTATCCTGCAAGCTTAGCAATGCTAAGCCGCTTGGCCCTGATAGATATTTTAAACCGTGCATAGCACGCCCTGACTAAAATGCGGCTGCGCTCGCCCGCATTTAAACAACTCTCTAAATGCACCGCGAATCACCTTGTGGACCTGCGTTACACTGGACTGATGCACCGTATCAAGGATGCGTAGATTGCATCATTCTGCTGCACCCGCGAAGAAGCTTCAGTGGGAAAATTCGTTTTAAAAGCGTTTTACCGTAGGCATTTATAAGACATGAGTAGACTTTTTTGAGACTTTTTACGCAGATGCAATAAATGCAACCATCGCTGCTTAAGCATTGTTAAACGTTGACAGCATAAAGATATGCGGCACAGTCAAAAGGGTCGAAGAGTTTCGTAGAGTAGGGTTCGCGGTGGGCACTTTGAAATCAACAGCTATGAAAATAACGCCTGCGACGTCAGCAGGTAGTGATATTGATGACATGAGCATGCTTCTAGGCTTACCTGCTCAAGGGTATTCAAATTTTTCAGCAAGCAAAGACCTGTCAGACGCCGTCAACCGGTGGCCGGCATTTTCCGATTTAGCCACCGCACTTTCGCAGCAAACAGAACTAGCCAGAAACGATGATGTTTCAGATTCGGAAACAGACAGGGGTGCAAATAAAACAGTTCGTGTTTTGAAGCCTATTCAAGACGTAGCTTAACACATAATTCACCACTTTCCCATCATGGTTAACCGAAACGGGCCGGGTTAAGCCCCGATCCAGGGCATATGCGGTCACATCATGTATATTATTTCGATAGGCTCATCTGCGGGTGGAGCCGGCAAAACAACAATATCAGCCAATCTTGCCTACGAGCTCTTTCAAGCTGATCATCAAATTCTTCTGATTGAAGCATCCGCAAGCCACGTTTTGGGCATCAGTTTTGGGTCCGGCATCGCCTCAAAGCGTGGCTTGTCGGACCTCTTCGACCAAGACAGCGGCAGTCTGCAGTCGGTCATCGAGCAAAATGCCCATGCGCTAGCGCCGGATTTCTCAATTCTGACCTACGGACGCCGATCCAATGTGCATGCGGTCAATCCGGTAGAAGATGTGCAGCGGCTATTTGAAGGCCTTGCTGCTTTAAAAGTGGAAAGTCGATATCGGGACACGATTGTTATCGTTGACTTGCCAAGCGCATTGCCTGCCATGAGCGCTGCATTTGCTGCATCTGACATGATATTGAACATCGTGGAGCCAAGCTTTGTATCGCTGGCGGCAAACACGCAGGTACGGATCCTTCCAGAATTTGCCAAACGAAGCGAGTTTTCGGTCATCCTAAACAAACTTGACAGCCGCAGCATCGCTGGAAGGATCCGTAC
>ERZ1740067.1199-NODE-1199-length-18307-cov-5.727098_pt1 | contig 18307 bp, 21 predicted proteins | sample MGYA00581736_ERZ1740067 | MGnify/ENA primary metagenome ERZ1740067 (study PRJEB43018, sample SAMN04849236) | marine metagenome | isolation source: floating plastic debris | place: Pacific Ocean | collected 2008-08-27 | study: EMG produced TPA metagenomics... | reverse complement strand
GCCCGGCGAAGAGGTCAAGGCGCTGCGGGCGGACTTCGAGGCAGAGCTTGAGGAACTCGCTGACAATGCCATTCGCGCGGGAGACATCGATAGAGCGCTGCGGCTTGACGGTGCCGAGCGTGCGCCGCGGTTTGCGGAGCTCGCGGCGGGGCGTGATGCGGTGTCGTCGCTTCTGGAAACACTGGCCGGCTTGTATGACCGCGGGCAGTCGCTGCGGGAGTCGCTCGGCGAGGCGACCGATGGCGGTGCGGACGAGCAGACGATCGACGGGCTGGTTGCCGAGGTCGCGGATGTCGAGCTTGAGTACGAGCGGGTGCGTGAGCAGGTGCTTGCGACGGCGATTTCGCCAGACGAAGTTCGGCGTGCGCTCGAGCTGCGCAGCACGCCGCGTCGACTGTCGTCGGGCGATGACGGCGAGTTCATCGAGCTGCCGAGCCCGCGTGCCCGTGCGCTCGAGCAGCTGCGTGAGAAGTACCCCTCGATCACAGGCGAGATCGACAGCGTGGTCGCGACGTACGACACGTATGCCTCGCAGCGGCGGACGCGCGACGACCCCGCCGATCGCAAGCGGCTCTTGAGCGGCGCGGGCGTGCTGAGCTTCCGCATCGCGCTCAACCCGGGGCAGCACCCCGAGGAATCGCGTCTGCGCGAAGAGATTCGCGAGCAGGGACCCCGCGGCGTGCGTGCTCGTGACGCGGCGTGGTACAAGGTCAACAACATCGACGCGTGGTACGACAGCACGCAGGAGCTCGAGTCGCTGTTCGCCAGCCCGTCGGAGTTCTTCCGGGCACGCGGGTACGTGGCTGAGGAGTACGCGGGTGAGTACTACATGCTGCTCTGGGACCAGCGCGGCCTGCGACTGACCAACGAGGATGGCGGCGCCTGGGAAGTCTCGCGTTCGTTCGCAACGACCGACCAGCTCGGCAGGCCTGCGATCGGGTTTGAGATGAACGCCCTGGGCGCCCGCCTGCTCGGCGAGCTTACGGGCGAGAACGTCGGCGAGAACATGGCTGTGCTCCTCGACGGTGAGGTCTACACCGCGCCGAACCTGATCGATCGCATCTCGAGCAACGGCCAGATCACGGGGCAGTTCTCGTCGGCCGAGCTCTCATACATCATCCGGGTGCTCTCGGCCGGCTCGCTGCAGGCTGCGGTGTCGCCGGACCCGATCGCGGAGTTCCAGGTCGCGCCCGAGCTTGGTGCCGACAACCTGCGCAAGGGCATGATCGCGGGCATCTGGGCGCTCGGCATTATCAGCGTCTTCATGGTGTTCTACTACTTCCAGTTTGGTCTGGTCGCGGTGCTCGCGCTGAGCTGCAACGCGCTGCTGATCTTGGGCGCGATGGCGGCGAACAAGGCGGCATTCACGCTGCCCGGCATCGCGGGCGTGATCCTCACGTTCGGCATGGCGGTGGACGCGAACGTGCTGATCTATGAGCGCATCCGCGAGGAGCTGCGCAAGGGCATCGATCTGCGGATCGCCACCAGGCTTGGCTACCAGAAGGCGCTCTCTTCGATTGTCGACGGCAATGTGACGAACCTGATTGTCTGTCTTGTGCTCGCCAACTACGGCACGCAGGAGATCAAGGGCTTCGCGATCACGCTGGGTATTGGTGTCGTCGCGACGATGTTCTCGGCGCTGGTTATCACGCGGCTGATCTTCACGCTCGCGATCGACACGGCGGGCGTCAAGAAGCTTGCGATGCTGCCCATGGTCGTGCCTGCTCTTGAGCGGGCGCTCGAGCCGAAGGTCAACTGGCTGCGTTTGCGGCCGGTGTTCTTGGTCGTCTCGGCAACCTTCGTCAGCATTGGCATTGGCATGATTGCGTTCCAGGGCAGCAAGATGCTCGATAACGAGTTCCTCGGCGGCACGCAGGTGACGCTGTCGCTCGTTGATAAGGACACGGGCGAGCCCGCGTTGCTCGAGCGCCCCGACGTGGAGGACATGGTCCACGCGATCGGGGATCGGGCGGCCGATGGCGTGGAGGCTGGTGGTGGGAACAACCCGCAGGCGCTCATCGCGCTGCGCACGGCGCAGGTGCTCGCGGTCGATCCGCAGGCCGACGGCGTCACGAGCGATACCTTTACGATCAAGACGACCGCGACGGATCGCGACGAGGTGCTCGGCGCGATGCTGTCGACGTTCTCGGAGTATCTTGAGGCGCTTCCTCCGGTCTCGTTCCAGGGGATCGAGGCATCGACGGCACGTGAAGCACCGATCTATCGGGTGATCTCTGGCGTGCTCGGTGAGGACGCGGATCGGCCCGAGTATCGCGAGCAGATCGATGAGTATCGCGGCGGCCTTGTCGTCATGCTTGAGGGGCTCACCCCCGCGGTGACGCTCGATGGGCTCCGCGAGCGTGTCGAGGCGATGCGTGCCCAGCCGGACTTCTCGGCTGTGGCGGGCCGGACGTGGGATGTGATCGCGCTCGAGGGGACACCCGAGGCGGTGACAGCCGCGGCGGTGCTCGTGATCGATCCGAACCTGACCTTCTTCGATGATGAGGAGTCGTTCGCGTCGCAGGTCTTCCAGACCGAGTGGGAGGTCGTGCGCGAGGCGATGCAGCGTGAGACGGCGCCGGCGCAGGTGCAGAACTTCAGCCCCGCGATCGCGGCAAGTTTCAAGGCCCAGGCGATTGTGGCGGTGGGCCTGAGCCTGCTGCTGATTACGATCTATATCTGGGTGCGATTCGGCTCGGTGCGATACTCGATGGCGGCGCTCATTACGCTCACCCACGACGTGCTGATTGCGATCGGCCTGATCGCGCTCGCGGAGATCGTCTATGACTTCCCGGCGACCGCCGAGATCGCCGCGGCGATCGGCGTGCAGCCCTTCAAGATCAACCTCACGCTCGTCGCGGCGTTCCTCACGATCATCGGCTATTCGCTCAATGACACCATCATCATCATGGACCGCATCCGCGAGAACCGCGGCAAGCTGCCGTACACCACCGACAAGATCATCAACAACTCGATCAACCAGACGCTCAGCCGAACGGTCATCACCTCGGGCACGACGCTGCTCGCGGCACTGATTCTGTACATCTTCGGCGGCGAGGGTGTGCGGGCGTTCTCGTACGCCTTGATCATTGGTGTTGCGGTCGGAACGTACTCATCGATCGCGGTCGCGGCACCGCTGGTCTGGTCGAAGCGTCGCGATCGCACCGAGGTCGAGACCGAGGCTCGCGGCATCGCGCCTGTTTCGTCGTAGACAGGCGGACGCCGATCCGCTTGGAGGGCTCTGCAAATGGGCGACGGCGGCCATCGATATGTCGGTGCGTTCCTGCTCTTAGTGCTGGTGTGGATCGGTGTGTTTTGGTGGTGGGAGCCGTCGGGCCGGGAGTCGGTGACGTTCGAGCCTCCGGTCGTTGTCGCGATTGATGAACCGGTGCAAGCGCCCGACGACGTCGAGGCTGAGCACGGCGACGTGGGCGGTGAGCTGCGCGCGAGCGACGAGCCGGAAACGCTCGTGCTGCCGTCTGTTGGAACTGGCACGGTGTCTGAAGCACAGCCGGATTCGGAAGGTCAGCCGAATGCGGGCGAGACGGGCGGCGCAGAAGAGCCCGACGCCGGCGTGATAGCACCAGAGTTTCGCGACGTTGTGATCCGCCGGGGCGACACGTACGCGAGCATCGCCCGGCGTGAGCTTGGGTCGAGTTCGCTTGCGGGCGTGATCGCTCGGGCCAACCCGCTCAAGGACCCGCGACGATTGCGGGTCGGCCAGACGCTGCGCGTGCCGACGGACCCGGCGAATATACAGGGCAGGGTCGTTGGTGATGCGGATGCCGAGGCGGCTGTGTCGCCCATGATCGAGTACACGGTGCAGCGAGGCGACACGCTCGGCGGCATCGCCCGGCGGTTCTACGGCAGCAGCCGATTTGCCGAGGTGATCTTTGAAGCCAACCGCGATCAAATGCGCTCGATGGACACGGTCCGGCTCGGCCAGGTCCTGATGATCCCGCCGGCTTCGGAAGTCACGGGCGCGAACTAGACTCTGATTCTTTCAAGCAACCAGCCAAGCAATCCGTGCGATTGCGAACGGACGCAACACATGCCTGAGCAAAGACGGTACATCGTGACGGGCGGCGCTGGCTTTGTGGGCGCAAACCTCGTGGCCGAGCTCGCGGCCCGGGATCCAGACGCGGACATCCTCGTGATCGATGACTTCCGCACCGGCTCGCACGCGAACCTGATTGAAGCGTGCGCTCGGCGCGAGATGCTTTTCGAGCACACCGTGCTGCCGGCGGGTGTTGAGGACATCGCGTGGGCGGGCATGGTCGACGAGGTCGAGCCGACGGCCGTCTTTCATCTTGGCGCGATCACCGACACGACCGTGGACGATGAGCGAGCAATGCTCGAGATCAATAGCGAGTCCTTCGGCCCGATGCTCGCGGCGTGCGTCGAGGCGGATGTGCCGTTGGTCTACGCGTCGAGCGCCGCGACCTACGGCACGCCGGGCGAGGTCGCCGAGCGAAGGGCGTTTGCCGAGTCATCGGCTGGCATGCCGAACAACGTGTACGGCTTTAGCAAGTGGCTGATGGAGTGCGAGCACGTGCGCGTGGCATCCGCGTGCGCTCGCGGGGGGCGCGGCGAGCCCTGGGTCGTTGGGCTTCGGTACTTCAACGTGTTCGGGCCTGGCGAGGCACGCAAGGGCTCGATGGCCTCGATGGCGTACCAGCTGGCCAAGCGCATGCTCGCGGGCGATCGGCCGAGGCTGTTCACGGGCGGCGAGCAGGCGCGGGATCAGGTGTCGGTGCACGACGTGGTCGGCTGCACGCTCGCGGCTGCTGGACTCGGCGCGACCGATCGACCTCGGCCGGGCGTCTACAACCTGGGCTCGGGCCGCGCGACGACGTTCAACGAGGTCGCCGAGGCGGTGCGTGATGGGCTGGGGCTTGATGCTGAGGCGTTCGCGATAGAATACTTCGAGATGCCGGCCAAGGTCCGGGCGTTCTATCAAGACTTCACGCTCGCGGACATGACCGCTGCGGCCGACGGCCTCGGTTGGACTCCGAAGCACGATCCGATCGAGGCGATTCGCGCGTACGCGAGCGAACTTGCAAACGACAGCAACGCCAACACGCCGGCAGCGGTGGGGGGGCATTCGTGACGCTCAAGCGAGTACTGGTAACCGGCGGCGCGGGCTTCCTCGGGTCGCACCTGTGCGATCGGCTTGTCGCGGCGGGGCACGATGTGATCTGCCTCGACAACTTTTTCACGAGCCAGAAGAGCAACGTCGAGCACCTTCTCGACCATCGCAACTTCGATCTCATTCGCCATGACGTGACGCACCCGCTCTGGCTCGAGGTCGACGAGATCTACACCTTGGCGTGCCCCGCAGCCCCGGGACATTACCAGTACAACCCGATCAAGACGATGAAGACGTCTGTGCTCGGCGCGATCAACGTGCTGGGCATGGCCAAGCGATGCCGGGCACGGGTATTGCAGGCGTCGACGAGTGAGGTGTACGGCGACCCCGAGGTGCACCCCCAGCCCGAGTCGTACAAGGGCTCGGTCAACCCGATCGGGCCGCGGGCGTGCTACGACGAGGGCAAGCGTGCAGCCGAAACCCTCTTCTTCGACTACCACCGGCAGAACAAGGTCGACATCAAGGTCGTGCGGATCTTCAACACGTACGGGCCTCGCATGCACCCCTTCGACGGGCGGGTCGTGTCGAACTTCATCCGCCAGGCGCTGGCTGGTGAGGACATCGCGATGTTCGGCGACGGATCGCAGACGCGGTCGTTCTGCTACGTCTCCGACATGGTCGACGGCATCATCGCGATGATGGTGGCCCCCGATGACTTCACGGGGCCGGTTAACATCGGTATTCCGGTCGAGACGCCGAGCCGCGAGCTCGCGTCGACGGTGATCGAGATGGTCGGCGCCGACTCAAAGATTCTTGAGCGGCCCCGGCCTGCCGACGATCCGATGCAGCGTCAGCCGATCATCGATCTTGCGCGGGATCGGCTCGGCTGGTCGCCGAAGGTCGCGCTCGCGGACGGGCTTGCCCAGACGGTCGAGTACTTCAAGTCGATCCGGTTCGAGGACTTCCGCGCCCCGACGCCCAACTACTAGTCCGACGCATCGGAGCGTTGAGTTCGACACGGATGCCTGTGGGTGAGCCGGCAACGGGGATCCGGCCGCGGCTTGGTCGTCGGCGGTAGACTGCTCGCATGAGTTCGGTCCCGACATGTCTTGTGCTGCTTGATGGCGACCTTGAGGGGTTGGTCTCGCTCGCGTGCGCTGCCGAGGCTGGTGTCGTTGCGGGCGATGCTTCGGGGAGCGTGGTTGCGGCGTGCGTCGATGCCGATCCGATTCGGCACGATGCGGCGCTCCGACAGGCGTCCGCGCACGACACCGCGTGGCTTGACGTGACGGTGTCGGCAAAGCGTGGCACGAGTGGCAAGCTGATCGCGGTGGGGGAGGCGGCTGCGGCTGCTGGGATTCCCAAGATCGTTTGGCCGGTGCGTGTGAGTCCGGGGCGTTGGCGCGTGCGCGAGGCGGCGACGGCGATGGATCGTGCGCTCTTGGTCGAGCGGCTGATCTCGCTGGATGCCTCCGAGCTGGGTCTCGCGGAAATGCGGATCGAGACGCCCATGGTCGATCTTGATGATGAGCAGCTCGCCGAGCTCGCGGCGGACATGGCGGTGTCGCTCGACCTCTGCTGGTGGTGGGGGGATGCTTCGCAGGCCGCGACAGACGCCCGCGAACACTGGCGCGGGGCGCTCGGGCGGTTCGGGCTCTCGGTGGCCTGAACGCGTTGCGTCTGTCGGCCTTCGGTGCTCGCGTTAGCGGCTAGCCGAACGGCGGGATCGCCTAGACTGCGGTCCGATGACAGACACTCCACAGACCGGTCGTGATTCCCTGAGTACCACCCTCCGAACAGTCCATGTTGGGGCGGTCCACCGGTGGTCGCAGACGCTCATTCCGACGACGCGTGATGCGCCCGCCGACGCGGAAATGCCGAGCCACAAGCTGCTCGTTCGCGCGGGGTACGTCCGGCGTGTGGGTGCTGGAATCTACGACTACCTGCCGCTCGCGTGGCGGAGCCTGAAGAAGATATCGCAGATCATCCGCGAGGAGATGGACGGCGCGGGAGCCAGCGAACTGCTGCTGCCCACGCTCGAGCCACTCGAGCTCTTTGCGAACACCAAGCGCGATGTGGACTACGGCGACCTGCTCTTCCGCGTGACCGATCGGCACGGCCGAACGGCTGCGCTCGGTCCGACGCACGAGGAAGTCATCACGGAACTCGCGAAGTCGAGCGTGAGCTCGTACAAGCAGTTGCCGTTGAACCTGTACCAGATCCAGACGAAGTTCCGCGATGAGTTTCGGCCGCGGTCGGCGCTGCTGCGCTGCCGGGAGTTCCTGATGAAGGACGCGTACTCGTTCACGCTGACACTCGACGGGCCGGGTGGATTGCGCGAGCAGTACGACGCGATGCACGCGGCGTACACGCGAATCTTCTCACGGCTCGGGCTCGATTTCAGCATCGTCGAAGCCGAGGCCGGTCCCATCGGCGGATCAGCCTCGCACGAGTTCATGGTCAACTGCGACTCGGGTGAGGACACGATCCTCGTGTGCGATGCGTCGGGGTATGCGGCGAATGTCGAGAAGTGCGAGATTGGGCCTCGGCCGAGCGACCTGTCGGCGGTGCACGACCAGCCGATCGAGAAGCACCGCACGCCCGGCATGCCCGGGATCGAGGGCGTTGCGGAGCACCTCGGCGTGAAGCCCGAGGGCATGCTCAAGACGGTGGTCTTCGAGCCGGTTGAGGAGGCGGTTGCGAGCCCCGGCGGCGAGCTGCCGGCGTTCGTGCTTGCGGTGGTTCGCGGCGACCATGAGGCGAACGAGGGCAAGGTGCGTGACGCGGTTGGGTTCGCGGTGCAACTCGCCGACGAGGCCAGGGCGAAGGCTGCGGGGCTCGCGATCGGGTACGTCTCGCCGTGGGCGGCTGCGTTATGTAAAGCAATGCTTGTCGTCGATCATGATGCCGCCCAAGGCGGCACATCCTGGGCCACTGGCGCCGATGAGAGGGACCATCACGTGACCGGCTTCTGCTGGTCGCGCGATCTTGGTGTGGATGTTTCGACAGCTCGAGTCGCCGACGTTCGCAACGCGCGAGCGGGTGACCCTTCGCCCAGGCACGACGGCGGCTCGTTACGCGAGCAGCGGGGCATCGAAGTCGGGCACATCTTCCAGCTTGGCACCAAGTACTCCGAGGCATTCGACTTCACGGTGCTCAACGAAGAGCAGAAGCGGACAAGCGTGATCATGGGGTGCTACGGCATCGGTGTCTCTCGCACGCTCGCCGCGTGCATCGAGATGTCGCACGATGACAACGGCATCGTCTTCCCGCCCGCGATCGCGCCGTACCACGTGCTCATCACGATCATGGATGGCAAGTCCGAGCGTCACGCAGAGCTTGCCGCCGAGCTTGCCCGCGAGCTATCGGAAGCTGGCGCGGATGTGCTGATCGACGACCGTGTTGATCGTCCCGGCGTGAAGTTCAAGGACGCGGATCTTGTCGGCATCCCGGTCCGCCTGACGATCGGCGATCGGGCGCTCGAGCAGGGCGGCGTGGAGTTCAAGTCTCGCCGAGAGGCGGGTAAGGGCGAAGTCGTGCCCACGGGCGAGGCGGTTGCCAAGGCGATCGACACGATCGAGGCGTGGGCATGAGCGGATGTCGCCGGCGTTGCTCAAGGAGGTCTGATGGGCCCAGACGGTATGGGAGAGGTCGTGTTTTACAGAACGCGTATTGCCTTGCCAGTTATCTACCGAACGCTTAGGATGTACCGGACCTTCCCGGTTGCCTTCGGCATCTGGGTAGGAAAAAGCACCCCCCACACGCCGTGCCTCGACGGTGGGGGGGCCAGGGAGTGACGCCGGCGACGGGCCGGCATGGCAAAACGCAGTGTTCTGCGCTGCAAACGCGCGGGCCGGGCGGTGATGGTTTGAACGGCTCGCCGCCCGGTCCGCCTTTGTGAAGTCGATGAAGATACCCCGGCCCGTGCGGCCAATGGCGACGTAGCCGCGATCGCGCAGCCAGTAGGCGAGCCGCCGAGCGTGAGCTTTGTTGATGTTGAGTGACGCGGCGAGGTCGGCGTACGTGGTTTCGCCGAGGTGACCTATGCGGTAAAGCTCGTTGAGCAGCCTGCGCGTCGTGTGGGGAATCCGATCGGTGACGGTCGGCATAATGCCTCCCAATCGTCTCCGACCTGTTGCGGCCATTCCATCCTCGCGCTACAATGCGCTCGGCGATCGTTCCGATCGGTCGCCAGGTCGGGGAGCCCGTATCCGCCAAGACAGCGGGCTCCTCGCGGGGAGCGTAGCCGGGGCTTGACAGAGCCGCAAACCATCCCCCGCTCGCCCCTCGGACGCCCAGCACACGGACGGTAATTTCAGGCGTCGGGACCGCCCCGCCGGGCGGTCTCCTGCGCTCACTCATTTGCGCGCGCTCGGCGCTCAGTCAGCGCGCGCTCGGAGCGCCCACTCGGCGCGCGCTCGGGCGCTGCTTATACCTATCTGTGTTCTACCTTCGGTAGAAGGTAATACAGCAACAGCACTGCGCCGCAGCGCGCGCTCGGCACCGGGGATGTCCCTAGGGCTCTTGCTGCTGCTGCGGTTCGATCTGGTCGGGCTCAGAGGCCCGGCCGGAATCGTCCTCGTCAAGCCCGTAGCGACTCGGTGCGAGCAGCGTGGTGACGGTGAGCACGCCGAGCGTTGCGACGGTGCCCGTCGCAAGCAGAGCAAGGAACGCCGCCGCGATCATCTTGCCCGGCTCGCCGTTCGTGAATGCCAGCCCGATCGACACGAGGCTTTGCACCAACACGATGCACGTCGCCATCGTGAAGCTCGTCGTGACCTGCCACGTCTCGCGGCGCAGGCGCTTCGCTGTGATTCTGCCCATGATGCACCTCCCTGGGGTTGCATCACCAGCCTACCGCGATCGCGGTCGCCCACCGAGCATCCGGAGCAGCACGCGCAACGCGCCCAGCTCGTCGCGGCTGATGTCGAGCCGCCTCCGCCTGGACGTGCCGGCGTAGCCCTCCATGACCAGCTCAAGCGATTGACGCCGGGTGTTCTCATCCCGCTCGCGCCGAAGCTGGCGATTCGCGCGGCGGTACTGCGCGTTGACCTGCCGCTCCTGTCGAAGCTCAGCGTCGGCCCGCGAGAGCATCCGTCGTTGCCAGACGTAGAGCGCGAACAGCAACACCCAAGAGCCGGCGACGATGAATAGGCTGATCTGGTTGACTGTCATCGGTTGGCCCTTTGCGTGTGCCGGCGTCGCAGCTCGCGCACCAGGTCAGTGAGCGCCGAGGCGAAGAACCCGGCGAGCATTGCGACCACGAGGCCCTCGGTGTGTGTCATGTCAACAAGTTAGCGCATGGCGACGCCCCGCGCGAAAGACCAAAGCGCGGGGCGTCGCAGTGAGGGAGCCGGCAGGCTGCGCAAAGCGGTGGCGACGCATCGGACTCGCATGAACGATGCGCCGCCGCCGGAGGTGTGGTCGCAGTGTGTTGCCGCTCAGGTGTGCCGTCTACGCGGCTGGCCGTTCGGCCGTCTCTCCCTCGGCCGTCGCGGGCGGGTTCGTGATGCCAAGCCCGGCGATGCCGTCGGCAACGCCAGGACCGGCAACGTGGTCGTCAGGCTGATCGGTGCGCGCCGGACCCGCAACGTGGTCGTCCACGTCGCCGGCGGACGTGCCGCCGCCGTCTGCGTGACCAGGCTGCGCGTTGTGCGCTGTCGCTTCACGCGAAACGCCGGCGGTGTGATCGTCCACGTCGCCGGCGGGCGTGCTCGGCTCAGTACGACCAGGCCCGGCCGTGTGCGCGGTGGCGACCCGCGACACACGCTCCGCCCAGTCAGAGACCGACGCCGCCAGGCCATCGCGCAATTCCGGATCGGCCTTGTTGAGCAGCGTGTTCGTGACGGTGGCCGCGATCGCGTTGCGGATCGACTCGGCGGGCATGTTCTCGCTCGCCGTGGCGATCGCGGCCGTCGATCGGTTCAATCGCTGAAAGACCTGGTGCAGCTTGTTCGCGGCGGCCGTCGCCTCATCGTTGGCGACCGCGCGGTAGCCCTCGGCCTTCGACTCGAACACCAGGGAAGCATCGCCGCGGCGATAGCCGCCCGGCGCATCGACGCCGCACCAGCCTTCGCCGGATTCGGTCACTACCACCTCGATCAGCTCGCAGTCATCGCGCAGAAAAGCCGGCCCGGTCTCGGTTCGCATCTGTTGTCTCTCTCTCGGTTGGTCGGGGCTGCGGAACGGCCGCCCGCACGACGGCCGTTCCCCCATCCCCGATCTCTCTCTCGTCTCAACCCCACGCGCCGCGAGGGCGCACGCTCGGGCTATCGGCCGTGAGCTGCGGGCGCTTGAGCGTCGCCGGCGACGCGGCCGAAGATGTTGCGCCGCTCGCGTGCGCCGCTCAGAGCGTGCGTGTAGACGTTGGTGGTGGCGATCGACTGGTGACCCGCCCATTGCTTCGTGGACGCGAGGCCGGCCAGCTCAACGCCCACCGAGCAGAACGTGTGGCGCCCGACGTGCGTGTGCATCTCGGCTTGTCGATCGTCGGGGCGCGCAGCACACGCGCCGCGAAAGTAGCGGCATACGTGGTGCCGGCTCAGCGGGTTCCCCGCCCAGCGGCCGTGCATCGTGACCACCAACGGATCGACCGCCACGGCCCCCATCTTGCGCCGCACGTCGAGCCAGTCGGTGAGGATCAGCCGCCCCCAGTCGGAGATATCCATCGGGACCGTGCGCCGCTGCCCGTACTTCGCAACGGCCGAGCGCACGCGCACACGCGGAGCCGCACCGGTGACCTGCACGTCGCCCAGCCAGGTGCCGGCGAGCTCCGACGCGCGCAGCCCATAGTGCGTCGCCAGGACGAACACCACGCGCTGGACGTGCGTGCGCGTGATCTTCCTCGGCCGGCATCGGCGGTCCAAGTCGGCTTGGATCGCGTGAAGCTCCTCGGGGTGGAGCAGCTTGTGTGCGTCGATTTGTTCGGGATTGCGTTCCATCGCGGCCGTGCTCCTCAGCTTGTTCAACACCGGTCCATCGGCGCTGTGGTGTTCACGGTAGCAGTGGGGGGGTGGTTGGCCTTGCGCGATTTCGCACAAGTGCGTAAGGTCGGCGCATGAAGTCACTCGCCGCCACTCTCGCAGTCGTCCAAACCGTGTGTTCGGGTGGGATCATGGCAGCCGTTGGGCTGGGCTACGTCGCGCACGGCATGGCGTCGGCGCTGGAGCTCGCCGCGCCCGACGCCTGGGCGGTCGGCGTCGCGGCGCTGTGGATCGCTCAGACGGCCGTAGGCGTCTACGTGCTGGTCGAAAGACTCGGAAGAGCCGAAGCGCTCGCGGACGGTACCGGTGGTCTCCAGGTGCCCACGACGGCCGACCAGCTCGCCAAGGCGCACGCCGCGGCCGAGCTGATGGCTTCTGTCGAGTCGCGGCCGTTGGTGATCGCCTAGCCCACGTCGGATGAGGCGATGAACTCGGCGATGCCCGGCGTGTTGAAGTTATCGACGTAGCCGTAGCCCATGCGCCCCGATGCGAAGGTCGCATCGGTCACGCTCACGCGCTCCACGCCGTTTCGGAACGCGCGGATGGTCGTGCCCTCGGCTTCGATCGCCAGCTCCGTGCCGGCCGCCCAAGGTCCGCCGGATGTGCCGAGCACCGTCACGGTGCCGCCAGTGTCGTAGCGCACGAGCTGCCCAACAAACCCGCTCACCCGAAATGCGTACCCGCGCCAGCCCTCGATCGTGCTCTTGCCGCGCGTGTAGACCAACGCCCCTCGCGATGATCCGGTTGAGGCGGTCGTAATGGTCGCGCGTCCATCGGTGTAGGTCGCGCCCTCGCGTTGCGTCAGTGCGGGCGGGGTCTTCGTGCTGTCGGGCGTGCCGACCGCTGCGCCGTCGGTGATCGTCCATGATCCATGCACCACCGCTTCGACAACTTCGCTGCCGCCAGGAAGCTCGAACATCTCCTGCGTGTAATCGTTCTCGGGGTTCACGCCGTCGCCATCGTTTCCGCCGTCGTCTTAGCCGCCAGGGGCGGTTGTGCGTGATACAAGGGTGCGTGTGCGCATGCGCGGGGCGTCGGGCAGCATCGCGGCGAGCTGCACGCCACTGATCCCAACGCGGCGACGGCGGCCGAGGCCTTCACCAACACCACCAAGGGCATCCGCACCGCCGGGCTGGTCGGCGGTGCGGATGTACCCCGCGTCAATCCATCGCTGGACGATCTTGGTGATGCTCTCGACACGTCGCCGCGTGTTAGCCATCGAGCGTTCGATCCAAGGTGCGTGCGCTCACCCCGTACACGTCCACCTGGGCGAGCCCGCGCAGCGCCTTCACGCTGCCGAGTGCGCCGAGCTGCGATCCGCGCACGACCAGGCCCACTTGGATTCGCCGGCCGCTGGGCACGCGGAAGATGTTGGGAGTGACCGCAACGCCGAAGGGGTCTTTCTGGAAGTCGGCTTCGTAGTCGCCGGCCGGGAACGGCAGCGTCCACCACACGCGGCCGCGGTTGTTGACCAGGCTAGCTTTCGCCGTCGATACCTCGACACCAACGGCCGGCACGTCGCTGGCCGACCACGCGCCGAGCTGGAAGCCGAGGTCTTGGCCGATGACGATCGCAGCGCCGAGCCCACGCACGTCTCCCCACGGTGCTTGTGTTCCGCTCGGCGCGGCATCGCACGACCCGAGCACGCCGGCTGCGCCGAAGATTCCAACCTCGCCAGGCAGCACGCCGTCATCGGGCGCAACATCGAGCAGCCCGTAGACGGCGGACGTGTCGCCCGTCACCCCGTCGATCGACGCCGGCACGGTGAGCTGGGTAAAGCCGCACCGAACGCTGAAGGCGTCGGCGAACAGCTCGACCAGGCTGCGCCGCCGCTTCGGGTCGTCGCCGATGACTGCGCCGCGATCGCGGCGAAGTGTGTCGATCGGCCGCGGCGCGTGGTCGGGCGATCTGTCGATTGCGGGTGGCATGGTCCAGGTCCTCGGGCGTGAGTTGCGTTCGAGATCTCCCACGGAGATCTCGCCGGCGGGATCTCGTGCGTAGAGATCTGCGCCGATCAGTTGTCGCGGATGATCCGGCCGCCCCACGCGAGCGCGGAGAAGTCGAGCGTTGATCCCGAGCTGTTTGTGATGTCCAGTTGGATATCGACGTTTGGTTTGATGATCGGCATGATGCGTTGCCAGGCAAATTGCGGATCGAGGATGTGCGTGAGCTGCACCGGCTGCGTGAACACCGAGTCGGGACCGATGCGGATTTGCACGGTGACGTTGCCGGCGTCGGCGAGCGTGTTGAGAGACACGTTTGGGTCACCATCGACCGGCAGCTTTGCGCCGGTCGTGCTGTCGAAGGCGTGAACGGTGAGGCGGTCGAGCTGGAATCGCTCGTTGAACGTGTTGTCGAGCTTGAGCGTCGCGGTGCTGCCGTTGGCAACGGCCGTCTTCTTGTCGACCAGGCCGGCGGGCATGAGTGTGCGTGCCATCGTCTTCCCCTTCGCGCAGTGTGCGCGTGTTCGTCGCTGTCATGCGCCCACGTCGGCGGCGCGTTGAGGTCAAAAGAAACCGGCGAGGCGGTGCCCCGCCGGAATCAAATCGGAGAGCCCGTACGCGACATGCGTCCGGGTCTCGCGGGCGGGTCGATTAGGACCGGTACCAGAAGCCCTCAAGGGCGAGGTCGAGCACGCCACCACCAGCCAGGCTGACCGGCGCGGGCCACTCGATGGACGCCTTGATCGGCGTTCCGCCGGCGATGAGCAACGGGCGAGGCCCGAAGTCGTATCGAGCTTGCGCACCGGGGGTGCCGTTGTTGACAACGACGCCGCTCGCGGCGGAGCCGTTGCCATCCATCGCAAGCGCCGCGTTGACACCTGCGCCGGCCGGGAAGTGTCGGAGGTCGAAGGCGTCGATGACGCGCTCGTTATCGACGGTGAAGATCAGGCGACCGAGCGCAAGCGCGTCCTCGATCTCGGCGGCGTTGGCCGCGGTTGGAAGCGCAGTCTTTTGCGTGCCGCCATCGCGGGTGATGCCCTGCGTGATCTGCACGCCGATGCTCGTAGCAACGAAGACGTGGTTGTTGTCGAGCTGACCAGGGCGCGGCAGGTTGGTCACGCCGTTGGCTTCGCCTTCGTTGAAAAACTGAAGGTTGCTGTGACCGGCGGCGGCGTAGTTGCGGCGGTGGAGCAGCGGTTGACGCGCGACGGCGTACTTCGCGTAGCCGTTGGGCGTCTTGCCCATGTGAATGGCGAGCACGTCGGCCGCCATACCGGTCTGGATGTTTCGTCCGCCGAAGAACCGGTTGACTCGCCGGATTACCCGCTTCTTGCGCTCTTCGCGCTTCTGTTCTGCTGTCATCGTCATGGTCTGTCCCCTTCGCCGTCCCCACGGCGTGTGTCGGCCCCGTAGGGCCTTCGAGCTGCGCACGCGCACTGTGTGCGTGCGTCGCCCGCCCGCGTCCCCGATTGCTCTCGGCGCCGTCGGCTACTCGTCGTCTTCGCCGAGGTCGTCGTCGTCGTCGTCGTCGTCGAGGAAGTCGTTTTGGTCCTCAACCGAGTTGTTCTCGCCGACCATGCCGGGCATGCCGACGCCAGCGAGCCCGTCGTTCTTGCTGCGGAACAGGTCGATGGCGTCCATGCCTGCGCTCGCCGTCGCACCAAGAGCCATAAGGCTCGCGTTGTCTCGGCCGAGTTGCTTGCGCAGCGCGAGGAAGCTCACGGCCGTACCCGCCTTGACGGCGATAGAGCCCTCGGGCTTGGTCAAGAACTCCTGACCGTCGAACCACTCGGGTGCCTTGGTCGCCAGGTAGTCCGCGGCGACCATGCCGCCGAGCACGTACGGTGCCTTCTGCGCGATCTGTCCGACCGCCTTTCCGAGCGTGTTTGCTCCGCCCGAGCTGCGACGCCGGCGAGGTGCCGACGTGCGGCGCTTGCTGGTGCTGCGCGTGGTGCGCTTCTTCGTTGCCATCTTCGTGCCTTTCCGCGCGGTGGAGCGTCGGCCCTTCTTGAACTGGCCCGACTTGTTGCGCTGTGGTTTGGTCGCCATGACCGAATCTCCTTCGTCGCCGCCGCGCGAGAATCCGTGTGGTGTGTGTCTGTGAGTTACCGCTTTGGTCTGCTGATGAGTTGAGCGCCGAACCAGAGCACCGCCCCGGTCACGATCGCCTTCCCGATGCCCTTGGTGTCGAATAGCGACGATCGCTGCGCGTCCAACGCGATGGCCGTGCTTTGCTGCGTTGCAATCTCTGCCGTGAGAGCAGCGGCCCGCACCGGGTCGATCTCAACGAGAATGCTCATTGCACGCTTGGCGAGCTGCGCAGCAATCCGGTCGGTGTCGGTGAGCACGGCCGCCACGCCCAGCGCTGACGCCGCGCCGAGGATCGCAACGAGCGACAACGTGACTTCCCAGCCGAGCCAGCGGGCCGTTTGGATTTCCGAGTTGCGACGCCGCGCATCCTCGGCCGCCTGTTGTAGCTTTGGCTTCGCGTCGTTGTAGCGCACGAGCATCTGCACCAGGTCACCAGTGAGCGCTCGCAGCTTTGCGTTTTGCACGCGCTCCTCGGGCGTTGCCGCCGAGAGCACGGCCTGCACCTGTTGGATGTTCCGTTCGATCGCGGGTATGCGGTCGATCGCCTTCGCAATGCGCGTGTTGCTCATTTGCCGCGCCCCTTCTGCGTGAGCAGGAACGCACCGCCGAGGATCGCCGCCGGCAGGATCAAGCCGGCTGCGCCGTTCTGGCGTTGGCGTAGTTGTTTCTTGAGCTGTCGAACGCGGCGCTTGAGCACCTGGGCTTCGGTGTCGTTGCCCTCACCGGCTTGCTCTTTGTTCACGATCGAAGACGTGAGCGATGAGAGCTGGCCGAGGATGTTTGCAACGATCGGATCGAACCCGGACCCGTTGCCGCCGTCCGCCGGCGGCTGGTTGATGATCGTTGGGCCAGCGGGCTGCGACTTGCCGCCGCCGAGAATGCCGCCCACGGTGTCGATGATCTTGTCGAAGAACCCCAGCCCATCGGATCGACTCGGCGTGTTTCTCGTGTAGTCCATGTGGTCTCCGTCGCGTGTGTGGTTGCCCGCCGCGCTCCGATCGCCCTCGCCCGCTCGCTACTGCGCAGCCGGCTTGGACGGTGGTGTTGGAGTGGGGGTGTGCAACCCGCTTCGGAATCCGAACAGTGACGCGACGCCTGCGCCGATGCCCCAGATGATCCCCCAGATGTAATCGGGGCTGCTGGGTGGGCCGTTGGTCTCTGCGCTCTTCGCCAGGTACCAGAGCTGCCGATTGATCTCGGCGGCGTAGCCATCGGTGAACGTGCCGACGCCCGACGCGATCGGTGATGCCGGCGTCGGGAAGTTGGCCGCAACGTCCGCGACGTTCCCGACCGTCTGTGCGACCTGCGCCGACTGTCGGGCGAAGCGCTCAGCACCCGACGCGCTCGGCGGCGTCTGTTGCTCGCGTACTTGGTTGCGTATATCGCTCAGCGTTGATTCGTTGCCGGTGACGGGATCGACGTACACGAGCTCGCCCGTCGCCGGGTCTGTGGTGGTCATGCCGTCTGCGACGTTCACGGATTGTGCGTGCGCAGCATCACCACCCCCGAAGGGGTCGCCCACCGGAAAGCCGCCGTCCCATGCGCATGCGGAGAGTGACGCGGCCATTGCAGCGACGCCAGCCCAGAGTCCGCCCTTTGTCCAAACTCTCATCATCCCTCAGCTCCTGCGGATTCCCGCCCGCGAGAGCTGTTGCCGATTGGCGATCCATCACGTCGGGTAGATCAAGCGGCGGCTTTGGGCCTTCGCTCGTCGCCGACTGAAAAAACTTCCATGCGTGCCCGATATCTCGTGTCGAGCCATCGACCAGGCGGTAGCCCTTCCTGCGGGTCCATCGGCACGATGTCATCGCCGATGCGCGCGCCGAAGTTGACATGCTCGAACGGGCCGAAGCGGTTGCGGCCGTACACGATGAACACCGGGTCATGGCCGAGCGCGTAGAGCGCCGCCGCGCCGAACGTGGATTGATCCTCGCAGTCGATGCGCGGTCCCTTGCCGCCGTCGGCGTCCAGCCAGCGGCGCAGCAACACTGGCAGCGGTTGCGGTCTCGGGCGAACAGGTTGCGGCGGTTCAGCTTGATGCGCTGCTCGGGCAAGCGGTCGTAGCCGTAGAGCCTGATGATCCTCGGCACGGCGATGTCCATCCGCACGGTCCTGACCCAGTCGTGGCGGTCCCGCTCGTATTCGGCGGCGAGCTGGCTGACTTCTGCCCACGAGGCGAAGTCGTAGTTCAGGTACTGCCC
>ERZ1740067.1198-NODE-1198-length-18311-cov-7.433501_pt1 | contig 18311 bp, 17 predicted proteins | sample MGYA00581736_ERZ1740067 | MGnify/ENA primary metagenome ERZ1740067 (study PRJEB43018, sample SAMN04849236) | marine metagenome | isolation source: floating plastic debris | place: Pacific Ocean | collected 2008-08-27 | study: EMG produced TPA metagenomics... | reverse complement strand
TTCATCCAACAACGCCAAAAATGCTAAAACAACGCCATTCGTCCAGCCAAAGCCTACTTCATTACTGCTGTAGCCATATTGAATCTCTCCAGACACTTCGCTTGAGCGAGTCTCCAGATGATATTTTTCCACTAAACTGCCACAGCGCTCAAAATCTTCAGTCACCATCGTGACAAATCGCTTTGCTAATCGCTTGGCCTCTGCTTCGTAGCCGTAGCGCATCAGACCTTCTACCGCGATGAGCTGTAGTGGAGCCCAACCCATCGGATCATCCCACTGGTTACCAGAATTATAGGTACTCGTACGCACACCACCTGGTGCCTCGAACTTCTCTAAATTGTCAGCGACACGCTTGGCTTGCTCATCCGTTGCAATGCCAGTCCATAGCGGGTAAAACGTCGTTGCATATTCATACTCTCGCCGCTGACTTGTCGTGGTGTGGTAGTCAAAGTAAAGGCCGTGGGCTTCATCCCACAAATACTCGTTGATCTTGTCCCGCCGCTGGTCAGCTCGGAGCCTCCACATCTTTTCTTCCATCGTCATTTCTTGCGTAGACATTTCTTGCGTAGACTCACCGCTCAGCTGACGATAAATCTCAGCAATATCTTGCTCCATCTGATGCAGCAAAGAGTTCAAACATACCGGCAGATAGTAAAGGACATCCACACTGAAGGGACCGAAGCGATTGGTTGGGTCGAACCCGGTCTCTCGCATGGTGCGATCGCCCTTGTAAAACAAATCTGTCAGCACATCTTTTTCCCGGTCATAGTAAAGCGACACATCATAAGCATCCACCGCATTGCGCTTATAAAATGCCTTCACCCGGTCAAAGTGAGTCTTTCCCTGCTCATCTGTTTCAGAAGCAGCCACTTCCGGCGCAGGCCCGTGGCCAAAGTCGTAGAACTGAGAGAGACCACTAGGCTTGTGCAAATGCTCGCTACGGTACCAGTACTCATAGTATTTTTCCAACACTGGCAAGCTCGCTTGTATCCAGTCAAAATCCTGCGTATGCTCGAAGACTTCAATCACCATACGCGAGAGGAAAGGCGGCTGCGACCGAGACAAAAAATAAGTCCGGTTCGCGTTCAACACGGCCCCATAGTGGGCTACCTGATACAGCAGCTGATCGGTTAAGCTCTTTGCCAATGCAATCTCATCATCGAGCAACAGCCCCCGCAAGATGAAATAGCTGTCCCAGCCGTAAGCTTCATTGAACTTACCGCCGGGCACCACATAGTCACCGGGCAGGTACAGCAATCCGTGGGTTTCTAAATCATCTATATCCTTTGGCAGCCTTCGCAGCGCAATCTGCTGAAAATCTTCTGGAATTTCAGCAGAGAGGGTTTCTCGCACCTGGTCAATATCTTCTTTGGCAGAGACGTAAACCGTCCATGGTTCACCTTCCGAATGTTCTTGCTTAGAATCCTCAGCAGCGGCTAACAGATCGCTATGGCCTCGCCGTAGCACAGTCCATTTCTCTTTTATATACTGCCTGATAGCGCTCAGTCGTTCAACATTCGGAAGGTCAACATCAGCCATTTTTCCTATCCTTCAACAACTATCCACCACCAACTATCCATGAGAAAGCAGTGCTACTGGAAACGCCTCCAGAACCTCTCCTACCAAAAGCTGATCTTTACCTAACACAGTGGAATCTGTTAGCCAGTTCTTCCATTCAGCATTCTCTAGGTTTGATGGCAGCACCACTGCGGTATCACCCCACACCTCAGTGCCACAGGGTAAATCACCAGCGCTTACCAGTCCCGACACAAAGCGAGGCATAAGTGCAATTGCACAGCCATCATCTCCTTTACGAGCAAACGCAATCACCCTACCTGCATGCGTACCTGTTACTTCCAGCGGAACATAGTGCCCCGCCTCAAACACATCACTTAACGATTTTCTCACTGCCAGCCCTCTTAGGATTAAAAACAGCTTAATGCGACCATCCTCCCAGTTCGCGACCACATCCTTCGCCAAGCCAACCGGGTCAATTTCCCATTGGGACTTCATTGCATCTAACAGGTGAGCCCGCTTACCGTAATCCACTGGACGACGATTATCTGGATCGACTAGGCTCAAATCCCAAAGCTCAGAGCCCTGATAAAAGTCGGGAATACCCGGAGACGCAATCTTCAACAGCAGCTGAGAAAGAGAATTGTAAATGCCATACTGCTTTACCTTTGATTGAAAGCTGCGCAAACTATCGAGAAAGTCATTGCCGTGTTCTGAACTCAGCAACGTATCAATAAAGCTAGCGTAGCCTTCTTCATAGGCTTCGTTGATCTGTGTCCAGTTCGTATTCTCCTTCGCCTCTCGCCCGGCCTTCAGCACATACGCCTGAATTCTCTCTTTAAATTTAGGCAGCTCAGCCTCATCAAAAGGATAGGCACCCACCAAAGTTTGATACAAGAAGTACTCGTCATTCGGCGTTGGAATCGGCCCTGTGTCTCCTCGTTTTTTATTAGCATTCATCGCTTGCCAGGCGTTGACCTGCTGCTCCCACACGTCAGGCATTTCAGAGAGAACGTTTAGACGCGATCGCACATCTTCACTCCGCTTCGTATCGTGGGTAGAGCTCGCATTCAAATTATGCGGCCAATGTGCCTGCTGGTGCAGATTGTACTTGTGAAAACCTTCCAACGACAGCGCAAACTCGCCCGGCGCGCCGCCCACCTCATTCAAGCTCGTAAATCTGTTGTACACATAAAACAGTGTATCTTCTATTCCCTTTGCCGTCAGCGGTCCAGTAAACTGCTGCATCCGCATAATGAAATGCAATCGCTGCGCTCTAGCCTCTTCGGATAGCGATTCCACGTCTTCTAAAAGCAAAATCTTCTCAACAAATTCCAGCGCTGTCGCAAAGTCCTCACTTTTCTCAGGGCTATGAGACCTGACAGTAGCAATCGCTTCTTTTATGTAGTGCACATCTTTCTCACTACGCCCGACTTCGCTGACATAGCTTCGGTATACCGGGAACGCAATCATAGTCTCCTTCAGCGCCAGTCTCAAATTCTCAGCTGAAGACGAGCTCCCCATTTGTTTGGCCACACCATTGAGCAGGTAAGCCAGATTATCAATATCACCCACCAGCTCTGACTCTGCCAACAGCCGCTTTTTATCTAAAAACAGTTGCTCATAATCATCTTTCACACCCGCGAATTCTTCGTACAGCTTACTAAATGCGCCTTTGTTCTCCTGCTGACAAAACAGCCGATTCATACAGATCAAAAACTCATAGCCCGATGTCCCCTGAATCGGCCAATCATAGGGCAGCGTCTCATCCGCCTCTAAGATCTTCTCCACAATCGTGTATACATTCCCCGTCTGCCCCTTAGCTTGGGACGTCAAACGATTCAAATAGGTCAGCGGATCGTACAGCCCATCAATATGATCTACCCGCAATCCAGTAATTTTTCCCTCTTTCACCAGTCGCTGAATCAACCCATGGGTTTGATCAAACACATGAGAATGCTGTGCGTTCAAACAAATCAGCTCATTCACCGTAAAAAAGCGCCGATAGTTCAGCATCTCCAACGCCACTTTCCAGTGGGTCAGCTGATAAAACTGCTTGCTCAGCAGCGAATCCAACAGAGCAAAACTATCCGCATTATCAGCTTCTCCGTTAAATTCATAGATTGTCTTTTCAACAGAGCTCTTCATCGACTCCTCTGAAGTGAACAAAGACCACAGCTGCTGTTTTATCTCGCTGGTCTTTTGAGTTCTGGCCTCTCCCTTTTCAGGAAGAACAGAATCATCAATACGCTTCAATATCGCCTTCAAGCGCTCAGCTACCTCACTTTCCACATCTGGCAAACTCTGCTGAAAAAAATCGCCGTATGTCGACAAACAAATCGGCAGCTGCAAACTGTAATAGCTCACCTTCAGCCCGTCTTTGCTGTAGCTGAGCTGTAGCTCTCCGCGTTCCAAACACTGCCGATAGTCTGAGCCCAGCATTGGTGCGATCACCTGCCCTTTCAGCTCACTGCGAAAAGAGTTCCAATCAATATCAAACGTATCGCCATAGGCAGAATCTGGCCCATGCTCCAGCGCATCCATTAAGTAAGGATTCTGATTGCTAAATGCCATATGGTTCGGCACAATGTCTTGCAGCCAGCCGAGCCCGTGCTGCTGAGCTTCACTCACTAGCGCCTCATAGTCTTCCGCCGTCCCCAGCTCAGGATTCAGCCGATTTTGGTCAACCACATCGTAGCCATGCTGAGAACCACTGCGCGCCGCAAAAATCGGTGAGGCATAGATATCCGAAATCCCCAGCTGAGCCAAATACCCTACAATTTCTTTCGCCTGTCGAAAGCCAAATTCAGGCGTGAACTGTAAACGATAGGTCGCAGAAGGAATACGCATAACTTATATAAAAAGACATAGCACTGCCCACCACAATATCAAAATAAATTGCTTTCGGAACCCCACCTTCAGACACAATCTGCCACAGATATCAGGGCAGATATCGCCAAACACAAAAAGCGCCCAGCCAGTAAAACCAACCTGAGCGCAAAGGTCCAAATTTTCAGTCCCAGTTTTCAGCAAATGTCTAACCCAACAGAAGCGCATCTAGAGAATACGCCCCTGGACCAAACACCATAATCAGCACCAGCATGACAGAAAAGATCAGCGCCTTCTCCATACTTGGCGGCTCCCCCTTATCCCCATTCGGCCCAGAATAAAACTCACCCAGCTCATAAGGATCCGGCGCAACCAGCGGCAGCCCATCGATAATCTCCAACACCAGTGCGTAGACCATCGACACCAAAATAGACAAACTCGCAAATGGCGTCAGCACACCCAATATCAAGCCGGTACCCCCCGCAATCATAAACCCTGCGGACAAAAAGCAGAGCGGCAACGGCGCACCCAATGCATTCGACCAGGTTTCAAGATTCTTGATCTTTGGCAGCCCGTGCAAAATAAACAAAAATCCGACGACAGCCCGAAATGCCAGTAACATGTAGCCCTGAGGTCCAGAAATAAAGTCGGGATACAGGCTAGAAAGTAACGAAATAAGCGTCTCCAATCTTCTCTCCTAAAAGAACAACAAAATCGATTAGTGCTGCACCATCAAAACATTATGCCCATCCGGCCCACGCCAGAGCACCGCTTTGCTGAATGGCATCACCTCTGGCAAATCAATCACTTTCGGCGACACAAACTGTACGGTCCCTTGCTGGGAAGTCTCTTCCAACGCCTCAACCGCCGCATCAATGTCATCAACCACCAGCTCAAAATGCATGTGCACTAAGTCATTCGTCTGCTGATCAATCGGGAAGGGCCTTGCCCCCGGCGGCGTCAAATAATCTAAAAACTCCACGCCCAGCCGCCCCGTTGCAGGGGTCAAAGAGGTCACAATCACCTTGGCACTAAAGAGATTATCCATCGTCTCCTGCTTAATCCCAATGTTGGTAAAGCTGCCCTGATGCGTCAGTCCTAGCACATCGCGATATAGCCCCAAACTCTTCTCCGTACGCGCAATCGAGATCGCAGAGTGGTCCATTCCCAAAAACAGCGCCTCTTTCGACTGCCAATGATCTGGCCCTAACCCTGGCGGAAACTTCAACAGCTCTAGCGGATGTCCATCTTCATCCCTAAACTTAAACGCCTTAATATCATTCGGCAGCGTCTGCGGCTCGGGCGAAATATTTGTGAATGAAAACTTCTTTAGCTGCGCATAGGCTTTGTCCATATCGCTGACAATAATGGCAAAGTGCTGAAACCACAGGTCATTACTCTTACTATCTGCGGGCACAGCCTTCCCCGTACCGCTCAAAAACTGCATTAGGCGAATTGTCTCCTGCCCCAGCTGCAAAGACACAATCCTCACTTGAGTGTCGGGCACACCGTAAAGGTAGCTAGCCTCATCGCCACTTAAAACCGTATCTGAAACAACCTTGTAATCAAAAGCCCCCGTAAAAAAATCAGTTGCTTTGCCAGCATCAGAAACTGTAAGGCCAATGGCCCCAACTGCCTGAACCGTTACGCTAGAGGAAGACGCCATATATAGAGCAGTTCCTTAAAAATCTCGATTTGCCCTCAGTATTTTGACACATTACTGCTGTAGCCACGCAGTGTGTTGAACGACAAAGCAAAGGTATCGTTCTCTCACATATTCTCTCGAAAAAAGTTATTCGACGTCAGCAGTCATTAGAAATATGCGCCCATCAAAATCAACCCAAGCGCTAAAAGCTAACCGCAAACGCCACCTTAAAAAACGCTACTTCCTCGGGCTGCTTAGCTTGCTGATGATTACCGGTGGATTACTCAGCCAGCCTCGCTGGATTTTCACCTTGGCGCCGCGCCTCTTTCCGGGTGCACTCTACGCAGTAAAGGTGTCACCTTCCGGCAATAATATCCCCCACAAAATAATCGCCCTCACCATAGACGACGGTCCTAGCCCAGCAACAGAAGAGATCTTAGCCGTGCTTGATCAGCACAATGTAAAAGCTACCTTTTTCAATATCAGTGGCAACTTACCTGGGCATGAAGCCATCGTCATGCAAGCAGTCGCTTCTGGGCACGAACTCGGCAACCATTTCACCGAGGACTTTCCCAGCATTCGTCTTAGTACAGAAGCCTTTGAGACCGACCTACTCGCTGCCGAACAAGCGCTACTGCCCTACGTGCAAAGCACAGAAGCAAATGGCACAGAAGTCGAACCAAACGAAACCCTTCGTTGGCTACGCCCCGGCATGGGCTTTTACAATTCACGCATGGTCAACATCGGCCAGCGGCATGGCTATCAAATCGTTCTCGGCTCGCGCTTTCCGTATGACACACACATTCCCTCTTCTCGCTTTGCTAGCACATTTATCCTAAGAACCGTTCAGCCAGGCGATATTATCGTGCTTCACGATGGAGGAGAAGGCCGAGGAGAGCGCACCATCCAAACGCTAAAAACCATCTTGCCCGCACTTCAAAAGAGGGGCTACATCATCACAACAGTCGGAGAGCTGGCAGAAACATCCGCACAACAAAACTATATCGTTGGCCACTTAGCTCACTAAGATAGTGAACTCTGAAACCATTGATTTCTGAAGGCTAAGTGGCGCGCAAGCGTACCTAATGTCAGCACCATTGAGCCAGCACAGCAGTCGATATAAAAATTTGAGACAAATTAAGACAAATCAAGACAGAGCAATAACGGTGGAGACCTATTTTTGTAACATAGGATACACAAATATCCACCCACAAATATTCACGAGGCTGCTCATGGGCAGCTGTCACACCATGGCTACCTCCAGAACGACTATCAACGAAGCTGCGAATACAAATCTTGAGCCGGCAAAGCAGTCACTGGCCTCGAAGAAGGCAATCGCCACAGCAAAAGCATCTCAAAACACAGCCTCATCTCAATCTCCCAGTGCCCAATCTCTAAATGCCCAATCTTCAAATGCCCAATCTCTTGAAGACAGCTGGGTAACCCTGCACAATCCACCGTCCGACTACAGCCACCACGAAGCGCTGCTACTCTGCGAAATCATCTCAGGAGAGTGGGTGTCTTGGGTCCCTGGCTACGGTGAAATTACCCTGACACTCGACCAGTTCCACTGAGCCTCGTAATCAGCTGATCCTCTTAATCACAGGTTACTTCTATCAGGCAAAATTTCTATCAGGCAAAGTCTTAAATTGGACAATGCCTTACAAGTTAGCCATAAGTTAGCCTTTCATAGCTCTGAAGGTAGCTATCTGATTTTTATAACTATTCATAGTTCAGTCCTAGATCTTCTACACCCAGCTGACCTATGAATATGCTTTCTACGCTTCGTTCTACCCTTTCTTCTTCGCTCTCTTCTTTGTTTTCTGGGGGCAGAGCGTCTGCACTCTCTGTCGGTATTACCACAGGTACATTAGGCGTTCTCTTCGACATATCTTTCGCTGCACTCATTTTTTCAAATAGCCTGTCAGACTACCTTTCTGCAGGCATTGGCTTTGTACTCTTTAGCGCTGCCGCCGCTCGAATTATGGTGGCGCTGATGAGTTCGTTCCCAGGCACAGTTTCAGACCTCGCAGCAATTCCGACGGCGATTCTTTCTTGGAGCACAGGCATGGCGGTGAGAGAGCTACCGCCGACCGCCACACAGGGAGAGCTGCTGATTACGGTGATTGTCACCATTGCCCTAACCTCTTTGCTCACGGGACTGTTTCTATGGACCTTGGGTGAACTCAAGCTTGGCAGTGTCGTTCGCTTGCTGCCAGACTCCGTCATTGGTGGCTTTATGGCCAGTAGCGGATTGCTTTTGATAAAAGGGGCGGGTGGAATACTGATAAAACAGCCACTAGAGGATTTTTCACTCCAGAACTTGGTTCAGACTACGACACTCATGCAGTGTTTACCTGGCGTGTTACTTGCCGTGTATTTGCTGATGGTGACCCGTCGCTACCGCCATTCTTTTGTGATTACAAGCAGTTTGGTTGGCGCGATCGCACTTTTCTACGGCGTCCTGTCACTATTTGGCATCTCACCCGCGGCAGCCAATGAACAAGGGCTTACCCTAGGCATTCCCTCCTTGCAAACCACTTGGCAACTATTGAGCTGGTCAGATCTATTGCGAATTAACTGGCAGGCCATTGGCAGTCAGTGGATGTGCGCTGGAACAGTAAGCGTCCTCACAGCAGTGCTTTTGCTGATGAATGTCAAAGGCATGGAAATGGCGATCGCAGATGATATTGACATCAACTACGAGCTAAAAGTCGCTGGCAGCGCCAACGTTTTGCTGGGCATGGGCGGCGGCATTCTCGCCTTTCACTCCATGGGCGGCTCCATGCTGATGCACAAATTAGGTGGCCGGAGTCGCTGGGTCACGGTGATTGGAGCGGCAACCTTTATCACATTGCCTCTGTTATTTTCCTCTTGGCTCACCTACTTCCCTACCTCTATTCTCGGCGGACTGCTGCTCTACTTGGGACTCTCTTGCCTATATGAGTGGGTGATTCGTGCGCAGAAGAAGCTTTCTAGAGTGGACTATTTCACTGTGCAGCTGATCTGGGTGGTGAGTGGCGTTGTTGGCTTTTTGCAAGCGTTGGCGTTGGGATGGGCGATCGCAGTCGCACTTCTGATTCATCGATTCTTTTTCAGCAAGCAGCTTTTTAACGGATGATTCAAGCCATAGCGCTCAAGCCATGGTGAGCGAACCATAGCAACCAAGCCACAGAGATCAGACCATAAACAAGCACAGCATATTTAAGACAACTATCCCCATCAACCAGCAGCATCCCATTCATCGTGGGGCTCTGCTGGTTTTACTTATTTGTTAGTTTTATTGGCTGTGACGAGTTGTTTCCTGAACGGTATTGACGAGATTTGGTAGGTGAGCTATTAATAAGTGAGTAATTACTTATTAATTATCGGGTTAGGTATTTACTATTCATCAAATTTGAAGAAGTCCTCGCGGTTTACGCATTGATTCGATGAAAACAAGCCAAATTTCTGACGTTTTAAGCATTCGATCTTCTCTACCCAAGCTCGCCATTCCGCGCCGATGGCTTTGGGTGCTTCTTTCCGTTTCCTTTCTGCTAATGCTGGGGGTTGGCAGGAATCTACTGTCCAATGGTCGCCCCTCAGAAACAGATGCGATCACTCAGTCCGTAGAGAGAGCAACCCTTCCCGTGGTCATTACGGCAAATGGCACGGTAGAAGCTGAGCGCTCTATCAACCTCAGCCCCAAAAACTCAGGAGTGGTCGAAACGCTGCTAGTAGACGAAGGTGATCGCGTTACCCAGGGCCAAGTGGTTGCCCTGATGGATGACTCAAACCTACGCGGCGAACTCCTTCAGGTGCAAGGCCAGCTCGCCCAGCAAGAAGCTAACTTGGAGAGGCTGATAGCAGGCGATCGTCCAGAAGATATCGCCCGAGCCGAAGCGCAGCTTGCCGAGGCCGAGGCCAACCTGCGAGAACTCAGCTCAGGCAGCCGTAGCCAAGAAATTTCCCAGGCTGAAGCGCGTTTGCAGCGAGTACGCACCACCTTGCAGCAGCGAGAGGTGAACTTACAGCGCTACGAATCTCTTTTTAGTGCAGGCGCCATTTCACGAGAAGACGTCGAACAAAGAAGAGCCGATCGCGATGTGGCTACTGCCGACGTCCGCGAAGCCGAAGAAGCCTTGTCTTTAGCTAATTCGGGTAGCCGCGATGAGCAGATCGCACAGGCTGAGGCCCGCGTAGAGCAACAGCGGCAAAGCGTCGCGGCCCTAAGATCTGGAAATCGCTCAGAAGATATTGATCAGGCCCGCGCGCAGGTGATTTCTGCCGAAGGCTCGATGAAAACAACAGAAGCAAGGCTTCAAGACACAGAAATTCAGGCTCCCTTCGACGGAGTGATCAATCAAATCTACGCCGAACTAGGTGCTTTTGTAAGTCCTTCGGTCTCGGGAGGCAACACAGAGTCTGCTTCATCATCATCTATTCTGCAACTTTCGAGCGTCGTTAACGAAGTGGTTGTCAATCTCCCTGAAGCTCAAATATCTAGAGTCGGCATTGGTCAACCTGTTGTTATCAAGGCCGACGCCTTTCCTGATGAGACGTTTACAGGCCAGGTAGCAAAGATAGCCGCCCAGGCAACCGTCAGCCAAAACGTAACAAGCTTTGAGGTTAGCCTCTCTCTTGATTTACCTGAAGCCGAAAAGCTCAGAGTCGGAATGAACGTAGAAGCGCAGTTTGAAGTCGCTCGTCTAGAAAATGCGCTACTGGTACCTAACGCCGCCGTCGTCAGAGGGCCAGAAGGTGAAGGTGTATATGTCCTGGAGGGTGATGAGCCTAGGTTCCAGTCGATTCAGGCAGGAGATACGGCTCAAGGCCAAACGGAGGTCATTTCTGGACTAGACGGTGACGAGCAAGTCCTCATCTCGCCTCCTTCAGAAGCAGAACCTTCGGGTGGATTTCAACTCCCCTCTCCCCCATAATCTTCGCCCCTATAAGTATCGCTTTCTATCTCCACCAACATCTCCACCAACGCTCAGTCTGGTAAAGCACGCTTAAGCAGAAAAGTTATGTCTCCACTCAATGCTAATTCTTCACTTAATGCTAATTCCCCTCGTGCAGCTGTTTCAGGTTTATCCAACAAAAAGCAAGCCTACCGCGTTTCTCAGCTAGAGATTGTCGAAATGGCTTGGGAGGCGCTGTGGAGCAACAAGCTTCGCAGCGGGCTGACAATGCTAGGTGTCATTATCGGGATTGGCTCTGTTATCTCGATCACCTCCATCGGACAGGGCATTCAAAAGTCAACAGAAGAGAGTATTCGAGGCCTAGGCACAGACATCTTACAAGTCATTGCAGGCTCTGCTGAAAGTGGCGGTATTAGCCAAGGGCAAGGCTCACTAACAACGCTCACATGGGAGGATGCACAAGCCATAGAACAACAAGCTCCTTCGGCAACCGTAGTATCGGCCTATCTCCAGCGAAATGTTCAAGTTGTTTATGGCGAAAACAACACGTCTACCACTGTGTATGGCACCGATTTGGCCCATCCAGATGCCCGCAACACCTATCCGGCCCAAGGACGATTTTTCACAGAAGAAGAGCTGGAAAACTCTGCTTCAGTCGCTGTGATTGCCCCAACGGTTCAGTCCGACTTATTTGCCACAAACGTCAACCCCATCGGCGAGAAAATTCGCATTCAGGGCGAAGTTTACGACGTGATCGGTGTGATGGAAACAAAAGGCTCCCAAGGCCCACTAGATCGTGATGACGCGGCCTACATTCCACTTACTACGATGTCGGCTCGAATCATTGGCAACAACTCGCTGATGGGCGTGTCTGTCAATGGCATTTATGTCAAAGGCAGAACGGAAAGTGAGCTAGAGACCGTAAAATTCCAGCTAGAAAACATCCTGCGACTGCGTCATGATATTGCAACACCTGAAGACGACGACTTTAGCATTATCAATCAGGCGGATATTTTAGAAACGCTCACAACTGTGTTAGGGCTATTGACCACTTTAATTGTTGCGATCGCAGGTATTTCCCTAGTGGTTGGCGGTATTGGGATTGCCAACATCATGCTAGTGTCAGTCGTTGAACGCACGCGTGAAATCGGCATTCGAAAAGCCTTAGGCGCAACGGAAAGAACAATCCTCAGCCAGTTTTTAACAGAATCTATTGTGATTTCTATATCAGGTGGTGTCGTTGGCATCGTGCTCGGCACGGCTGTCACGTTTGTCTCTGCAACGGCCTTCCAATTTCCGTTTGTGATTTCTAGCGGCGCTGTTCTGGTGGGCTTCGGATTATCCACAGCCGTTGGACTCATTGCAGGCGTTGTACCCGCTAGAAACGCTTCTAAGCTCGATCCGATTGTGGCCTTACGAAGTGAGTAGAGATATGACTCCGACAATTAAATACGCAATGCCTAGATTAAATCCCCTCCTCGGAGGGGTGCCCGCAGGGCGGGGTGGGTTTGCAGTGAGTAGTCCTAGATGCTGTGCTCTGTCTGTCTACCGAAGTAATAAAACAAGTGGACGAGAAGCAAGTGGACACAAAGCAACCAGACGAGAATTATGATCAAAATGACGGGAATTACAAAGGTCTACCAGCTCGGCAATGTGGATGTACCCATCTTGAAAGGCATTAATTTGACAATCAACGCCAGTGAGTATGTTTCGATTATGGGCGCATCAGGATCGGGAAAGTCTACGCTAATGAATATCATTGGCTGTTTGGATAGGCCCACAGAAGGACGCTATCACCTAGAAGGGCGCGATTTAACGACGCTAGAAAAAGACGATCTCGCCTTTATTCGCAATCAAAAGATTGGGTTTATCTTCCAACAGTTCAATCTACTGCCCAGATCAACAGCGCTCGAAAATGTGATGCTGCCGATGGTGTACGCTGGGGTGCCCAAAAGCGAAAGACGAGATCGCGCCCAAATTGCCTTACAAAAAGTCGGTCTGGGCGATCGCATCCATAATCGACCCAGCCAGCTATCAGGCGGGCAGCAGCAGCGAGTTGCGGTCGCCCGTGCCCTTGTCAACGAACCGGCCCTCCTGCTAGCAGATGAACCCACTGGCGCGCTAGATAGCCAAACCTCTCAAGAGGTGATGGATCTCTTTAATCAGCTCAATAGTCAAGACATCACCATCGTCATCATTACCCACGAAACTGAAGTCGCCGAGCAAGCCAAACGACAAATTCGGATTCAAGACGGCCTGGTAGTGAGCTAAGGCCACATCCGGCTTCATCATGCCCATCTGTACCGCGCTGTATGATGAAACAACGGTGCTGTCACAGCAGCGCCCTCCTGTCGCGACTGCTCACTCTGCGTATTGTTACATGGCTAGGCCACGCAAAATCACCAATGAACAAATCCTCAAAGCAGCCCAGACGGTCTTCTTAAAGCAAGGATTTGGCGCTTCCACTCAAGAAATTGCCACAGAAGCAGGAATCTCTGAAGGATCTATCTTTAAGCGATTTCCCACAAAAGAAGCGCTCTTTATTGCAGCGATGGGCATGTCAAAAGTCTCCTCTGTCATTTCGTTTACAGAGGGGATGGCAGGGCAGGGTGACTTGCAAGAGAATCTCAAAGCAATTGGGCTAAAAATGATCAGCTTTATCCAAGAGCTTCTGCCCAAGATGATGATGGTGCGCTCAAAGGGACTACCGCTCCCCCCGATGCTCACAGACTCTGGTATGGCACCGCCTGTTCGTGTCATCAAAGCGCTGACAGCTTTATTTGAGCAAGAGATCGCGCTGGGACGGATGCAGTGCCCCCATCCTCAAATCGTTGCAATGATGTTTTTAGGCAGCATCACGGAGTATGTCTTTCTCACCCAGGCGTCAGCACCACTACCCGACACTGACGTCTACGTAGACTCCGTGGTTGATGTTTTGTGGAGAAGCATCCAACCTGATGATGCGAACTAGGGATATGCCTAGGCGAAGGCCTAGAGCAGTGGCCCGTTGCGGATTATGGGATTAGAGGATTAGGGAATTAAAGAATTGAGAAATTGAGGGATTTGGAATAAGCCAGCCACAAGTTAGCTTTTCCTAGCCTTGAAGGTAGCCTTTCGCCTTGTGAAATAGGGATATAAAGCGAAGCCAAGAAATAGTCTTTCTTCGCTAGTCGAGGTGTCTGTAGCCCCTATTACTCAGGTAAACATCATGACCGCTTTTAATTCTAGCGATGTCACAAAATCTTTTTGGGTCAGTCTGCCGCTCAACGCACATAGACTGCCTTATCTGCCCCTAATTCAAAAGTTATCTGCGTTACCTGGATTTCACTTTACAGAAATCGATCAGGCGTTCATCGTGTGGGGCGCCATAACACTAGCTATATTTTCGCTCGGGCAATTTTCTCCCCTAAGCTGGACCATTCAAGCTGTCTTGGACGCGGCACTTACGGGCGCAGGTATTGCAACGACATCTGGGCTGACGTGGGAGATCGCAGTTCAAGCCAAGCTGCGCTGGGTTATTTTTCTATGGGCCGGGCTCATGGCAGCAGGTACCGTAGTTACAGCCTATGGCGTTTTCTTCAGCAGTGTACTGATTCTGTCGAATCTGTGTTTGCTGTGGTTGGGGCTGTGCGCGGTAGGATATGGAGCGATGGCGGTTGGAATGCGATCGCGTTGCTTTACAGCAGCCTGTTTGGTGCATTTTGCGGCGATTTCCATTCTTAACTGCACACTCAGCTGTCAATTTTTCAGCAGTGGACTGATTATGGCCTCAACGCTGTTCTTTTTCTCATTCATCCAGTGGGACATGCAGTCAGCCTAAGCCACTTAACTTCGCATATCGGCAGTGCCATCGATATCGTGTAACAAACGCGTACAGGCGGACTTTAGCTCGCAGACACCCATCGCTACTAAAACAAAGCATTATGTAGATAATCTTGTTGAGAAGCGACACTAGCGAGGCAAACATGAAAATCCGAATAGCTCAACAGAACGATATTGAGACACTTTTCGAGATTAGAACCAGCGTTGTTGAAAATCATCAGTCTCGTGAGGAGATTGCTGAACTTGGAATCACACCAGATTCAGTTGCCAAAATGCTAGCAATAGATTGTCGCGCATGGGTGGCAGAAATCGAGGGTCAACCTATTGGATTTTCAATTGCAAACGCTACAGAAGCAACGATATTTGGTGTATTTGTCCTGCCTGAGTTTGAAGGTCGAGGCGCTGGACGTGCCCTGGTGCAAACTGCTGAAAATTGGTTGTGGTCAAGGGGCCTAGATGAGATATGGCTCGTTACGGGTAATAACCCTAGCTTGAGAGCCTATGGCTTCTACCTACATTTACACTGGCTATCGGCAGGCGTTGAGACCGATGGAGACTTTGCAGGAGAAATGAAATTTATCAAGAGGCATGATCCGCAACACAATTGATGCCATGCAGATGCCATTCAATTTATGTCATCCGCGAGTATAAACACATACCGCTCACTCCCTTTGTTACCCTCTATCGATTATGCCAATTGCACTATACAGTGACAGTGTTGTGACCGTTTTAACCTATGCCAATCACGATCACTACCTGGAATGTGCAGAACTTCTCCAAGGGCAGCAAAGCCTTTGAGGAGAAACTCGATTTTTTGGCAAATACCCTTGAGGCACTTGGCTCAGATGTAGTCGCACTACAAGAGATTCTCGATCCTGAGGCCCTACAAGCAATCGCTGATCGGCTTAGCTTTCATGCGTTTGCCGCTTCACCGGATGGACGAGGCAATCGGGTGGCCTTTCTCACCAGAGAACCTCCAGTTGAACCCCCACAAGACATTATCGAATGGCAGCTGCCACCTGGGGAGGTTGTACGCCGCTTCTCAAGAGACGGCGAGGCAGCAATTGAGCCCAACCTCCCAAGGCCAGCCCAGCAAATCACCGTGTCGCATGGGGATAAGAAGATTACACTGCTCAATGTGCACATGAAATCGAAACTACTGACCTTCGGTCGGAGTCGGTTTTCGACTTCTGACGAGACACTAAGAGTACAAACCGCTTACTTTGGTCTTAAACGCCGCGCGGCAGAATCAACGACGCTGCGAGAAATATCCACCCAGCTATTGGCTGACAAGCAAAATATTATTCTATTGGGAGACTTCAACGACGGCCCCCAGGCCGCAACAACAGAAGCGCTGTACGGCCCGCCGGGAAGCCAGCCTCGCGGCCCAGATGACAGCACACGTGCCTTCGGCGCATTTCAGCGGAAAGATAAAGGCGATACCCAGCGACTTTTCAACATAACCAACCTAGTCCCAGCGGAGATTCGCTGGACCAGAGAGCACAAAGGCAAGAAAGAAATGCTCGACTACATTCTGGTCAGCGAAGGATTAATGCCTCGAGATCGCGATGGCCTGCGCCAAGTGCCGAAGATGAGCATTTTGAATGAGGACGTGCCAAATTTAGTCAGCTCAAACCCGAATGTGGGCGGTATTGTACCTGACCATGCGCCCGTAACCGCAACGTTCGTGTAGCCAAGCTCAGTGACGACAACGTGCCTATGCCCGTGCCTATGCCCGTGCCTATGCCCGTGTGTAGCGCTCTTCTAGCCAAATTCGCATTTCTGTTTCTGTCGCATTGCGAAGGGTCCTATCAGAAGCCATATCAACTGCATTCCAGAGCGTTTCGCCATTGGCATCTGTGCTACTCCAGACACGAGGCTCTGAAGAACCCGTAAGCTGACGGACAAGCACTTTCAACAGACTGCTGATTTGAGATTTTACAGTCCGCTGAGCCAAATGTGATGTGACACTTGCATTAAAGGGCCAGTAGGCGTTACGGTCTGCTTTGCGGTTGGTGGATGAGTAGCTGGAGTTGTAATAAGCAACGTTAGTTGTCATGGTAGGCCTCCTTTGATAAAATAGCTTTTTCGAACAATTTCATGGTACAAAACTGTAGCGATTGATACCAAAAGCAGCCTTCATCCTTTACATGAGTAGGTAGAATAGAATCAAGTAAAGACAGGCAGCTGTGAAAGATAATCATCAAAATCAGGTCAAGCTTTCACAGCTAAAGATTGTTGTTGCTGTTGCTGAGAAAGAGAATTTTGGAGAAGCTGCTCTGGAGTTGGGGATTTCTCAGTCGGCGGTGAGTCATGCGATCGCAGCCCTAGAAGAGTCCCTTGGCGTTGTCCTATTTTCTAGGGGCCGTCACGGCGCTACGCTGACGCCCGTGGGTGCGAGCATATTGCCCCACGCTCGCACAGTGGTGAGTGGGGTCAACGCTATTTTGAAAGAAGCCGCCATCGGCAAGGGCGTAGAGCGAGGAAAGGTACGAATTGCGACCTTTCGCAGCATTGCCACACATGTTTTGCCAGAGGGGCTCAAACGCCTGCGCCAGCGATTCCCCGGCATTGTGGCCAATATCACCGAGCACGAAAACACGCATCAGGTAGAGCAAGCTCTCAGAGAAGGGCGCACTGATGTGGGCATCATTACGCTGCCCGCTGGGAAAGGCATCACAACCAGGGAGCTGCTAAAAGATGAATACATCGTGCTCTTGCCGCCCGATGCTCAGCTGGAAGGAGATACCCTCACCTGGGAATTGCTTGCTGCGCAGCCATTGATTATGCCGCCGATCGACTATGTCGCCATGCGGCCCGTTTACGACCACATCAATAAGCTAGGATACTGGCTAAATGTGGTGAATGAAATTGAAACAGATTCAGCAACTGTGAACCTGGTAGAACAGGGGCTAGGGGGCACTATTTTGCCCAGGCTAGCAGCAGAGCCCATTCCAGCATCGCTTCAGGTGTACTCTCTGCCAGTTTCCCTAGAGCGACAGATTGCAGTTGCCGTTTTGACCGAGGCTCTGCATCCGCCTGCGGTGTATGCACTGCTTGAAGTGTTGCAGCAGGCGGTAACTGACAATTAGCTAACCGCCACTAGCTTCCCCGGTAAGTACTGTAAGACCATGGAGAAACGAGCAGAGGGACATGGTAGTGAGCGCTGGCATCCGCAATGCCAAAGCGAATGGGAACAACATCTAAGAAAGGATAGGGACTAGGAAGAGACGACGCACCATCCTTAGCCAATTGAGTAAAATAATCACCGACTGCAAATACAATCTCGTAGTTTCCTACCTGAAAAGCCTCGCCTTCCAAAAGGGGTGCTTCCGTTCGGCCATCCTGATTTGTCTTGACCGTCTTCAAATGCTGGTAGTCCATGCGTGTAGGTGAACCGGTCGGATTTCCCTCCTGAGTACTCACGCGCCACAACACTATCTCCAAATTGGCTGCCGGGCAGCCATTCGCAGTATCCAAAACATGTGTTGATAACCAGCCCATAGCGATATTGGTAAGAACGTTTAATGTTGTCTTTTGAGATTGGGAGCAAGAATTAGATAACTCGACCGTCCGAACCGGTCACCCTTCGACTCCGC
>ERZ1740067.1197-NODE-1197-length-18325-cov-6.537876_pt1 | contig 18325 bp, 19 predicted proteins | sample MGYA00581736_ERZ1740067 | MGnify/ENA primary metagenome ERZ1740067 (study PRJEB43018, sample SAMN04849236) | marine metagenome | isolation source: floating plastic debris | place: Pacific Ocean | collected 2008-08-27 | study: EMG produced TPA metagenomics... | reverse complement strand
TCTACAAGCGTGAACAGCAACAGCTTGAACGGCAGACTGATCAGCACCGGCGGCAGCATCATCATGCTCATCGAGATCAGCACGCTCGCAATCACCATGTCGATCACGAGAAACGGCAGGTAGAGCTTGAAGCCCATCACGAAGCCGATCTTCAGCTCGCTGAGCATGTACGCGGGGACGAGCGTGACCATGTCGACATCGGCGCGGGTCATCGTGCCGGGCTCGGTCGTGTCGACGCCTCGGTAGTTGAGCACCATGTAGAGGCTCGACCAGTTGCCCGACGCCTCGATCTGGTCGAACATGAAGTCGCGCAAAGGCTGCTTTGCGCGATCCCACAGCTCGTCGGTACCCGCGACCTCGCCGCGCTGCTGCGGCACCACGGCCTCGTTGTAGATGCGCTCGAGTGTCGGGCTCATGACCAGAAGCGTCATGAAGATCGCCAACGCGGTAGTGACCTGCGCCGGCGGCAAGTTCTGTGCGCCCAGCGCCTGCTTGAGCAAGCCCAGCACGATCGCGATGCGAAGGAAGCACGTGGTCATGAGCATGATCGCGGGCGCGAGCGTGATGACCGTGAGCAGGATCATGACGTTGAGCGCGGCGCTGAGGCCGCCGCCATCGCCCGTGCCGGACTCGCCGCCAACGCCACCACCGCGCGTCTGGAAGGCGTTCGCGGCGCCCTCGAGCACGCTCAGGGGATTCGGCATGCCCGCACTCACAGCAGCGCTCGATGCCGCGTCGAAGACCTGTGGACCGACGGCTTGCTGCTCGAACTGCTCGGGCGTGGGCGGCCCGATGACCTGCGCGGGCGCGATCGCTGCGACGATCGCCAACGCAAGCACGATCACCACGGTTCGCACGCTCATGCCGACGTCCCCGTCGGCGTGGTGCCCGCGCGAAGGCGGGCGAGCCGCTCGCGGAGTTGCCGTGCCGCGTCCTCGCCGGTCAGGTGCGCCGATGGCCCGGCGCCGAGCAGCTCGACGCGGTCACCCGCATCGGACCGGTCGACCACACGCCGGGAAGGCATCGCTGGGGTTGGGCTTGGCGCTGGGATTCCTCGCTGGGGAACCGGTTGCGGCTCGACCACGGCGTGCTTGCGGAGCACGCCGCCAAACCGCTCGGCCTGCTTGCGCTGCTCGTCGCCCTGCGTCTTGAGCAGCAGCGATGCAACTTCTTCGGGCTCGGTGATCTCACACAATGTGCGCAGCCCCTCAGTCGGCCGCTGGCTCAGCAGCAGCACTCGGCGGTCGAGCTTCATGAGCACCAGCGTCTGCCCGCGCGACACCGGATATCGACCGAGCACCTCGAGCACGCCGGAGGGCGCGTGCCCGCCCGCGCCCATCATCGTGCCGATTGAATTCGTCCGGCGCGCGACCGCCTTCGCGACCCACGCGAGCATGAGAATGCCAACGACCACACCGCCAAGCGTTGCGATCGTCCGGGTCATGTCGCCGGGCGAGACCAACGGCGCGCTCTCGCCCGTGGGCGCACCGACAGCCGCGGGCTGGCCCAGTGGCAAGCTCTCGGCTGCCATCGGCTGCGCCATCGCTGGCGTTGCGAGCACCGCGACGAGAAATCCAAAGCTGATCCACACCGCTCGACGCACTCGGCCCTCCTGGCACTGCGTTCGAAGTCACACTCGGCCGGCATCCTGCCAGCACACTTCAATCCACGAGGCTCGGCTAGCCCGCCTTCTGCCCGCCCCGCTCGGCATCGGGGTCGATCACCTCATTGACGCGCACGCAGAAGTTGTCGTTGAGCACGAGCACCTCGCCGCGGGCAACCAAGCGTTCGTTCACGTAGACGTCCACGGGATCGCCCGCGAGCTTGTCGAGCTCGACGACGGCGCCCTCGCCCAGTCGCAACACGTCTTCGACGAGCATCTTCGTGCGCCCCAGCTCGATCTTGACGTTGAGGTCAACATCCGACAGCAGATCGATGCCCTCAGGCGCGTTGACGACCGCCGCTGCCAGTTCGTCGAAACTAGGCAGGTCAAAGGCCGCCCCGACGCCCGCTGCGTCGCCGATGCCATCATCTGTAAGTGGAGCGTTCGAGGCAGGTGTCGTTGCGCCCGATGCGCCCGACGCGTCGCCGATCGCCGCCTTTACAGCCGCTAGAGCTGCCGCGGCCGCATCGTCGACGGGCTCATCGGCATCAGCGTCGGCAGCGGCCGCGGGGCTCGCGACATCATCGCCGTCGCCTCCACCCAGACTGCCGACAGCCTCGCGAGCGGCGCGAAGTGCTTCTTCGGCCATCGCGTCCGGCGCGTCGCCATCACTATCGGCGCCAGCCGCATCGTCGGCGGGGTCGCTTGCAGTTTGCTGCTCATCGGCGTCACCCGCGGGCTGGTCGGCACCAGCGTCCTGCGGCTGCTCTTCGCCGGTCGGCTCGAGTTCGTCGGCCATGAAACACCCTTCCCATCCTGGGACTGATCACACAGATCGCCGCGAGCTCCGCCCGCGCATGCCGAAACTATCGGATGCTGCGCTCCGAGTCCGCGAGTTTTGCCGATCATGGAAGATCGCATGCGCAAGAACTGCCGACCGCCCGCATCAAGGCCGTATCACGGCCAAGCCCAACCGATCAGAAGTCGGCCGGGAAGCCCTGCATCGTCGGCACGATGATGCGATCGACGCGTGCGAAGCCGTCGGGATCGGTGCCGAAGACCTCGTCGACGTAGCTCTTGAGCTGCCGGCCGATCGTCTCAAGGCCCGGCTCACGCAGGTGCCGGTCCTGGGCCTTGCGGAAGATCATCGCGATGCCTTCCTTCACCTCGGCCTGGCGGCGCTCGAGCACGCCCTCCACGGTCGACGCGTTCTTCTGCCGAACCTTCAGATAAATCTGCGTGTCCCAGAGCCAGACGCGCCCTGACTGCATGTTCTGGAACTTGTCCTCGACGAGCAGGATCTCCTGCATCGACTCGGCCTCTGCCTCGGCTTGCCCCTCGAGCACCGCGGCGTCCGCGGCCTGCGGGCCGCCGCTCGTCAGCTTCAGCACGATGAAGATGCCCGCGCCCTCGACGATCATCAGCACCGCGACGACGATCGCCGCCAAGAACGGCGGCTTCTTCTTCCCGCCGCTCTCCGGCGCGTCCTGCTGTTCAACCTGCTCGTCGGCCATCGCCTGTGAACCTCCGATGCGCAGCGCATGCTGCGGCGGTCCCCCACGGACCCGGTGAAGCTGGTGCCCCTACTCACATGTGCCGCGGTGCTACGACCCCGGCCCCAGGAAATAGGGGTCTGGATCAAGTTCATCGAGCGCGACCTCGGTCTGGATGACCTCGACCCGGCGATTCTCGGCCGCCGCCTGCGGGCTGTGACGATCCGCGTTGAGCCGCTCCGAGGGACCAACCGCGGAGATCAGCAGGATCTGCCGATTCACGCCGCATTCCCGGACCAAGTAGTCGAGCGTTTCTCTCGCCCGTCGGAACGAGAGCTCGTACAAATCAAGCCCCGACGCCAGGTCCTCGGTTCCGAAGGCGTGCCCGCGGACCATGACCTTGAAGTTCTTGCCGCGGAGCTCGGGGGCGAGCGCCTTGAGCCCGTCCTTGGCCGACGAGGTCAGCTCCCAGCTTGCCGCGTCGAACCAGATCGGCCCACCCACCGCAAACTGCTGCCCCTCGTGCAGCGTGCGCACGGCATCGTTGCGCCCGGTCATGCTCGACTCGTTGACATCCGACTCGCTCTTGTAGTTGCCATGCACCATGGCACGGTCCTCAAGCAAGTTCGGCGAAGAGTTCGTCGGGCTGAACATGCTTTGGATCTGCCCGAGTCCGCCCCGGAAGCCGAGCGCCTCCTGGATCGAGTCGACCGCCTTGCGAAACTCACGCTCTTGCTTGAGCTCGCTGAACGCCGCGAGCAGAATGAAGAAGCACAGCAGCAGCGACATCAGGTCGCCGTAGGTCACGACCCACTCGGGAATCTCGGCCTTGGGTGCCTTGCGCTTCGCCACGGCTCAGGCCGCTTCCTTCATCGCCTCTTCGCGCTTGGCCGGCGGGAGGAACGTGAGCAGCCGGCTCTCGACCACGCGCGGATTGTCGCCCGACTGGATCGCCATCACGCCCGCGATGATCATGGTCTTCACGAGCACCTCGTCGGCGTCGTTGGCCGCCAGCTTCTCACTCATCGGGCTGATGACCACGTTGGCGAGGATCGCGCCGTACATCGTCGTGATCAGCGCGACCGCCATGCCAGGACCGATCGCGGACGGGTCGTCCATGTTCTGCAGCATGAAGATCAGGCCCATCAGTGTGCCGATCATGCCGAACGCCGGCGCGAACCGTGCGATCGCGTCGAGGATCGCCTTGCCCTGCAAATGCCGATCGATCAGCGCCTCGAGCTCGGTGTCCATGATGGTTTTGATCAGCTCGGGGTCCGTGCCGTCCACCGCCATCTTCACGCCGCGGACGATGAAGGGGTCCTTCATGTCGCCGATCAGGTTCTCGAGACTGAGGATGCCCTCGCGCCGCGCGACCTCGGCGTACGACACCAGGTCACGAATCGTCTCGGCCGGATCGGTCTTGGTGCCGAACACCGCCTTGAGCATGACCGTGTGTGTTTTGAGCACGCGCTCGAGCGGGAAGCAGACGATGATCGCGCCCGCCGTGCCGCCGAAGACGACGAAGATCGACGCGAGATCGAAGAAGGCAACGGGGTTGCCGCCGCCGATGATGATCGAGATACCGATCCCGGCGATCGCAACCACAACTCCAAGGATGGTGCCGATGTCCACACGCGTCTCCAGCGTCTGTGCGCCGACCATACTGGCCGGGCCTTGCGATGCCTGTCGAAGTGCTCATCGACGCGGGCCGCGATCGACTTGACCCCGGTCACGCTGCCGTAGCGCAAAGAGTTATGGCCGGGTCTCATGCGGGTGGAACGAGCCGGCGCAGGTCTCGCCCGTAGGCGATCACGCGGCGCACGACCTCGGGCATGGGCTCGGTCACGACGATGTGCTCACCCCCGACGAGGGTGATCACCGTGTCAGGCCGTTCTTCAACAGTCCGGATAAGGTCCGCGTTGAGAACAAACCGCTGCCCGTTGAGGCGCGTCAGCGCAATCATGCCGTCGTTATCGGCTCAACGCGTCCGCCACTCAAGTGAGGCGGCGAATCAAACGCCCATCACCAAACGCCGTCAGCGCCCGAGCGTCAGCAACTGCTGGAGCATCTCGTCTGCCGTGCGGATCACCCGGCTCGACGCCGAGTACCCGGTCTGCGCGAGAATTAGCCCGATGAACTCCTGACCGAGGTCCACGTTCGACTGCTCAAGAGCGCCACTAATCAGTTGCCCCGCGCCGAGCGTGCCGGGTGGCGTGACCACCGCCCCACCGCTGTTCGGCCCGCCCGAGAACAGGTTCGCGCCGTTGTCCACAAGGCCCTCGGCGTTGGCAAAGGTCGCCAGCGCGACCTGACCAAGCGTGCGTGACAGGCCGTTGCTGAAGGTGCCGGTGACGGTGCCGTCCTGGCCGATGCCGAAGGCCGTCAGCGTGCCGAGCGGCGCACCGTCACGGCTCGTCGCAGCGATCTCGCTGGTCAGGTCTGTCAGCGCTGTGACCGCGCCGCTGTCGCCCGTGAAGTTGAGTGCGAAGATCAGTGGGCTCACCGCGCCCGAGCCCGCGCGATCAACGCTGATCGTCGGCGGGACCTGCGTCACGAGCTGGCCCTCGGTGTCGAACGAGATCAACCCCGTGCCCGTACCGAGCGCAAGATCAGAATCCTCCGGGCTCTCGGCGTACCAGCGCCACGTCGTGCCCGTCTCGGTCTTTGCTTCCAGCGTGAGCGCCAGATCGAGTTCGATCGGCGTGCCGAGCGAGTCGTAGGCGATGAAGGTCGTCCGCACGCTCTCGCCCGACGCGGCCGCGGTCTTCTCGGTCACCATCGGAAGCCGCGTCACAATGCCAGTTTCATCGAGCAACCGAAGGTCTGCAGACTCGATCGTCAAATCGTTCGCGGTGCCCGAGTTACCCGTGACGTTCACAAGGCCGGCCACCGGATCGAGCGTCACGCCGGGTGTGCCGCCGTCGGGGCTGGGTGCGCCGGTGTCTTGCAGCCCGAGTGCGCCGTTGAGGAAGTCCATGAACTGCTGGATGGTCGTGGTCGCGTCGATCACAAGCTGCGCCGGCGAGACCAGAGCCCCGCCCTTCTCGGCGCCACGCAGCTCGATGCTCTGCCCCGCCGCGAACGCCCGCGCACCCGTGCCTGGCAGCAGCGGGTCCTCGATATCCGTCAGCAGCGTCGCTGCCTCGACACGATTTCCCGGCGCAGGCGGCGGCGTCGCGCCCGGCACGGCCGCAAAGCCAGCCGTAGCCGTCCCGCCGATCGAGACCTGTGCGCCACCAAACGAGATATCACCATCCGCGTTCAGATTGCCCGTGAACGCGACGTTCCGCGTGGGCTCCGCGAGCGTGAGCGCGCCGAGCGGGATGTTCACATCGGTGAGCGCACCGGGCACGTTGTTGTAATTCTCGTCGACGCCATAGCCCTTGAGGCGTGCGCCGTTGATGTTCACCAGATTGTTCTGCTCGTCCTGCCGAAACGCGCCATCGCGCGTGTAGAAGGTCTCGCCGGCTTGCTCGACGACGAAGAACCCGCGGCCATCGACGGCGAGGTCTCGCGCGTCGCCCGTCGCGTTGACACTGCCGCCCGACATATCGCGCTGCGTGCCCGAGATCGCGACGCCGAGGCCGACTTGGTACGGGTTCGTGCCGCCCGTGCTCGTGCCGGGCGGCGAGCCGATGCTCAGCGTCCGGCTGAAGACGTTCTCAAACTGCAATCGGCTCGACTTAAACGCCGTCGTGCTCGAGTTGGCGATGTTATTGCCCGCCACATCCGTCCACCGCGAGTGAACAGAGAGCCCCGACAAACCGGTCAGCATTGCAGTCGTCGACATACGCCAGAATCCCTTCCTACATCCGCGACGCGTCGGCTGTCGCCGTGCGTCGCGCAACCGTCATCAATCTCAACCCGTTGTGCGCTCAAGCGCAGCGAGAAGCGACGCGTTCACATCGCCCCGCAAGAGTCCCGACGCGTCGGCCTTGCCAGACGTCTCGTCGTCCGGCACGCGCACGATGCCATCAACGCCCGAGATCACGCCACGCTCATCGGCCTGGGCAACACCCATCACCCGCCGCATCGGCACGTCGACCAGAAGCTCCATCCCATCAATCTCAACCATCGCCCGGTGCATGCCCGCCAGCTCCGCACGATCGGCAGCCTCGGAAACCCGGGCGAGCTGCTCGGGGCTAAGCGTCACGCCCGCATCATGCATCAGCTCGACCTGCCGGCCGCTCGCAAGCTCGCCGCCCATCGCACGATCAAGCAGCTCGCCGAATCCAGCGCGAGACACATCGGTCTGCTGGTTCGCACGCCCGCTACCGATGCCATCAAGCCGCGTGCCCGCAGCCAGCTGCGCGAGCATCGCACCCGCATCAAGCCGACCGGTCACGGCAGCACCTCGCCCGCGTCATCGTCGTCATCACCGCTTGCATCGCCCGACGCGTCATCAGCCGCATTTCCCTCATCACCCGCGAGCGCGTCGATCAGGTCCTGCGCGTCTTGGCCGTCGAGAATCTCATCGACGTCGGTCATCTTGATGCGGTCGCCACCGACGAGGTTCAGAATCACGCCGTCCTCGGCCGTGCGTGACACGGAGCCGACGAAGTCCGCCACCCGCTGGTTGTCCTCCGTGAGCCCGCTGACAAAGTCACCGATCAGGCCCGACGCGGAGTTCAGCTCACCCTGCGACGCGATCGTCTCGAGTCGGCTCGCCAGATCGAGATCCGACTCGATCGAGCGGATGCTCGAGAGCTGCTCGAGCAGCGCGTTGGTGTCATTGGGCTCGAGGGGGTCTTGCTGGGCAAGCTCTTCAAAGATGATCTGGAGGAACTCGTCAGACGAGAGCCCGCTCACGCCGCTGGTCGGCTCTTGCGCGAGACTTGTGGGCGATGTTCCGATGCCGCTGACCGCGCTCATGCGCACACACCTTCCGCCAAAGTCGACCCGGTGCGCGCACAACATCGCGCACGCAACCACCAAGAGCCGTAACAGCCCACGCGATCCGAGCAAGCCGCCGACGCTCCGCGTCTTAAGCCACCGTGTCCAAGCCGAGCGTCTCCACGCCCATGTCGTCTGTGTCACGCTCCGCGCGTTCGTCTCCCGATGGCTCGGCCGATCGCGCCGCGTCATGCGTCACGCCGTGGGCGCCGCGTCCCTGCGGCAAGCCACGCTCTCGACCCTCGCCGCTGTCCGCGGCTCCATCGTGCGCACCTCCGTGCGCCCCGGCGTTCCACGCCGAGTCGCGGTTGCTTCCAGCAGCCGCGTCGCTTCCACCAACAATTTCCAGACGCTGCACGACGAGTCCCCGGTCCTCCAGGGCGCTGCGCAGCGTCGACACACTCCGCTCAAGCAAGCCGCGTGCCTCATCGGTCCGCGCAACAAACCGCGCCGAAATCACGCCCTCACGCAGCCCAACCTCAACCCGCACCTTGCCAAGCGGTCCCTTATCGAGCTCAAGCGAGACATCCCCGCCCTTGGAGCGCACAAGCGACGCAAGCCCGCGCACGAGCTGCGCACGAGCCGCCTCATCGCCACCCTTGGTCCCGGCCGGCGGAGCCTGCTTGAACACAGGCTTTGCTGATTCGCCCTGCCGACCAGCCGGCGCGAGCCGAGCGAGCAGCACCTTCGCGTTGCTTGCAGCCTCAACACCACCCGCAGTCGCGGTCGTCGCTGCGGGCGCGCCAGCGGGAACAACCGGCACCGCGCCTCCAACCGCCAAACCCGCGACGGACGCACCAACCACATCGCCCGCACCGGCTCCATCGCTGTCTTGCCCGGTCGGCTGCCCTCTGGTTCCAGACAGCCTGCCAGGCGCATCCGATGCGGGAGTCTTCCCGTCCGCGCCAGCCGCACGCTCACCGACCGCCCGGTGCGCCGTCCTCGGGTCGGCCTCAGCCTCACCAAGGACCTTCGGAGTCGAGGGACGACCATCTGTCCTTCCACTGTTCGATTCGGCATTGGAAACCGTCGACTGCTGCGATGCACGATCACCCGCGTCGCCACCCCGCCCCCGCACGATGCCAGCCTCGGCGCGGGTGCCGCTCGCCAACCGCTCGCGCTCCTGCTGAACCATCAGCGACTGCGTGGACCCAAGTACGGCCGGCGAAAGCCGATCACGCGCCCGCGCGTCGAGCTCTTGAGATGACGCACCAAGAAATGTCCCAAAGAGCGCGCCGTCCGCCACATCGCGTTCGGGCGTTGTCGTCGCGGGCTGGGATGTCGAAGTCGTGCTCGGGGAAATCGTCGGCATCAGGGATCGTCTCCGGACACCCGCGCAACCACGCCGCGTGTCCGGAGGCGTTCCAGCAAGTCCGCTGCCAGAACCTCGTTGTCCTTGATGAATTCGGCGACAATCTTCGTCCGCTGCCGATCGTCCATCGCATTCAGGTACGACACGGCCTGATCGAGCCCCGCATCCGGATCGGTGCGCAAGCCCTCGTCCACGTCGTACACATCGACCTGCCCGGCAATGATCGCCTCGAGCGCAACCTTCGCGTCCGGCGGGCGCAAGCCCTGCAACGTCTCCAGCGCACGGCGGAACTGGTCACGCCCCTCGGTCTGGGCGATCTCGTCGCGCTGCTCTTGGAACGCCGCGAGGTCACGATCGAGCGTCTCGCGCTCCGCGTCGAGTCGCCGGCGTTCGACAGCCAGCGTCCGCTGCAAGTCTTCGACCTCCCGTTGGAGCCGCTGGGCACGCTGGCGATCCAGCTCCGTCCGCTGTAATCGCAGCTCAAGCCGCTCGCTCGCATCGAGCGGTGGGCCCGAAACCGGCTCAACGTCCGCCTCGCTGGCCGCAGCAGCTTCGTCTTCGAGTGCCATCGCCGCCGCCTCGGCTGCCGTGGGCTCGAGCACCGCGCGCACATCCGTGAGCCGCTGGGCATCCAGCCGGCCCGTGCCGACCAGATACGCCACGAAGAGCAGCAGCGCCAGCACGTTTGCCACCGCCACACCACTGATGATCCGCCAGAGCGCCGTCACCATGCCGAGCCTCCCGCCTTGCCCGCCCGCATCACGTTTAGATCATCCAGTGCCGACGCCTCGCGCCGATCCTGCTCGCGTTTCCACGCCTCGAACCGCTGCTCGCGCAAGAGCTCGATCGCTCGCCGACGCGTCGTTGCCTCAAGCAGCACAAGTCGGGCCTCGTCGATCTTCTTGTGCAGCCCCGCGAGTTTGTACACCTCTTGCTGGGCCCGGCCGACCAGCGTCAAGCCGGCATTGGCCTGCATACGGACCGCATCGAGCGCGACGCCTTGGCCCTCGGCAGCGCTCGATAAGTGCGCGCTGAGCTCGCGCCGCTCGCGCTCGATGCCGTGCTGGCAGCCGCGGATGCGATCCTCGATCGCGAGCCGCTCGCCCTCGAGCGCCGCGACCGCAACCTGCGCCTCGCGTTCGACACGCCGACGCTGCTCGAGCACCGCCTCAAACTCAAAGACAAACGCTGCCATCGTTTAGCCCCCCCGCTGCCGTTGGCGAAGACGCTGGGCAAGCATCTCCTCGGCCTGCTGGGCGATTCGCGTGAGCCGATCGGCCGCGTGCTCAAAGGGCTCGCGCTCGCCCGACGTCTGCTGGAGCACCCGCGTGATCGCGGGCTCGAGCTCGATCGCGACATCCGTCTCCGGATCGCTCCCCTCGGCATACGCGCCGATGCGCACAAGCTCTTCCACCTCTCGGTACCGAGCGATCAGGCGAGACACCGCGCGCCGCGCGACCTCGTGCGTGCCGCTGCTCACCGCGCCCGCGACTCGGCTGACCGAGTCGAGCACGTCGATCGCCGGGTAGTGCCCGCGGTGCGCAAGCGCCCGGCTGAGCACGACGTGCCCGTCCAGGATGCCGCGGGCCGCGTCGCTGATCGGCTCGGTCATGTCGTCACCCTCAACGAGAATCGTATAGAGACCCGTCACGCTGCCCCCCTGATCGCTCGCGCCCGCGCGCTCCAGCAACTGCGCAAGCTCGGCAAAAACGCTGGGCGTGTATCCCTTCGTCGCCGGCGGCTCGCCCACGCTCAGCCCGACCTGCCGCTGCGCGTGCGCGAAGCGCGTCACCGAGTCCATCATCAGCATTACGTCCGCACCGGCCTCGCGGAACCCCTCGCTCGCGGCGCACGCGAGCTTCGCTGCGCGCAGCCGGAGCAACGGCGACTCATCGCTGGTCGCGACGATCACCACGCTCCGGGCGAGACCCTCGTCCCCGAGCGAGTGCTCGATGAACTCGCGCACCTCCCGGCCCCGCTCGCCGATCAGCGCGATCACGTTCACATCCGCGCTCGTGCCGCGCGCGATCGAGCCCAGCAGCGTGCTCTTGCCCACGCCCGGGCCCGCGAAGATGCCCAGCCGCTGGCCCGAGCCCATCGGCGTCATCAGGTCGATCGCGCGAACACCTGTGCGGATCGGCGAGGTGATCCTGCCGCGCGCCATCGCGCTGACCGGGTCGGGCACCAACGGCCTGGGCTTGAGCCCCGTCGGCATCGGGCCGCCATCGATCGGCCTGCCGAGCCCGTCGAGCACCCGGCCGAGTAGCTCTTCGCCCGTCGCAGCGAGCGGCGCTGACTGCTCGCACACCACCCGGTCGCCCGGGCGGATGCCCTCGGTGCTTCCGAGCAGCATGACGGCCGTGTCGTCCCGCGCGAAACCGACGACTTCGCCGAGTCGCCGCCCATCGCTCGTTCGGATCGAAACCAACGCCCCAACCGGCGCTGGCAACTCTTCGACAAGCACGGTCAACCCGCGGAGCGTGCGCACCACACCGGTCACGCGCGTCGGCTGTGTCCGGCGGATGAGCTCAAGCTCGGAAGACAACAGCGTCACGCGCCATCCCCCCGGTCGGGCTGAGATGCGTTGCGGTCTTCACCCGAGGTCACGTCATCGCCCACCATTGCGCGGATGAGCCGTTCGAGCTGCGTGTCGATCGATGCGTCGACACTGCCGCCGCCCGCGAGCCGGGCGATGCACGTGCCGCGCGGTGCCGATGCGTCGCCCTCGATCGACACGTCGCCGGGTGTGCCGAATCGGCGGACGACCGCGGGCAGCGCCTCGCGCGCGAGCACCAGATCATCGGGGTGCACCGTGACCTTCACCGACGTCGCCACGGCGATGGGCTCGAGAACCGCCTCAAGCATCGGTTCGACGCCATCCTCATTGAGCTCGACCGCCCTGCGTGTGACGCGCTCGGCGACGAGGGCCGCGACGTGCACAATCTCTTGCCGCGCTTCAACCAACATCGCTCGGCGATCTTGCTCCAGCCGATCGAGCGCCGCCGTCCACGTCGCGTCCAGCGCATCAAGACCCTCGGCCCGCTCGGCGCGTGCCGCAGCCATGCCCTCGGCGCGGCCCGCCTTCAAGCCCTCGGCGTGGCCCTTCGCGAACCCCTCGGCGTGGCCCGCCTCAGCGGCCCCGGCCATGATCCGCTCGCGCTCGGCCTGCGCGTCCACACGTGCCTGCTCGGCCTGCGCCTCGGCCTCGCGCTTCAGGCTCTCGCCCGCCTTGGCGAGATCGCCCAGATGCAAGAGCACCGCGTCGCCCGCGATCGACCCGGCCTGTTCGCGGCGAATCATCGCCATGGCGACGCTCCGCAGGACAAGTGGCTCCCAGTGTCAAACGCTCGCGTGAGCACGATCACACCACCAGCTCCGTCTCGCCGCCCCGTCCCTGGATCATCACGTCGCCGCTCTCTTCGAGGCGCCGCACGATGTCCACGATCCGCTGCTGCGCCGACTCGACATCGCTCACACGCACCGGGCCCATGTACTCCATGTCCTCCCGAATCGCCTCGCCGGCGCGCTGCGACATGTTCGTGAGGATCTTCTCTTGCAGCTCCGGGCTCGCGGTCTTGAGCGCGAGCGCCAGCTCGTCGTTGTCGACCTCTTTGAGCACCGCCTGGATGCCCTTGTCGTTCACGAGCATGATGTCCTCGAAAACGAACATCAGCCTTCGGATCTCTTCGACCAGGTCCGGGTCCTCGGCTTCGAGGCCCTCCATGATCGCCTTTTCCGTTGCGCGATCGGCAAGGTTCAACACCTCGGCAACGGTCGGCACACCGCCGGCCTTTTCCATGCTCTGCATGAGCATGTTCGACAGGCGGCTCTCAAGACCCTTCTCGACCTCGCGGATGACCTCGGGGTTCGTCTGCTCCATGTTCGCGATGCGCTTGATGACCTCGATCTGCTTCTGCATCGGCAGCCCGACCAGGATCTCCGCGGCCTTGTGGTGCGCGAGATGGCACACGATCAGCGCGATCGTCTGAGGATGCTCATCCTGGATAAACGTCAGCAGGTTCTCGCTCTCGGCACGCTGCAAGAACGAGAACGGCGTCTTCTGCACCTGCGTCTGGATCTGCGAGAGCATTCGCTCGGCCTGCTTCGGATCCATCGAGTTGAGCAGCACGCTCTTGGCGAAGTCGAGATTGCCCTCGGCCATGAAGTCCGACGCGATCGAGAGGTCGTAGAACTCACGGACCACCGCGTTTTGTAGCTCCGCCGGCACGCGCCCGAGGCTCGCGACCTCGCGCGTGACCTCCTCGACCGCTTCCGGGTTCATCTGCTTGAGCACCGCCGAGGCATGGTCCATGCCGACCGCCACGAGCAGAATCGCCGCCTTGGTCGTGCCCTCGAGCTCCGACGCGCGCTCCGGGAGTTTCTCGTGCGGCTTGCGTGGCATTACTCGGCCTCCTCAAGCCAGCGCGACACGAGCGTCGCCGCGACGTCGGGCTTCTCCGCGACCATCGTGGAGACCTGCTCGCGGAGCTTCACCTGCTCGACCTCGCCATCGCCGATCTCGATGCCGGTCATGGGGCTGTCGCCCTCCTCGGCCTCGCCGATCAGATCGCTGTCGGCCTCGAGCGTCGGGGGCAAACCGACAAGCTCTTCAGCAGTCGGCAGGTCCTGCCGCTTGCCGCTCTTCTTGACCATCATCAGCATCATGCCGACTGCCACGAGCGACAGCGCACCGAGCACGATCGTGTCGACCATGCCGCCGCCCATCGCGATCAGCCCGCCACCCCCGCCGCCGCCACCGGTGAGCATGCCCATCACGCCGGCCGACTGCACGGGCCCGCCCATCGCGATGTCGAGCGGAATCAGGCTGACGACGACATCGCCCTCGGTCTGCACACCCGCGACACCGGTGCGCACGTGCGGCCGAATCGCCGCGGCGATCCGCTCACGCTCGAGCTCGAATCGCTGATCGATCTGCGCTTCGGTAATCGGCTCGGGCTCCTCGCCCTCCGCCGGAGCTGCGAGCGTTGCCTGGATCAGCCCGACGATGTAGCCGCGCGGGATGGCGACCGACGCGGCGAGCATCGTGGGATGCCCGCGCGGATCGACGATCGACTTGACGGTCCGGCCGAATTCGGTTGCGAACTCGGTCTCGGCCTGGTTGCTGTTGGTACTGGTGCCGCTGCCACCGCCCCGGTTGATGTCGGCGGTCTGATTCGACCGCACGCCCGGCTCGGCCCCCTGGCTCGTCCCCTGCATCGACTCCTCGTCGATCGTTTCCTTGCTCAGCAGCGCCAGCGAGCCCTCGCCCTTGGGCAGCACCTCATTGCGCTGCTCGCTCACCCGCGTCACATCGACCTGGGCCGTCACCGTCACGATCACACCCGGTATGTACGAGAGCAGGTCGCCGAGCTTCTGCCGCGTCTGCATCTCGACCGCTGCGACCCGCTCCAGATAGGTATTGCCCGACATCGTCTCTTCATCGCGCACGCGTCGCTGCTGACCGGTCGTGCCATCGATCACGCGGATGTTCTTCGCGTCGAGCCCCGCCTTGGCGCCCGCGATGAACTGGGCGATCGCGTCGACGGTGTTCTGCTTGATCGCCGAGCCGTCGGCCGTGAATACCGTCGCCGACGCGGTCGGGGCGCGATACACGCGGCCGATGCCGTTCGCGTCCGGAGCATCGATCATGACTGTGGCGCTGGCGATGTCGTCCCACAGCGCGATGGTTCGGCCGAGCTCGTTCTGGAGCGCGATGTTGAAGATCTGCTGGTTCTGCTGCCGGCTGTTCTGCCACGACTGCTTGTCGATCAGATTGCCGAACAGGATCGTCGTGTCGTTGGGCAGCATGCCCGCCTCGCCGAGCTGGGCCATCGCGGCCCGCCGAGCGTTCGGGGGCACATAGACCTGCCCGTCGCGCTCCTCGGCCTGGATGCCGCCGCCCCGGAGCGTCGCGAGCACCTGCCCGTTGCCCTCGGCCGGCATCAGCTCGACCATCTCGCCCTTGCCCGCGTATTGACCGACGAGAAACAGCGCCATCACGGCGATCACACACAAGCTCCCGATGAGCATGCGCTGGCTGGGCGACAGCTTCGAGAGCTGCTCGCCGATATTCGCCATGGCAGTACGCAAGGACTCCATCGAGGCCGACCTCCGGGCCAAGGGGTCATGTGCGCGGGATCCTCCCGCTGCCCCTGATCAGACTGGTTCTCACACCGGCTGGTGCTGCTGATTGGCAGCACCGATCCGTCACAAAGCCGCCAACGACGATGTCGTCAGCACAGGCACGATCGGCCGGATGCACCCGATGTCTGCAATCTGCGCGACAACCGCGACACAACGCGCGACTCCTGCGCACGCGGGCGATCGTGGTCGGCAATTCATGCGCTCAAGCCGGGACGAATCAGACGCGCATATCGCGGATCTCGCCGTACGCCTGCACAACCTTGTTGCGGACCTGCTGGAGCATCTTGAAGGCAAGGTCAGCCTTCTGGGTCGCGAGGATCACGCCCTCGACATCCTCACGCCGACCCGTCTGGAGGTCCTCGATTGCGCGGGTCGCGTCGGTCTGCAACTCGTTGACCTGCTCAAGGTTCTGCATCAGCATGTCGCGGAAGCTCGGGCCGTCGGTCGGCTGACCGCCCGCGGGCTTGGCCCCGCTGGGTGGCGTGGGCCGAATGCCCCCGCCCGCACCGATCAGTCCTAGTGGATCACTCATGCCATCACCCTATCACCGCGCGCATGCCGTGGCACGCGACGCGTCGTTTACCTGCTTGGTCATGCCAGCAATCGCAAGGCCTGTGCCACCATCGATTTGCTCGCCTCGGCCGCGGCGACGTTCGCCTCGTACGCCCGGCTCGCTCCCATCGCGTTGATCTGCTCAACCACCGGGCTGATGTCCGGGATCAGCACGTACCCCGCCTGCGGACCCTCGGTCTCGGCGAACGGGCTGCCCGGGTCGTACTTCCAGCGGACCGCGTCCTTATTCTTCTCGATCGCAGCAACGCGCACGCCCTGGCCGTCTTCTGCTGGGCTGAAGAAGACCTCGCGCCGGCGATAGGGATCGACCTCGCCCTGGGCGTTGAGCATCGTGTTGCGATTGGCAATGTTCGCGGCGATGACCGCCATGCGCGTGCGCTGGGCGACCATGCCGCTGGTTGAAACGTCCAGTGAGCCGTACATGCCTCAGGCCCCTCCCGCGGTGTGCTGTCGGCCGCCATCCATCACGGCGTCTCCCGGATCGCCGACGTGAGCGCACCGACACGCGAACGCAGCAGGTCGGTCGCAACGCGGTACGCCGCGACGTTTTCCGCGAGGTCGGCCATCATGCGTTCGAGGTCGCGGTTGTTGCGGTCGTGGAAGAGCACGTTGGACGAGGAGTCTTGGGGCACCAGCTTGAGATTGCCGCGCTGGTCGCGCGTGATCTGCGCCGTCTCGCGCCAATCGAGCGCACCATGCATGCCGCCGGTTCGCGAACGTCGGCGGTCGACAGCCTCGCCGAGCACCTCCTGGAACGCCCGCGGCGAGACTTCCTTAGGCTGGAAACCGGGCGTGGCGAGGTTCGCGATGTTGTGCGCGAGCGTGCGCTGACGCTGGGCAGCAAACCGAACGCCCATCTCGAGCGTCGGCAAGGCCCCAGTACTTGTCAGTCCGCTGATGAACATCGCACCACTCCTGTCACGCTCGCAGTCGCAAATCGCGGGCCAACGCTCTGGCAGTCAGAGGGTCTCTGAAACCAGCCGCAGCTCTTTCCACTTCTTGAGCTTGAGTCCCAGCGTGCGGACCCCGATGCCGAGTGCGCGGGCGGTTTTCTGGCGGTGCCCACCGAAGTGCTCGAGCGTGCGCACGATCACGTCACGCTCGATGTCCTCAAGCGGCCGCAGTTCGAGCTCCGATCCGGGCAACTGCGAGACCGCGGCAGCGCCGGGCATCGCGGTCACCGATTCGGTCGCGGGCTCCGGCAGCGTCGCAGCGATCGACTGCCCCAGAATCGCCTGGGCGGGCGAGGCCGCCGGCGAGCCGAGCCAAGACTCGATGAGTGATCTGCCGGCGAGAACTTCATCAGCACCGCGCCCGCGAGCGCCGGCTGTGCTCAGCACCGCCGCCCGCTCGCACACGTTCTGCAACTCACGCACGTTGCCGGGCCAGGAATAGCCCATGAGCAGCTCGAGTGCCTCGGTATCAAACCGGACCCGGCTCCGACCATCACGCTCGGAGATGCGATCCAAGAAGTGCTTGGCGAGCGCTGGCACGTCCTCGATCCGATCGCGCAGCGGCGGCAGGTGCACCGGCAGCACGTTCAGCCGGAAAAACAAATCCTGCCGAAACTGCCCGTCGGCCACAGCCTTCGGAAGCTCGCGGTTGCTCGTGGCAACGACGCGCACATCCACGCCGATCGTCACGCTCGATCCCACACGCTCAAACGACCGCTCTTGCAACACGCGGAGCAGTTTCGCCTGGATCTGCGCGGGCACCTCGCTGACCTCGTCGAGCAGCAACGTCCCCGCGTCGGCAAGCTCGAAACGCCCCTTGCGGAGCTTGTCAGCACCCGTAAACGCGCCCTTCTCGTGCCCGAACAGCTCGCTCTCGAGCAGCGACTCAGAAAGCGCAGCACAGTTGACCGCGAGCATCGGATTGCCGATGCGCGGGCTCAGCTCGTGCACGGCCCGCGCGATGACCTCCTTGCCGGTGCCGCTCTCGCCGCAGATCAGCACGGTGCCGTGGCTCTCGGCCACCGCCATGACCTGCTCTTTGACCCGGCGCATCGCGGGGGACTCACCAATCACACGATCGAGACCGGACACGGCATCGGTTCCAGCACCACTCGCGGCGGGCTGCACTTGCGCCTTGAGCACCGCGTTCTCGCGCACGAGCGAGCCGTGCTGGATCGCTCGCTTGACGGTAATCACCAGCTCGTCGCCCTCGAAGGGCTTGGTGATGTAGTCGTACGCCCCGAGCCGCATCGCATGCACGGCCGTCTCGATCGTGCCGAACGCCGTCATCAGCACCACGGGCAGCTCGTCGTCGACCTCGCGCAGCTTCTCGAGCAGCTCGATAAGCTGCGCG